>RCNE010005799.1_pt1 | contig 12081 bp, 14 predicted proteins | sample 2041361 | NCBI WGS metagenome assembly RCNE01 (sample SAMN09708229, study PRJNA481090) | Marine sediment metagenome, whole genome shotgun sequencing project.
TAGCTAAAGAAAACCCAGAGAAATTACAAGAATTAATTGATGCTTGGTTTGTAGAAGCAGAAAAGAATAATGTACTTCCGTTAGATGATAGAAGTGCTGCTGAAATTATTAATATTGAAAGACCACAATCAGAGCCAACCAGAGACCGATATATTTACTATCCATTTGCTGCCCCAGTGCCTGAAGGGAATGCTGTAAATGTTAGGGGACGTTCATACAAAATTTTAGCAAACGTTGAAATCACAGATAAATCGTCAGGAATTGTATTTGCCCATGGTTCTCGTTTTGGTGGGCATACTTTATTCATCAAAAATAATAAGCTGTATTACGTGTATAATTTTTTAGGGATTAAACCAGAGCAAGTGTTTGAATCATCGGTAAAACTAACTTCAGGGAAATATACGATTGGAATGGAATTTATTAGAGAAAAAACAGGTGAAATGGGAGAGTCAGTTGGAGCCATGAAACTCTACATAGATGATAAAGTGGTAGCAGAAGGACCAATGAAAACACAACCTGCAAAATTCACCCTTTCGGGCGATGGCTTATGTATTGGGTACGATAGTGGTGATGCTGTAAGTGAACTTTATCCTAACCCAAGTAAATTTAGTGGAGGTAAAATTGATTTTGTTGGAGTTACCGTTGAAGGTACGCCATATGTTGATTTAGAGGCAGAAGCTAAACGCGTAATGATGAGTCAGTAAATAAAGTAGACTAATTGTTGGGAATCAGAAACAATTGTATTCCAACAAAATATAGAATAATAGCCGATTTTGTGGTAATTTTAAGGGTTATAAGCCCATTTCAACTTCTTTGTAAATTGAAAGTAAATTGCTCCGATGTCGGCTATTATTCTTATACAAACACAATTTGTACAAATATTTAAATATCTATTAAGATATGAGTACTCAAAAAAAAAATTAACTCTGGAAAGACCTATATCTTTCTCTGTTTAGCAACCGTCATTTCATTTCTAGATTGTATGTAAAATAGGGCGGACAGGTCTTAAAAAGCGGTTTGGATATATTAATGAAGTGGCTAATATTAATAAGGGTTTCAAAGGGAATAAAAAAAGTGACAAATCAGATAATTCTGATTTGTCACATGAAGTAGTCGTGGTTAAGTTTGCTATTGGATATGACTATTTAGACAAAGACCCTTTTCTATTATACAAGGCTAAATCAGTCAAGAAAGAAGGAGTTGTCTATACCATTGCTTCCGAAAGCTAAAAGGATTCTTAGAAAGTATACTTCGGATGACCAGTACTTGTTGCCTGTGACCAGTAATGCCAGCTATAGAAATATGGCTGGATTTTATACTAATGTATGCTTTGCTGAAATTTACATCGGGTAGTCTCTTATATTTTTTCGTTGAGGAAAACTTTTATATTTTAGTTAGCCCAAACAGGGATTCAAGTAATATCCATTTACTGTTCTCTTGCAAAAATAAAATTCCTTTTGATCAATTAATTGAATCGAAAACGAGTAATAGCAAGGGGTAACGAGGAGTGAACTTATAGTAGATAAACACTATATACACTTTATTAACTAGTTAGCTGCAATTAAAAATGAACGAAATCAAAGTCTTAAAAGCATCTATAAATGAAGTAAAAACAGTTGTGAACCTAATAGCTGAATTATTGATTGATTTCAATAATAAAAATGACAGTAACTTTGTAATTGACAAAGATTATTTAGAAAAAACAACAAGAAAATTAATTATAAGAAAGAATTTTAGAGCTTTCATTGCTTACGATTCTGAAAACAAACCAAAAGGATTAATAACAATTTCAGAGGCATTTGCTATATATAATGGAGGTGACTTTGGAGTAATTACTGAATTATATGTTGACCGAAGCTCAAGGTCTGAGGGAATTGGAAAATTGTTATTACAAAGTGTTTTTGATTTTTCAGATTCTATGAATTGGAAGAAAGTTGAAGTTGGAGCACCAAATGCTGAAGAATGGCCAAGAACAATTGAATTCTATAAAAGAAACGGATTCAAAGAGAAAGGACCAAAATTAAGAATTGACATCAAATAACTGTAGCTAACAAAACCTATAAGCAATAACACCCTGCGGGATGCTACTACTCATAGCTAAACGTTATGCCTCATGCCTAGACAAAACAGTGTTAACTTAAAACTATACGGCAAGTAATTTACTTTCAAAAAAAACGGGGATGCTGAAAACCGATTAGAGTAAGCATAAAAAATAAATACAATAAAAATGGACAAAACAATTGTAGTACGACACAAAGTAAAGGACATTAATAAATGGTTGAAAGGTCATGAAGAAAGGATGCAAATATTTGCTCCTGCGATTTCAGGCTTTAAAACCTTTCAGGATCAAGATGACGCAAAAACTGTGATGTTGGTTATAAAAGTAACAGACATGGAAAAATTTGGAGCTATCATGAACGATCCAAAAACTCAGGATGCGAAAGATAGGCATACAGTATTGGAACCTATTACAATGTCTATGCAAGTAGATTTATAGGAACAAAATCTTATCGCTACTGCAAACTTTCATGTAGTGTTTAAACAGTAGTACTTCCTTGAAATAGTGGCATGAAAGATAACGTGTATAATTAATTGCTTGGTTCTAGCCTGCTTGGAAGTTCCTTCGGAATTTCCTCTGGTTCGTTCCATTTTTGCTAAATTAGTTGCTTAACCACGCAACTAACCATACACAACACCTTATACCATATGCCATGAAAAATGTATTTACTTTATTGTTAGTTTGTATTTGGAGTAATCAAAGTGGATTTGCGCAAAAACCAGAAACTGAATTGCTAAATTTCATTCAAACTGAATTAAACATTGGTAATAATACATTTCAAATGATGACCAACCAGGCAATTCCAAGTAAAGTGGAAAAACACCTTTTGATAGATGGAAAAGGAAAAATACTTTACACCAAGTTTGACAACAGGGAGAGAGGAAACGCACCGATTATGCAATTCAAGACCTCAGACTCAATTAAACTAAAAATTGAATATAAGGACTCGTTATTGATTATTAGACCTATTGAAAATAGTTTCTGCCCATTAATCACAATTAATCTGAAATCCACATCTGTATCTATCAATGACTATACGCTGGAAAATGTAAAGCAACTTTCCATAAAAAATAAAACAAATGTATTCAAAAGTGAATGGAATGGGTTCCGATGGTGGTCTGATTTATCAAATAAATCTTTGACAATTAAACCGAGTTTTACAATTGGAAAAATTAAAGAAAATGGCAATATATATCTCGAAATTATATGGGATGAAAAAGGTAAAAAAATGCATTACAGACTACTAAGTTAAAAAACACATGGTATAACAAAACCTATAATTAATGCGGTGGTTTGGTTTTAACACAAAGGCTTGCGTATATTTATGTGTCGCCAAATCTATTGGATTTGTCTTTTGAAAAAATAAAAACAAACAAATAAAAAGCTTCAGTTAAACGCTTCCTTGGTTCCGCACTAATCATAGCTTAAGCGTTGTGTGTAATTTAAGCAAACGTATAAAAGTGAAGGATATGAAAAATTATAATTCAAATAATGATGAAATTTAAAGTTTTATTAATAGCGTGTTTATGTGTTACAAATCTAGTAATTAGTCAAAAATTGGAAAAAATGAATTGGTTAAATGAACCTTCTTCTTGGGATGTTAAAGATGGCAGTCTAAAAATGCAAGTAACACCTCAATCAGATTATTGGCGTAAAACACATTATGGTTTTACAGTAGATGATGGACCGTTTTACTATACAACAAGAGGTGGAGAATTTGAAGTTTCAGTGAAAATAACTGGAAATTACAAAACACGATTTGACCAAATGGGATTGATGCTTCGTATTGACGAAGAGCATTGGATAAAAACAGGTATAGAATATGTTGATGGAATCTATAATTTCAGTGCTGTAGTAACCGATATTCACAGCAGTTGGAGTGTAATAGAGTTAGATAAAAAGCCCGAATCACTATGGATTAAGGCAATAAGAAAGATAGATGCTGTTGAAGTTTTTTATTCTTTTGATGGCGTAAACTACAAGTTAAGTAATGTAGCTTACCTATCCGACAATAAACCTGTAATGGTCGGTATGATGGCTGCTAGTCCTGATGGAGATGGTTTTGATGCTTTATTTGAAGAGTTTTCGGTTAAACATTTATACACGACGTATTGATTGGCTTGAAAATAATAAAGAATAGCTCATATATTACAGCATTAGAAGTGTCCAACTGCTTTAACAAACATTAACACAGGTCAAAAAAATAAAATAATAAAAATTCGAAATAATACAAATGACGCAAGAAGAACTATCAGAATTAACAGATCAAGAACTGTTAGACCAAGAGAAAAAAATGAAATCAACTTCCATAACTAATGCTGTATTCATTGGATTTATGATTGGAATTGTAATTTACAGCATTGTAAAAAACAGTTTAGGATTTTTTACATTAATCCCTCTGTTTTTTGCATTTAAATTATTTAAAAATTCTAAAAATAATAAAGCCTTGGAAGAACTTTTAAAAGAACGGAATTTGAAATAAACGATGGTGGAAAATTGTAAAAACTGCAAAACTGAAAGTGAAGTGCTTTTTAATCCCGCACTGTACATAGCCAATCCGTTGTGTGCCATGTAGAATAAAAATACCTTAAGCTAATTCTTAAATGATAACAGACAAAGTAACACTTCAACAGGGAATAGATAAGTTTTACGAGAAGAATACGAAATATTTTTCTGACAGGCCTACATCTGATAGAGCTCAAAAGTTCTTATTATGTCATGATATTGCTCATATTGTATTTGGTTGTGATACTTCAATCTATGGAGAAGGAGTGGTCAAAGTATGGACAACTTTTGGAACGACCTTAGGATTTTGGAAAGTAATAAGCGAATACAATGAAGCAAATGCCTTTGAATTATTTAGGATGTATAGTTTTCAGCATGTTGCAAAAAATATCGGCCGATTTCTTTTAGCAATACCAACGGTAATAATTAGAGCGAAAAGAATGACTAAACCATGGACTTGGTCAAATTATGAATCGTATTTAAATACTCCAATCTCTGAAATAAGAAAAGAGTTTGGTATAATAATTTTATAAGGATGGATATTGAATTAAACATCACTGAAAATTTAAAGAACCAGTTTGAACATTATTTCAAACTTGAACTTCGCAAAGGGGAATATTTTCTGAATCCATCGATTGGTGGTGGCAAGGGAATGGAATTTTTAGATTTTCCTGGACAAATGGAATTTTATCACTTTAAAAAATCTTATTTTAAAGTTCCTGTTAATATGAAATCCATTAATCCTGTTGATTCAGAATGGCTACTTATACATATTAACCTTTCAAAAATCAAACAAAAAAAAAGAACTAAAAATGAACAAATTGAGTTTCAAAAGCATCTTCCAATTGGAATACTTCTTTATGGCTCAGGATTAGAAATAGACACTAAATTACCTCCAAATATTGAAATGGAATTAGCTTCTATCCGTTTTAGTCATGCTTTTCTTGAAACTTATTTTGATGATTGGAAATCAATCATTGACATCTCAAAAAATCTCGTATATGAAGACTTAGATTATAAATTAGAAAATACGATTTATAAAGCATTATCCAATATGAAAAATAAAATGGTTTGTCATGCTAGTGTACTCCATTTCATGAACCTTTTTCTTAAGAAATTAAGCACACATTCTAGATCAACAAATCACAAGGAATTGCATACAGTAGACGTAAAGAATTTGTTTGCCGCTTCTGTTCACTTAAGAAATCCAATTGCCCAGTCTACGCCTTCAATTGTTGAACTTGCTTCGATAGCGAAAATGAGTAAAACTAAATTCAAAATTTTATTTAAACAACTTTTTGGTAGTGCTCCGCTGCAATACAGAAATAAAATTAGGATGGAATTTGCTCGAGAAGAATTAATTACTAATCGAAAAACACCAACAGAAATAAGTCATGAATTGGGATATTCACATCCCTCAAACTTTACTACAACATACAAAAAGTATTTTGGTGAATTACCATCATCAATTAACTAAAATTTGTCCTTTATCATTAATTAATAGGCTTTTAGCACTATAAAAGTACTATCAATAACTTCTATTTTAGATAATTAAATAGAAGCTGTCATGAAAAAATTTCAAAAAGCACATTTGTGGTTAATCATACCTTTCTTAATTGCCTATATAGGTTTTTATTTTTCCTATTGGAGCAAGTTAAAAGAAGCTCAATTCCATCAACATTTACATGGTCTCACTGCAACAGCCTGGTATGTTTTAATTATTATACAGCCTTTTTTATATCAAAGATCAAAAATGAATTTACATCGAAAATTAGGAGTTATTGGTATATTTCTAGCTGGAGGAGTGGTTTTTTCTGCTATGCAAATCATTCCGAATAATCTTAGATTAGAAAGCATCTCTGAAAATCTTCGCTATAGTTTTATCTTTGCCGATTTCATTTTTGTATTCGGATTTTCTTACTCAGTTATCATGGCTATAATTAAAAAGAATGATATAAATCTTCATGCCAGATACATGTTTTCAACTGTGTTTTGGGTAATGCTCCCTGCATTAAGCAGATTGATTTATTTTCCACTTTTGATTTCATATGGCTTTCCGACACCAATCTCTTTTCAACAATGTGTTTATATTTCCGGAGGGCTAATTATTCTAGTTCTCTGTGGATTAATGCTTCTTGATTATTCAAAAGAAAACAAGATTTACAAACCATATATTTTAGTTACGATTACTACACTTATTGTACTTCTGACATGGAATTATTTTGGTTATGCAGAATGGTGGAGAACGATGTGTCATTTGATACTGAAATAAGAGCCATCAATTAAAAAATAACGGCTCACATCAACGCGTATAATTAATTACAGCAGATTTTCCTCGCGTGAAATTCACTTGAATTAATTAACTTCGTCCTATGTCGGAAAATCTCAACTGATTTTCAGCAACTACCCATGCACAAACACATACTCGGCAATAAAAAAACACTATATAAAACTACTATTACTAACAAAGAACTGTGGTAAAAACAAATGAATATTCATTAATTTTTAACCAAATTACTTTTATAAGATAACAGCATCTCATTCTGTAGGCATACGCAGAAGAATCATTCAATTATAATGACCTCTCTCTAACTCACTTTTAGCGATGATAATCTTCAGGTGATTATATCGTACTCTTTTGTCAATCAAATGTATAAATTGCCAATTGGAGACACTGAGAATGCTCCTGTGATCAATACAAAGTAGACCTACTTGAGATAATTAAGGGAGGGCTGAGAGCTTTTCCTAGTAACTTTGTAAGTAGTAATATTATCATTAAATTTACATAGGTAAACTCAAGATTGCCAACGAATCATAACCCTATTGCCAACATATATTTAAGAACAAATATTCTTAGTTTAAAACAAAACTATCACAAACCTTAAACAAGCGTAAAATGAAAAAATTAGTATTACAAACCCTTATTATCTGTATTGTGAGCTTTGCTCATGCCCAAGAAAGGAAATATGCTCCTATTCCTAAGGATATCCCAACAGTTGAAAAAGTAAATTCGAAAATTGGCAAACTAGAAATGCCAAATGGATACCCAACAAATGCAACAGCTACTAAGTTGGAAGATGAAATTCTTTATGTTCATGCTGTAGAAGCCTATCTCAATAGCGTTCATGGAGTGTCTTTATGGGCTATGCGTAAAGGTTTCCATGAAGTGGGAGTTAAAGACAATGAATTCTTGGTTTTCCCAAATATGATGGATGGTAATCAATTGTTTTTAACTGCTAATATGGATACGTATTATTATATGAGTTTTGTTGACCTTTCTGACGGACCTATGATAGTTGAGACACCTGTAGATGCTCTAGGCGTAATTGACGACATGTGGTTTAATTGGGTTACTGACTTTGGACTTCCCGGATCTGATAGAGGTGAGGGTGGTCGTTATTTACTTGTTCCTGAGTGGTATGATGGGCCACTTCCTGACGGAGGTTTTTACATCCGTCGTTCAAAGACGAACCATGTTTGGATTGCTGGACGTTCATTTTTAGAAGATAATTCTCCTGCCAAAGCCATAAAAGATGCCGAGGTGTTGGCCATATATCCTTATGCTCCAGGTGGGCAAGGAACCTCAATTGGAGACTATTTGAATGGCGATGCTAAATTGGGTCCGCTTTCAGTGTATAAGAAAGCAAAGCAGATTGACGGAACAGGCATGACCATTAACACACTTCCTCCTTCTAATTACCAACATTTCGTCATGTTAAATGAAATGATCCAAGAAGAACCAGCTACTGCTATGAACCCAGAAATTGGAGGTTTCGCAGCAGCGATTGGTATAGAAAAAGGAAAACCTTTTAACCCCGACGAAAAAACAATTGGCATTTTGAACAAAGCAGTTGATGTTGCCAATGCTTATGCAAGAACAGCCGCAGTTGGAGCTTTACCAAATAAAGGTTTTGACTATTATGGTAATGATTCGGGTTGGTGGAATCCATTATTTGAAGGAGGCTATTCATGGACAACTCCTCCACCTGAAATTGGAGAAAAAGGCGAAGTGATTCCTTATGAATATACAGGTGCAATTCGCTTGACTGCTCGTACATCTTTCTTTTATTTTGCCACGGGTGCAACCCCAGCAATGTGTATGCGTTTAACAGGAATTGGTTCACAATATTTGATGAATAATGTGGATGCCAATGGTAAGCCATTAGATGGAGGTAAAACTTACAAAGTGACTTTCCCTAAAGGGATTCCTGCGGAGAGATTCTGGTCTGTGACTGTATACAATATGCAGACACGTTCAATTATTCAAACTGATCAGAAATTTCCAAGAGCAGGGAGTCAATCTTTCCCTACTCCCGCAGCCGAGGAAAATGCAGATGGCTCAACTACCATATACTACAGTCCTTCGAAACCAGAGGGCATTTCTGATGGGAACTGGGTTCAAACCAATGCAAATGAAGGATGGTTTCAGTTATTAAGATGTTACTCACCAAGCAAAGCATTTTTTGATAAATCATGGCAGGCAGGAAAACTTGAGTTAGTTAAATAAATATCTAAAAGGTGCACTTATTCATGAAGACAGGGATAAGTTCACTTTTAAAGCTTTACAACCAAAGCTATTCAGCATAATACGCAGTCCTGCCCGCCCGGTTTACACGCCGGAAGAGGGCAGGTATAATTCTAAATAAATAATAACATTATGAAATACAGAAAAATCATTCTTATAACCTCCATAGTATCTTTATTTTTAATCAATAGCCATATCCACGGTCAAAGTAAGAGTAAAGAAGAGTTAGGAAATTCATTAGTAGAGAGTATTTTAAGTAAAAATATAGACAGTTTTAAAGCTTTGTTATTACCTCAGAAAGAAGTTTTGAAATTACGCGATAATGATGCTCCAGAAGATATGGATAAAGAAGCGCGAGATTCATTAATCACACAATTCGAAGCTACATATAACAATGTATTTATCCCTCAATTCGAAAACAACTTTTGGGAAATTGTAAATCTGACTGAAACCAATGAAATAGACTGGAGCAATTTGAAATTTGTTCTTTTATATAAATATTCATCAAAAGAAGACGACTACAATCCCTTTTTAATTCATACAAGATTGATCAACTCAGATTATAATCACTTTTATTTCAGTGCCGTAAGATATAAAGGAGAGTGGTTTCTTGAAGACAAAATGGAAATCACAAAGGACGAAAAATATGCCCCGAATGATTGAAATGATAAATTAATAAACTAGCTACAATAGCGGGTATAATATATTGTTGGTAAGAGATTTACTCAAAGTAAGAGATCATATAAATAGATATAGCTAGCGGAATATAATAGCTAGTTTAACCACAACATACCATAGCCAAAACGTTAGCTTTAATTGACAACAGACCGAAAACAAGTGAATAATCAGATAATAAATAACTTGTACGAATTTTGGAAGGAAATTGGCAGATTGACCAACAAACAAACCGAGACAGAGTATTATTCGGTAGTTTCAATGGATGATTCTGATTGGCCTAATCGAATCTTTGATTTGAAATATAACAATGATATTATTATCGAAATACTTAAACTGAGCCAAGAAGAAAAACTACCTGACATAATAACAATTACTAAACCCAATGATTTAAGAAGGAAGCCTGATTTTGAATTATTATTCAGACAAAAAAACATGGCTCTAGATTTAAAGACAATTACAAATAAACTATCTGTAAACCCAAATATTAAACGAGTACAAACAGAAAAAGACTCGATTGATTTTGCGAAAACAGCATCGGAATCATTTGGATATAGAGTTGACTTCAATGTGGTTTACAAAATTGTTAATGACTCAGAATCTATTCGATTATTTATCCATCAAGAAAAAAGTGAGTGTTTAGGCTGTGGAATTGTATTTTTTGATTCTAATAATAATATTGCATATGATTGGAACTCTTCCGAAAGGGAGAGGGAAAGGAATAGGGAAAAGCATGACTGAAATATTATTAATTGAAGCGAAAGAAAATAATATGAATTTTTGTGTTCTTCATGCTTCATTATTGGGTGAATCAATTTATAGAAAACTGGGATTTGAAGCATATAAAGAAATAGAAACTTATAAAATTTTGAGAAAGAGGAACAACTAAAGCTAGTCGAGTAAACGGCCGTGAGCTATAAAGCCAATGTCGTTTAGTTAAGGAATTGGCTTATAAGAGGGATGGTAGAGTCGTTTTGTTCTATGCTTGACCTTGTTGCTTCTTCCTTTTCGAATTATTTCTCTGGTGCTTTCTATTATGGCATCCATGCAATCAACCCCTTGTTGGTAAGATTTTTTTATAAGAAGGGTTATTAAAGTTTCTTTGGTTATTCCGATTACAGAAGTTCTGTTTATTTGCTGGTCATGTTTATTACCTGTCTTTTCTTTGCTAAATTCTTCTTTCACCTTTTCGGCTATTGGGTAGGCTAAAGTGGCACACAGAGTAAGCATTAATACTTTGGCATGAAAATCTTGATATATAGATCTTGATGTTCTTCCTGAGAAGGCTTCTATCTCTATTCTTGACTTTAGCAATTTGTATTCCTCTTCTACATTCCAGCGTGTATGATATAACGCTTCAAATTGTTCGTATTCATATTTGTTTTCGTCGAATAGCGAGGTGGCCAATATTTCTATATTCCCATTTTCCAATGTAATCCTTATCAATCTACAATCTATAGTTTGGGAAGGCTCTGATCTTTTTGCAAAGCCTGATGCTTTTTTTGATAATGGGAGAGATACAATTTGCTGCTTTGCTCCAGAAAGAACGAACGCACTAACCACTTTGCTCTCATTCTCTTTGACCCGAAAACAGTAATGAACTCCCTTATTTGCTAAGCGTAGCATCATTTCCGTACTGGGATAATTCCGATCCCCCAATATCAAATCTCCTTTTTTAATTTGTCCAAAATACTTCAAGAACAAACTCTTTTCACTTTCTTTAGAGGGCCCTATTTGAGCATCTATGGTCACATGGTTAAGAACATCATAAAGCAACGAACATCTCGCTAAACAGACTTCCGCTTCCTTATGTCGCCCTGTTTTATTTTGACCAAACCCTTCAATTATACTTTTTGATCTTGGCAACTTAAGAGTACTTCCATCAACCGCCAAAACACGTAACCTCTTCCATTCAAGATACTCCGCTCCTTCATAAAAAGTATTAACTGCCACCTCGTTTAATCGTATAAATGCCCAAGGATGCAGCTTCGCTCTTGCTTGAGTTAATGCGCCCTTTGTAACCACTCTAATGTTGAATTGACCAGTCATTAGTGTCTTGCAAAACTTATCCAACTCGCGTTGATAAGAAGTTTTCAATAACATGATAACTACAACAAGTTTTCTAATTGTGAAAAATCTATTCCGTGTAAAGACCTCTTTTTTACCGTCCTTTGAACGGTAATTGTATTGTTCTCCTTCGAACTCATGGTCGATATTTTTTAAAAGTTTTATGCGATATTCACTATTCGTTTTTGGGGCACTTGCTATACCCCCCTTATACCTCTTAAAGGTACAACACTTTAGATCTTATCATTAT
>RCNE010001643.1_pt1 | contig 12072 bp, 9 predicted proteins | sample 2041361 | NCBI WGS metagenome assembly RCNE01 (sample SAMN09708229, study PRJNA481090) | Marine sediment metagenome, whole genome shotgun sequencing project.
GCACCGTATTGGGAAAATGTGGAGACACAATTAGTCGCGTATTGATGAGCTCTTACCAAGGCCGACATCAAGCCCCTGTCTACACCGACGTATCCCAGCCGCCAGCCAGTCATGGCATAACTTTTAGAAAAACCATTTATCGTAACCGTTCTTTCCCTCATCCCAGGGAACGCTGCGATACTGTAGTGTTTTTCTCCTCCGTAAATCAGGTGTTCATAAATCTCATCTGAAAGCACCATCCAATCTTTTTCGATTGCGATCTTGGCAATTTCCTGGAGTGTCTGTTTTGAATAGACAGCTCCGGTTGGATTCTGGGGCGAATTTACAACAATCAATTTCGTTTTTTCACTGCACTTATCATTAATATCTTTTGCTGTGGGATTAAAACCATTCTCTTCATAAGCAGGAAGAGAAACGGGTATGCCCCCCGCCAGATCCACACATGGCGAATAATGGGGCCAGCACGGGTCTGGAACCAAAACCTCATCTCCTGGATTGATAAAGGCCATCATTGTCAGAAAAACAGCTTCATTTGCTCCAACGGTGACCATGATCTCACCGTTGGGATCAAAAGTCAGGTCATTATCCCGTTTAAATTTTTCTGCAATGGCCTTTCGAAGTTCCTCAATCCCATAATTGGATGCATAATGCACATGTCCATCATCCAAAGCTTTTTTGGCCGCTTCCTTAATATTTTCAGGAGTATCAAAATCGGGACGGCCGATACCGAGATTCACAATGTGTTGTCCCTGAGATTCTCTTTTATGAACTTCTTCAAAAACCTTCCGGATTCCCGAAAAAGGAATACGGCTCATTCTTTCTGCATCAAACATGTTTTATCCTATTAAATGTTAATATTAAGGATGACGTTGCCCCGCCATCTCTCCTGCAACTTTAGCCACCAGGGTTTTAGGCAAGATTACGGGGCAGCCGCAGTCTCTGCTGAGGCGATCCCTGTGTTCTTCTTTAAAACCCATACAGTCGATGGCAACCAAATCACATTTCAGGTTTCTGAATTTCTTTCCTGCTTCTTCAAACCCCACTCCTTCATAAGGTGAGACCACTGCAGATTCTGCCTTGACGCCGAGCTCTTTCCAATGGTCAACAGCAGCGGATTCCTGGGCTTGATTAGGCACAATGATACCTATCCTTCCAGCTGGAAAGGTGGCCTTCACCACAGCCGGAACGATCATACCCGGAAGCAACACCGGAATGGAACTGTTAAACCGTGGAAAACCACCGCAGCAGAGCACCACGGCCAGGTCGGCTCCCTCTACTGCCAGTACCTCGATCTGTCGCTCTATGTAGGGGAAAAGCACAGGGAGGGGAATCTCTACCGTTGTTTTATCATTGAGCAGGCAGACCAAGGGAGAGACACCCTGTTTATCTTCAAGCTTGCGGGCTTCATCACAGCTGAATGCATCCAGAGCCCCCAACAGTTTGCGGGGAACGCCCGGCAGCAAAATCTCATAGACTTCTTCATGATCAGGCCGCGGGGAGTGCCCGAGGGCAATCAGTGCTATCATTACTATGGCCTCACAAAGCGACCGTAACCGGCTTCAGCTACGGTTTTCCCATCTTCATGGACCTTTGTGCCCCTGACCCATGTGGACTGCATTTTTCCAGACAGTTTTCTTCCGTCAAAAACATGCATTGTCTCACCAGCTTTGGAGTAGCTTTTTTTCATATCAAAAACGAACTCATCCTTCATGTCTACCAAGACAAAGTCGGCATCATAACCGGGTTTTAAGTGACCTTTTTCTCCCAGTTTGAAGACCTCTGCAGGTTTTTCACTGAGCATTGCTGCTGCCCTGCTGTAGCTGATGACATCCCGATTGATGGCGTCAATCATCAAGGGCATAATCATGTCAAAGCTGGCCATTCCTGAATTGGCGGTGAAGATGCCACCGTCCTTGGATTCCGGCCGCCAGGGAGAATGGTCAGTGGCAATGAAATCCATGGTCCCATCATTGATATAATCCCAGAGTCTCAGTCTGTTTTCCTCTGAACGAAGCGGTGGATTATTTTTCGCATAGGGGCCGAATTCCTTCAGGTATTCATCAGACATGAAAATATAAGAGGGGCAGGTTTCGGCCATAACATCCATTCCCCGGGCCTTGGCTTCCTTCACCAGCTGAACGGCTCCGGCACTGGACATATGACAGATAACCATTGACGATCCCACCGCGGCTCCGATGGCCAGAGAAAGAGCGACAGAACTGTCTTCGCACACTGACGGGCGGCTCTCTGTGTGAACCAGTCCATCAGTTCTGCCGCTGTTTTTCATTTTCTTGGTGAACATCAGTATCATTTCGTTTGTTTCGCAGTGCAGGCAATGACGTAGGCCCGTTTTGGCAACTACCTCCATGGTTTCGTACTGACTGCCTGAGTCGGGACAGATTAACCCTGTAAACTCTTTTTCACGACCCGGTTCTGCCGGGTGAAGATAGGTTTTAAATGCAACAGCACCGGCATCGGCGAGGCCCTGGATTTCATCCAGATTCTCAAACCCCGCTGTTCCGTAGAGAGCGAAGTCGATGAGTGCTCGTGGTTGCACTGTTGCCGCCCGCTGTTTGAGGATCTCAGCGGTATAAACGGGGGGAATTGATATGGGCATCTCGCAGACAGTTGTTATGCCGCCTGCTGCAGCTGCCTGGGTTCCTGTCCAGAAGTCCTCTCTTTCCATCCTGCCGGGGTCTCTCATGTGACAGTGTCCGTCAACAATGCCGGGGAAAACATGCAGCCCTCCGGCGTCAATGGCCTCCCCCGCAGTAATATCTTGACCGGGGCTCAGCAGAGCGGCTACTTTGCCATTGCGTATGGCAATATCCATCAATCGTTCACCCTCGCTCGAGACAAGGGTTCCGTTTTTTATCAGTAGATCAAAAGTCATTATATTTCTCCTTTCAGCCCTTTTTTGCGGGCAGGCTTATATTTGTTTATCCAGCTCTATTATTCCATGCAGCAGAGCTTTGGCGCCGTTAAGACAGGCTTCCGGCGTGGTGTACTCCTCGCTGGAATGGCTGATTCCATCCTTGTTGGGCACGAACAGCATGCCAATCGGGCATATCAAGGCCATCAGGTTGGCATCGTGGCCGGCACCGCTTGGCATGACAATATAATCAAGTTCCGCTTTACGGCAACCTGCTTCCAGCGCCCTGACAATTCCTTCACTTGAAATGACAGGGGGTTTGTGTGAATATTCATCAAACGTGGCTTTCAGCTCATCCGAGAGCGCTTTCAGCTCTTTTTGGGCTGCATCTATGACGGAATCTTCCAGTCCCCGCATTTCAAAGGTTATCTCAACACTACCAGGAATCACATTGGGAGCACCGGGATTGACTTCCAGGGTTCCCACGGTTCCTACAATTCCATATTTTTCGGCCGTTTCTTTCACCTCAAGAGTAAAGCGGGCAGCCTTGATCAAGGCATCGTCCCGTTTATCCATGGGAGTTGTCCCCGCATGGTTGGCGGCTCCCGGGAATACCAGCCGGTAACGTCTGAATCCTACAATTCCATTGACAACACCCACAGAAATATTCTTCTCATCCAGGATGCCCCCCTGCTCGATGTGAAGTTCGACATATGCGGCAGCAGCCCCCTGCTGTCTTTCTGCGGTACTCAAGGTTTCTATGATCACACCGACCTTTTCCAGGAGTTCCCTGAAGGTTTCTCCTGTATATACGGTCTGATCCAGCAGCTCCTCGTTAAAGTGGCTGGTCATAACCCTGCTGCCGAAAGTTCCTCCAGGTGCCACCGCTTCCTCTCCGGAAAAGTTTATAATTTCGATAGAATGTCGCAGCCTGACTCCAGATTGGAAGAGCGCCCTGACCAGGGCTATACCTGACAATACCCCCAAAACACCGTCGTAATTGCCGCCGCAGGGGACCGTATCAGTGTGCGAACCGATAACTATTGGCGGCAGTGAAGCGTCCTGACCTTCATAACGGCCCACGGAATTCAAAGCGGCATCACGGGTAACGGACATGCCCGCCTCTTCCATAAAACGCTCCACCAGGTCTCTCCCGTCCATGTCGGCCTGAGAGAAGGCTTCTCTGTAATATCCGCCCTCATCACCCAGCCCGATCTTCCCGAGTTCGGCCAATTCATAGTTGAGGCGGTCAGCATCTATCGTACATGTTTCAAAAGTCATTAGTATTTTCTCCCCAGACAGGCTTATTTAGATTTGTGAAAGATCATTGCTCTCCGCCCCTTCATTCCACATAGCGGGGGTCGATAACACCATGAGCAGGTGGACGCCAAGCGGAAAATTGCGGTGCCGTGCAAGTAATGTTCATGTAGTTGTAGAGGTACAGCCACGGGGGATCTTCATTCAACAGGCGGAAACATTGTTTATAAATTCCTTGGCGACGGCTTCTGTCTATGGTGATCCGGGCCTTGTCCAGCAATTCCTCGATTTCAGCGTTGTGATATCCCTGCCACCATGATCCCTCGAACCGAGCATCGACTTTTTCTTTCAGCACTCGAAAGGTGCCCAAGGGTGATGAATCGAAGACACACATGTCGTGAATCTCTTTGCGCCTCACCTTGTTGGCATAAAGCTCACGATCCTCTGTATAAACGATCTTGATTTCAACGCCGATACGGCTCATCTGTTCAGACAAAGCATGGGACAATTGCACAGCCTCGTTAGGCAGTGAGGTGGGGCTGTCCAGCGTGAGACTGAGGCCGCCGCCATATCCGGATTCTTTAAGCAGAGCCCTGGCGCGTTTTGGATCATACGGGATGGGAGGTTGATCCGCATCGTAGCCGAAGTGGTCCGGACTGATAAAACCGCTCAGGGGATATCCAGCTCCGTTCAGGACCCTATCAATAAGTGCTCTGCGATCCACCCCCAAATTCAGGGCTAGCCGGACTCGAGGATCCTCAAGGAGCCTGCTTTTGGTGTTAAATATGATAATATAAACCGTCGTACCCCGGGAACGCACAGCGTTCAAGTCGTCATCTTTGAGCATGGCCGTATACGGTGGTCCGGCGGCGATATGGGCTCTGCCTTCCCTGACCATGCTCAAGCGCTTGTCCGGGTCTGATTCCATTCGCCATTCAATGGCGTCAAAATTCGGGAGTCCCTTGAAATAGTTGCGGTTTTTCGTGGCCCGAACGCAAACACCTTCTTCATGTTCGACAAATTCGAAAGGCCCGGTTCCAATTGGTGAGTCCTTGAATTGACCGCCCAGTCGTTCAACAGCATCAGGGGGCAGGATGTACCCGGTTACCAGGACGTCAAGCAGGTCGGCAATCGGCTCGGCCAGGTTCAGGCGCACTGTTTGCCGATCAAGGATTTCCAGCTCCATTCCTGCCAGGTACTGGTTATATACGCCGGGGGCTCCAAGCGTGACTCCCATGTCCGGACGAGCCATTCGCCTGAGGGAATAGGCAACTGCTTCGGCATCCACAGGTTGACCGTGGTGAAACTTCATATCCGGACGAAGCCTGAAGGTCCATGTTCGCGCGTCATCCGAGACCACCCATGATTCAGCCAGTGCCGGGATATAATTCATCTGAGAATCATACGCCACCAGGGGATCGAAAAAGGAGGTAAATATGGTCAACACATCCTTTGCGTCCGTACAGTTATGAGGTTCCTCCAGCCAAAGTCTTGGTTGGGCAATGATTAATTTGTTATCCATTTTCCATATCCTTTACATTTATTAAGCATCCAGCAGATGACAGGCTTCCATGCGGCCGGGTTCACGGGAAACGAGCTGGGGCCGCTCCTGAATACAACGATCATAGACAAAAGGGCAGCGGGATTGGAAACTGCAGCCTGCAGGCAATTCCAGGGCTGTGGGAACTTCACCCGTAATAGATAAGGGTTCAATGTGCAACTTTTCATAGACGCTGGGAGCTGCCGATAACAGTGCCCGAGTATATGGGTGTCTTGGCCGCTGGAATATATCTTCGGTGGGACCGGTTTCAACCAGGAACCCGAGATACATCACCCCGATCCGATCGCTTATGTGACGAACCACAGAGAGATCATGGGTGATGAAAAGATATGAAAAGCCGAACTCCTCTTTCAGATCCATCATCAGGTTCAGGATTTGGGCCTGAATCGAAACATCCAGCGCTGAAACCGGTTCATCGGCGATGACCAATTCCGGTTCAACGGACAAGGCCCGGGCGATACCGATGCGTTGGCGCTGTCCGCCGCTGAATTGGTGAGGATACCGGTTGGCATGTTCCTCTCCGAGCCCAACCCGCTTTAATAGTGCCATGCCTTTTTGGCGCAACTCGGTTTTGCTGACCGGCGCTCCGATAAAAGCCATTGGTTCGGTGATGATATCCATAACCCTGAGTCTGGGATTCAGTGAGGCATAGGGATCCTGAAAGATCACCTGGATTGTCTTACGCACCGGCACCATCTTTTGGTAATTGTATGCCGTGATGTCCTCGCCATTAACCTTGATCTGCCCGCCTGTCGGGTCGTACAGTTTGACTATGGTCTTGGCGACGGTAGATTTTCCGCAGCCGCTCTCACCAACCAGACCGAGTACTTCTCCGCGATCAATATGAAAACTGACACCATTTACGGCATGCACAATACTTTTTGGGAACCTGAGGCGGCCGTCTCGAATTTTCAATCGATCAAAAAATCCGGGGCTGACGTCAAATCGTTGTTCAAGTTCGCAGACTTCCAGCAAATGGCTCATGTGCTATCTCTCCACCGGGAAATAACAGGCGGCTGCGTGCCCTGGCTCGAGCTCCACAAGTTCAGGCCGATGTGTCCGGCACTTCTCATGGACATAATCGCAGCGAGGAGCGAATGCACAACCAGGGGGAAGATGCATGATATTGGGTACCATGCCTGGAATCTGATTAAGCCGTTTTTGCCGTGAAGCCAAATTTGGTATCGAGCCCAAAAGCCCGAGAGTATATGGATGCCGGCTGCGATTGATGATGTCGTCCCGGGTCCCCTTTTCGACGATACGGCCGCAATACATAACCATTATCTTGTCAGCCATTTCAGAGACCACTGCCAGATCGTGGGTAATGAGGATCATGGCATTGCGGTGTTCCCGGACCAGTCGTTTCATCAGTTTGAGAATCTGGGACTGTATGGTCACATCCAGGGCTGTCGTGGGCTCATCGGCAATTACCAGCTTGGGATTGGACGCCAAGGCAATGGCGATAATCACCCGCTGCCTCATACCGCCGGAAAACTGATGAGGATAGTTCTTTAACCTCGATGCGGGCTGGGAAATCCCCACGTCATCAAGCAGCTCAATACAACGTTTTTTTCTCTGTTCCCCATTCATATCGCTGTGGAGCTTCATCACCTCTTCCATTTGCGCCTGAATGGTGTAGAGCGGATTGAGCGAGGTCATAGGGTCTTGAAAGATCATGGTGATCTCTTTACCACGAACTTTCCGCATCTCCCGCTCATCAAGATCCGGCAGATTAGCGCCATTGAAACGGATTTCTCCGCTTTCTATACGGCCCGGCGCATCGACCAGGCCCATTATGGAAAAACCAACTACGGATTTTCCACACCCGGATTCACCTACCACTCCTAATATTTCGCCCTCATTCAGGGAAAAGTCCACTCCGTCTACGGCTTTGATCACTCCGCCAAAGGTGTGGAAATAGGTTTTCAATCCACGAATATGTAATAATTCGTTATCCATTCAGTACCTTATCGTAAGCGAGGATTTAACTCATCTCGCAGAAAGTCACCTAGGAGGTTGATGCCAAAAACTATCAACATGATGAACACCCCGGGAAACACGGATGTCCACCACAGACCGCTCAGCAGTACGTCAAATCCATTTTTTACCAGCAGCCCGAGAGATGGCTTGGTAATGGGCACGCCAACTCCCAGAAAACTCAAAGACGCTTCAATCAGGATAAACGTACCGATCTGGATGGTGGCCACAACGATAAGGGGTGTAAGTACATTGGGCAGGATGTGCCGGACAATAATCTTGCGGTTGGGCAGTCCCGCCGCTTGCGCGGCCTGGACGTATTCCTTTTGCTTTTCACTTAAGGTCGAACCGCGTACGGTCCTCGCATAGACCACCCAGCCAACACAGGTTAGAGCAATGAGAACCTTGTCTATACCGTTGCCGAAAGCGGACATCAGAAAAAGGGCGATCAACAATGACGGAAAGGAGAGTTGCACATCAGCGATCCTCATGATCACGCTGTCCCATCTGCCGCCATAGTACCCTGCAATGAGCCCCAGGGTTGCTCCGATCAGACTCGAGCAGAGCATTGCTGCCAAACCAATGAACAATGATATTCGCGTACCGTAAACGATGCTGGCCAGTAAATCCCGGCCCTGGCCGTCCGTACCCAGAATAAATTTTATGTCGCCTCCTGGAAGCCAGACCGGTGGTTTATAGGCGTCCATGAGTTCAAGGGAGGCGATGTCATATGGGTTCTGTCGGACCAGAGATGGACCAAAGACGACGATAAAAATAAAAAAGATGATTATCACACTACCGATAATCGCCGAGCTGTTGCCCCGAAAATTATGAACGAATTCAGAGGCCCAAAAGGCCTGATTATTTTTGATTATGCCTGGCATGGAGTGGTTATTTACCTCAGCCTAATTCGCGGGTCGATCAACGTATAAATGACGTCTACCACAAAATTGATGATGACAAAAAGGAATGCCACAAACATTAAATACACGACGATCACTGGCCGATCGCCCATATAGATAGAATCAATGAGGAGTTTCCCCATACCGGGCCATGCAAAAATATACTCAGTAATAGTGGCGAAGGCGATCAGGTCTCCCAGCTGAAGGCCGAAAATGGTGACCACAGGAATCAGGGCGTTTTTCAGGGCATGTTTGAATAAGACGCTTTGGAAGGTAGCGCCCTTTGCCCTCGCGAACTTAATGAAATCCTGTTTCATTACCTCCATCATTCCAGCCCTGGTGATCCTGAGCAGTATGGCCAAAGTTGAGAAACTGAGTGTCAGGGCTGGCATGATAATATGCCGCAAACCGTCCATGGTAATGATGCTCAGATTTATTCCCATTACCGGTACAGTGGTACCACGCCCAGACGAGGGCAGGAGGTTAAACTGTACCGCCAGAACAAATATAAGCATCATGCCCAGCCAGAAATTGGGAAGCGAGATGCCCAAAAGGGAGCCGGCCATGATTCCCCTGCTGATTTTCTTCTGAGGATAGGCGCCGGCGAATACGCCCAGCGGAATTGCCAACAGAAGTGAGAAGACCATGGCCGTAAAAACCATTTCCACCGAGGCTGGCATACGTTCTATGATGAGACCGAAAGCGGGCTGACGAAACACAAAAGACCGACCGAAATCGCCGTGCAACATGTTTTTAAGGAATATTCCGTACTGCGCGATATACGATTTGTCCAGGCCCAACAGCATACGGGCATTGGCAATCTCGTCTTCGGTGGCATCCAGAGGCACCATCATATAGGTGGGGTCGCCGGTGAAACTCATCATGGTAAATACGATGATAGATACGACCCAAAGAACCCCAACCATCTGGTAGATGCGCTTGATAAAATAGCTAATCATCGTTTTACTGTTGCCGGCTCATTTCTTAGCGTGGAAAAAATATCGTATAGCGGGAGGGCTATCGCCCTCCCGCTCTAGATTATTTTATATCTATTTCATAGGCCCAGACAAACTTGTCCATTCGGGGTTTCAAGTCCACGTTCGTTTTCACGCCATAAAGATCCTGTTCGTAATGAATCGGAATCAGGACTATGTCGCGAACCGCTACTTTGGTGGCTTCCTGGAGGAATTTGTCACGCTCTTCAATGCGCGGTGTTGCGTCCGCCTTATCGATCCATGAATCGAATTCTTCGCTGGCGTAAGCTCCACGGTTGGCGCCTCCGTAACCTTTCTTTTTGTCGCGGCCATACATCATGGAGTTATACATCCCGCCGGCGTCTCCAGAGGGAGTATCCCAACCGCTCATGATAAAACTCGATTTATCGGAAGGCACGCGGATATAGCCGAAAAAGTTCGATTTGGGCATAAGGTTCATATTCACGGTAATGTTGATTTTTGCCAGCATTCCAGCTAATGCCTGGGCGATATGCTGATCGTTGACATAGCGGTTATTGGTGGCATCCAGAGTCATCGTGAAGCCCTGTTCATAGCCCGCTTCTTTCATCAGCGAATTGGCTTTTTCCAAATCGAAAGGATACACCTGGCGGAAATTAAGACCTTCAACATAACCGATATGGGAAGCGGGTACATACTGATCGGAAGGAGTAGCCAAGCCGTTCATGATGACCTTGATGATGGAATCCACATTGATGGCACGGGCGATAGCTTCGCGAACCCGTACGTCTTTCATAGGGTTTACGGGCAAGTCGATGGTCGGGGACTTATCCCGGTAATCCAGTGCTAGAACAAGGTTCAGCAGGCTGGGGCGTGTAATCACTTTGAATTTGTCATTGGCCTCTACGCGATCGACGTCGCGAACTGCCAGATCCTGAATCACGTCTACTTCATCGCTCAGCAGGGCTGCGGTTCTTGTGGCCGGATTGGTAATCGGCCTGAAGGTTACTTTTTTGATCTTGGCCTCACCGAGATAATAATCTTCAAAAGCTTCCAAGGTCATATGATCTTCCTTGATCCATTCAACCAGCTTGTAGGGCCCGGTGCCCATAGGTTTGAGATTCAACTGCTCATCACCGACTTCTTTGACATATTTTTCGTTGAGAATATGGAACTCGGAAAGATCCATATACAGCACGGCGTATGGTTCGGGAGTTTTAATCTCCACGGTGTAATCGTCAAGCGCTCTGGCTTCAGCGATATATCGAACAAGATTCGATTGCAGCTGCGTTCTGCAGCGTTCAATGGAAAACAATACGTCCGAGGCTTTCAATTCCTCACCGTTGTGGAATTTCACGCCTTTTCTAAGGTTAAAGACCCACGTCACATCATCCTTCAATTCCCAGCTTTCAGCCAGACCCGGCACAAAATCCAGTTCGGGAGTCCGCCGCACCAGTGTATCGTAAAAATGGTTAAACATGATATTGCTGCTAAGTTCGTTTCCCTGCTGGGGATCAACGTGAACCGCATCAGCCGTGAGAGCAATTTTGATTTCCTTATCTGCAGCGGTGACCATCGGTGGGGACAGCATCAGAGAGATCACTGTAAGGAACCCAACGGCACAGTAGCCGAGTTTGAAATAACGCATCATCTTCTCTTCTCCTTAATGTTTAATACATCAGTTTTTAGTTGCATAGTCTACTCACTCGGTGAGTAGACTACCCCGTTTTCGTTATCATCATGAGGACCTTCATGCTGACGGCCTCACGGGAGTGACAAAGCTTAGCTCAATGTTACAGTCATTTGTTACTCATCCTTTCGGTGTTAATACCGGTTACTTTTCCAAAAATTTTTCGGAATTCCGGCACTTTCTCGAAATCCTGTTCGATCCAGCATCTGCTCGGCTTCTGACTGGGCGTCCGCCAATATCGTTCCTTCATCAACCGTCGAAACCGAACGGTTTTCCATGAGCAGCCGACCGTCCACAATCACCGTATCCACATCATGGCCTGACGCCTGGTAAACAATCCTCAGGGGTTCCTGCCAGAGGGGATAGAGATGAGGTTTCTGGGTGTTGAGCAGCACCACATCGGCTTTTTTCCCTACTTCCAAAGACCCCAAGTCGGCATCCAGCCCCAGAGCCTTTGCAGCATTGATGGTAATCATTTCCAAAGCTTTACCCGCGGTCAGCACGTCAGCATCTTTAAAATGGGAACGATGGAGCCAGAGGCCGATACGCAATTTCTCCAAGAGGTCATAGGTGCGGTTTGGTGCACTGGCGTCCGTGCAAAAAGCTACATTTACACCGCTATCCAGTAATTCGACAACCGGACAGCGGTTATTGATATAGGCGTTGGTCATTGGGCCACTTAAAACATGCGTTCCGGTGTCTGCCAGGATACGAATTTCCTCATCGGAAATTCCGGTTACATGGGCCAGAGAGAGATCTGGCCCCAGAATGTCAAAGTATTTGAAAGCATAGAGAATATCACCTTGGTAGGCGTGCCCGTGAATTGGTACGTTACACTCGTCGGCAATGGCTCTCATGGC
>RCNE010001645.1_pt1 | contig 12070 bp, 7 predicted proteins | sample 2041361 | NCBI WGS metagenome assembly RCNE01 (sample SAMN09708229, study PRJNA481090) | Marine sediment metagenome, whole genome shotgun sequencing project.
GTCGCCTAACTCTTTGTTTTTATTAAACCGCTCGCACAAGCTTTCGTGCAATTAAGGTACAAATATGGACCTTTACAGGGAATTGTCAATAGCCAGCCCACATATAGCGGCCGCGCGCACTGCCGGTTCCGATCGGATGCGTGGATTATGCATTGCCGGTAATCAGCATTTCCCGCTTTTCAAGCATTTAGAGCGCTTGTAGCCGACCTCGTCAGTCCTTCCAAGGCTATATTTGTCCATCTCCACCCAGTACTTTTTGAGTTCCTTTTCGAAAACCTTACCGGCACCGTTAAACGCCTTTTCAGATTGTCCGACGCGGCCAGTGAAAGTCGGCAACGGTCTCTTGGCCAAGAATTTCAGGAAATCGTTGCGGTGACAGGATTCGTGAAACCCCAGACTCGTGTTTTTGCTGGCCTTGTCCTTTTTCGTGGTGCCTCGCCCGTACAGGGAACGATCATTGGCTTTCGATCCCGGGTCCGCGCCCGCTCCTGGGTGATTTGGGATGAGCGGTCTTTCCCGTCCAGCCCGTCAGTGGTTTTGGACGAGTTTTCCTCACGTGGTCCGAGCCACCATAAGCCAGACCAGATTCGCCTTTGTTCCGCAAAGCCTTACGCCGTAGCGTAGACGCTCTTTTTCTCCTGCTGAAGAGAGGTAATCGTCTTGCGGAGTCGCTCTGCCGATTTCTGGCCTGTGGTTGCAACAAATTTCTTCATACGTTCGTTCGTATCGTATGGATGTTCGCCGCTCTTGAACCAGACAAATCCCATGGCAACCTTTGAAGGCGCCACGGCTTCTGCCGCATTCATGGCGCCCTTGCCGGCCGCTATCGCGACGTCACAGAGAACGTCAACGATCTCACCCACACCATTCGCCATTTCTACGGGTGCGACTGCCTTGGCCGAAAGAACCGCCGCCTTTTTGCCCATCGACTTGGCCATGCCCGCCGCGAGTCCTCGCTGTCCTTTCCGGGCATCGAAGGTACGTCTCGCTTGAATCATCACCGCCTGGTCGACTGTGGCCTGGCCGGCGTTTTTGACGATGAGCCCCTCGTGGCTGTTATCAAGTCCCGAGACCTTGTCAACCGCGCTTAATACAGCTGTCATTGCCTCTTTTCGCATTATGTACTTCGCGTAGCGTGGCCCCAGTTTGACACTGGCCTTCACCGCACCTTTTGCGGCAAACGCGATGTCGGCGGCGATGTCCACGGCCGCAGCGACCCGGTCGGCCTCGGCTTTGTAGCCATCCAGTTCCTGCAGGGATTTCGCAGTGTCTTTGCTGACTTCGGTCAACAAGTGCTGCAGGCTCTTGATCGTATCGTCATACTCTTTTGTAGTCCTGGGAATGACGATCGAGGCGCCAGCCGGGATCCTGTCCTTGTTCGCGGCATTCAGGACCCTCTTCACGACCGTGTTGTATTTCCAAATCGGTTGCCAGTCGCTTCCGAAACCGTATTGCCCGGCGATAACCGCGAGGTTCTCTCCGGGACGGATCTTGTGAACAGTCATTGGCATCTTATCGCCCTCCCTCTCACCATCGAAGCTACAAACGGACCCACTGACCATACCATTAAGGAACTTTTACGGCCGATAGCTCTTGTTAAGGGGGCTTAGTGTTGTCACGAGAATTTGTAAAACTCATCGCTGTTTAGATATTCATGGTCAAAAGTAAGAGCGAACAAGCCCGCTCAAGCCGCGCAGGAACCGCGATTACCGTTTGGAGAGCGTCTCGAGCAAGCCTCGGGACGCTTCTTCGACCAGGTCAAGAACGCGCTCGAAGCCGGCGGCACCGCCGTAATACGGGTCGGGAACCTCGCGCTCCAACGCTGATGAGAATTCCAGAAACAGCCGGACCTTAGCGTGATGCTCCGCCGGAGACTGATCCTTCAGCCGCTCCAGGTTATCCATGTCCATCGCGATGATGTAGTCGAAGCGCTCGAAGTCCTGATCGCTTACGCGCCTTGCTCTCAGGTCCCCTAGCGCGATGCCGCGACGTTCAGCTGCTGCTTTGGAGCGACGATCAGGCGGGTCGCCGACATGATAGGCATGCGTGCCCGCAGAATCGACGACGATGCGCTCACCCAAACCCGCCTGCTCGACGTGATGCCGGAACACACCCTCCGCCGTTGGGGAACGGCAGATGTTGCCCATGCAGACAAAAAGAACCGAGGTTTTCTCTTTAATTTCAGTCATTACAGCGCTTCTTTTGTGCCTCTTATTGCCCTCTTCTTGGCCCACTAAGTGCCTGACTTCATTGGGTTCAACTTTGCGATAAGAGGCAGTATTTGATGCTATTCAGGGGCGCAATTCTACAGACAATACCAGCTACATGAAGTGGAGTTTTGTTGAGTGGCAAGACCTTTCTGCGTTTTCATCCGACACGACACTCGATTCGCGAATGGCACCCAGTCGGCACTCGTCACCACGCCAGCGAAAGTGACGTTCAGCAGGCTCATAAGTACGATTACTAGCGATTACGCCGCTTATCGGGCTAGACCTTCACTTTCGCCGAAAAACTTGACCCCGACCTAACTTGAGCTACAAGAAACGGACAATACTTCCTGCCAGCGATACTTTGGATTCACCCAAGACGTGCCACTTGTGAGCGGCCGGTGTGCGCCAAACCAGGGCAGACCGAACTCATGGTCTTCTAGCCGGCCAACTTATGAGTCGATTTACATTAACGGGGCGTTTTTGGTATCTGCTTGCAGGGGTGGAATGGACTCGCTTCGCTCGCCCTGCGGGTTTATACCCTTTAGGGTGCGCACCTTGTGCGTCTGTCGGCGCTACGCGCCTCGGTTGAACCACCGACACGCGGATTTTCAGTCGCGAGTGGGATCGCCCGAGGCCAAATATTTCAATGAGTTACCGGGGCACCCGTTGCCCAATTTGCCACACAATGCAGGACGATGCACAGCTGATGCACGCAGAATTCACGCGTGATTTCCATCGCGAATACCGCCTCGGGACTTGACTCTGTTCTAGCTGACCATAAACCTGAAGGCCGAAGCGCTCGCAATAATCTCCGCCCAGACCCGCCGCCAGAGCGAGAAGTTTACGGCCTGGCGGATCGCAGAAGCTAACTGGGTCCGCGCTGCTGTAAGTGGTGATCGGGATCTACGGGAGGACGCGGGCCAACGGCTGCGAACCTTACTTTCCGAGAATCACATTCGTCACCTACAGACGGTCGAAGATCCGCCGACTTAGCAATATTCTCCGCCCGAGGTGGCGGTCGTCGAAGCCCAAACCCGTGTGGCGCTGCGACGACCGGTCATATGAGGCAACTGAGAGCAGGGACTGATCTGTAACTGGAAAACCTCCGAATCGTGAAGCGACCTATCGACCATAGTCCGAGCGGAACTCAACGCGAACGACATCGTCATACCAAACATCGTCTGTGAGCGCAGCGCCGTATCCCACGTAAAGAGACCTCTTGTTACTAAAACCGAACCGCAGTCCGAATTTCAGGTTTGCAATGTTCTCGCCATCGACCTCACGATAGCCGAACCCCGGGAAAGTCGTTCCGAACGGCGTTCCATCTGCGGAGCTCAGAGCCAGGCCACCGAGCACCGACCAACCGACGAGTTCGACAACGGGCGTAACCACGGTTCCTGAAGCGAGTGGGAAGTCATAGCCAAAGCCCAGGCCGTAGCGGATAACGTCGCCGGAATATTCTTCGCCAAATCCCGTGCCACGACCTGACGTGCCATCGATCGGCATCCAGTAGCGGAGTTCTGCCGCCATCGTCCACCGTTCGTTCAGCTGACCAAAGTACAGCAAGCCCGGTTCGACGCTTGCGTGATCTGTCCCAAGGCCCTTGTCTGCCTTGCCGGTGGGAAAGTAGCCGCGTAGCTGGAACGTCAGCTGATTTTGCGAATTACTCAGTAGCCCCCATTTGAAGCCGGCGCGAATATCACCGAGACCGCTGTCGCCACCTAAACGCGCACCGTCGGTAGAGCGCCAAGGCACCTCCGCAAACACGGAAAACCGGTCGTTCAAGGCATACTCGAAGTCGAAACGAATCTCCTGATAATCAAGGTCCGTCTCAATGAGAGGCGAAGTCAAAATAGCGCCGGGAATCACGGTGCCGACAGGGCCCGGCGCGTCCGGATTCAAAACATCTCCGTTCGGATTCGGCGTATTTGCTGGTGGATTGGGCACGACCCGGGCGCAACCGCACGCCCCATAGAAGAACTCCGCACGATCCGGAGAGTCGACGCCAAAACCGGCGTCGGCTCGGATGCGGAACCGCGTATCTATTGTTGCGTTATCAATGTAGCCGGTGTTGCTGTCGGAAAGGAAAACCGGCGTGTCTTGGCTTTCACGTTCTTCAACAGATTCAGCTGCCTGCGTTGCATTTTCATCTGATTGCCCTTGCGCCGACGATTCCTGACTAATGGCAGGCTGGGCGGCAATCAGACACAAGGTGCAAAGAAGGCTCGTCAACATCTTTCTTATTATTTTTGGAGGCTGATGCATTATTCTCTCCCGATGCGTTTTCACGCGTTAGAAACGACGATCCTTGTTGTCCCGGTTGTGAGTGTTTCGGTCTTTTCGTCTTGTCTATTCCTGCGAATTCGTAGTCTTGCCAATCAATTCGCGATAGTCGTCGCGATCCCGTAGATTCGCAAATTTCCCGTTGGCTACTACATCTTCCGAGGAGTAGCCAAAGGCTATGGCCTGCGCCAGCAATGACACGGTACGCTGCCGGTACGACTCTTCAATGTCGTCTTGTCGCTCCGATGTCAACTCACGATCAGCAAGAACCAACTCGGTAGCACGTGTGTACAATACGGCGGCGCGATAGTTCGTATTTTTATCCGCCGGTGTTTCCGCAAGCGTCTCTATTGCTGCAACTGCCTCTGAATATTCGCCGGCTCTCAAATGAATGTCCGCCAATAACCAGTAAGCGTTTGACAGATTACGCTCTGAACCCGAGCTGGATCCCGGAGAATTTACGGCATTCTCGTAGAAATTAATCGCTCGCGACACGAGCGCAACGGCATCATCGAAAAGCCCCTGTCCCGTCTGAAGTATAGCAAGGTTCGCGAGGACGTTGCCGTACCGTTGATTAAGCGCCGGATCGTCGGCGAATCCGGGCAATTCCTTTGCCAATTGCTCAAATTGCTGCAGTGCGGTCTGGTACGCTTGCGCTGCTTCTTCCGGACGCTTCAACTTTCTCAGGACTTGCCCGCGTGTATTGTAGCTATTCGCGATCTCGCTTCGAAGGCTCGGTATCGGAGACGACAGGCTCTCGAACAGCTGACGCGCCGCCGTATTCGCTTCAAGTGCTGATTCGGAATTAGCTTGCGTCAATTGAAGGTTGCCCAGATTGTTGTACATTCGCGCAAGCCCCTCGCGATATTCTCGCTTTTGCGGCGACGCGTCGACCAGCCCTCTCATTATAACGATGGCTTCGTTGTATTCAGACTCTGCCTCGGCGTTACGGCCTATCTCCCGCAGCATGATGGCAAGATTATTCTTGGTTCTCGCGAGTCGTAGCAAATCCAACACATCGCCGCGGTTCTCTCTCAAGAAGTTGAACAGATCAATGGACTTCGCGAAGCTTGCCTCCGCCTCGTCGAAACGGTTGCGCTGGCCCGCGATCAATATGCCGCGATTGTTGTAGGTCCGAGCCATCTCATACTGGTAATCGAACACGTCAGGAAATCTCGCTACAAGATCTTGTTGCAGCTCCAGTGCGTCGTCGTAGGCGGCTTCTGCTCGGATACTGTCAAAAGGTCGCAAGTGTTCGCCGAACCAGCCGTATGCTTCGCCGAGGGAATGTTGAAATTGAGGTTGGTCCTGGAACTCGTTGTGCAACGATTTGAGTTGCTTGATTGACTCGAGATGTGTGACCCCGGCTTTGTCTCGCAAGCCCTGAATATCGTAGATTCTGCCCAGGCGAACCTGGGCCAGGGCAGTTTCCCGGCGCAAGCTCGGCTCCGCTGCATGGTCCTCGTGCAATGTTTCGAAGAATGACCGCGCTTTTTCGAGAAGATTCTGTCGAAGCTCTTCCGTTTGCGGAATGTCGGCGAGTGAGTTTTCAATCGCAATGTCCGTCAACATTTCGTCGACGGCACGTACCGCGAGCTGAAAATTCTGCTCGGCTCGCTGGCTTTCGTCTTCCGCACGTTGTTGTTGAATGAAAGCGTATACCGCGAATGCCAATAGAACCACAGATACCCCCCAGGCGGTCTGTAGCCTGTTCCTTCGCGCTTTGGCTATTGCGGCGGCAACGCGATCTCGCTCCGATTTACTGGCGTCGAGGAACGTCATTGCACGGCTGAAGGCAGGGTCGTGACGAGAGGCCCAGGCCTCCGTTGGTGCCGCGTCTTCACGCCAGTTCAATGCAATTGCCAGATCAGGGTCGCGCCACAGACCCGTGGTGCCCTGTTCATAACGCGTTGCCGCCCGAGCCAGGCGCAAATAAATTTGCGCTGACCGACTTTCCTCTTCGGTCCACGCGATCAGGCGATCCCAAACACGCATCAAACTTTCGTGCGAGACGTCGACAACCGTTTCGGGCCCGAGCGGTTTGTCAATCGGTGGCATCAAGAATGACCGGCCTGACGTACGAAACACGTCGATTACTGCCGTCAGCTCATCATGGCTGGCTTCGGTGATACGGCTGAGGTATTCGATGCTGGTTGGTCTGCGAATACCGCGGTTATGGGATTTAGTGTCCGTAATCGCCTTGAATACTTTCGCGGCAATGTTTCGGGCGCGACCCAAAGGCAGTTCGTGATACGCCTCTTCTGCGTGCGCTGATAGTGCATGTTCAATCGTGCCAATCGCCTCGTAGTGTTGAAAGTCGATCGGTTCGGCACCTGAGCGAACCTCTCGCCATCGATCCCAGGTTCGCATCAGCGCATGCTGCAATACCGGGAGTCGATCGGAATCGTCGCCCACTTCGTTCAACAAGCGCACAAGGAGTCGCGGAGATATTTCACCGCCGCCGACCAAAATAGGCCCGGTGATTGCGCTACGCAACTGATCACGGGTCATGTTTGGCACGAGGAATTGGCCCTTGTTTATTGCTTCTGGAAGCCCGGGATACTCGATACAGTCGCCGATGAAATCGGACCGCATAGTAATGACAACGTAAACAGGCTCATCGCATTGAACCGCGACCCTCAACAGCTTCTTTACAAATGCAATCGCCTCGTCCCGCGCGTGCTCGGATTGACCGTGGTGTTTGAAGCGGAAGAGTTCCTCAAACTGGTCAACGACGATTAGCACGTTGTCTTCGGGTGGGAGTCTTGCAAGACGCACGCATTCGATCAGGCCCAGACTGCTGCGCCGCAAGGTCACCTCTGTCAGAAGCGGGGAAGCGCCTTGCGCTTCGGCGGAATCTCCAAGCACATCTCTTTGATTCAGCGCGTCGGCGAGGTTGCCGATCGGGTCGGATCCCGGACGCATCACGGCCACGCGCCAGCTTGAGCCGGCCGTCGTCATAAATCCGCTATGCAGGGACGGAATTAGTCCGGCGCGTACCAACGACGATTTTCCAGACCCGGAGCTTCCGATCACACTCAGGAACCGAGTCTGACGTAAACGCTTCAACAGGCCGTCGACAATCTGTTCCCGGCCGAAGAACAAATGAGCCTCCTCGGGCCCGAATGGGCGGAGGCCAGGAAAGGGATTGAATGGTTCGTTTGCGCCAGTCATTCAACCAAGTCGGCAATATCAGTTGCGAAGGTCAGCCAGGAATGGCTCGAGCAGGTCGGGCGAAAACGCCTCTGGTTGATGTATTACGCGAGCTTCGTGGGTACGAAACCACCGCTCCTGCTCGGTGTTGGGCGGCGCTATCAGGATTGCCGTCGCTTTCAGCTCTTTTGTGCGCCCAAGACCTGCACTCTTGCGCCGTTCGCGCAGCTTACTCCGTAACCAAAGTTCGTTCGGAGATCCATAATAGATCAACACACCGTCGGCGCCGCGTAGGTTTTCTTCATGGTCGGCGCGTACGTCGGCTTCGTCACCGTGAAACGCAGGCAAGACAACTTCACAGCCTTGATCGAATAGGCAATCAGCCACGGAAGTGATGTTCTTGACATCACGCGAATCACACATCAAGTATATGCTTTGTACTTCCGTTTGCACGCGAGGTTTTTTCTCGACCTGATCAACGACTTTCCGGGGAACGAGAATATTGTGGATTTGAGTGTGCAAGTCCTCGAACGGCGTTTCGAGAAGGTCGGCACCCGATTGTATCCTCGGGTCGGAGCGCAACTCATCAATGAAGCTCCTTTGGCGAACATCCTCAGTCTCCAGACCCGGAGGAATCCAGATTAGCCGAGCAAAATCACCATTATCCTCGCGCTCCATTGCGACTTCGTTTTGCATCTGGACGATAGAATGATCAGTTCCATCGGGCACAATTCCGTAGCTCTCGCCAATAATATGAATCGACAAACGACTCTGTTGTATGTAATTGCGAAGAACCGGTTCTAGCTGCTTGATCTCGAGAGGAAGCGGTCGGTCCGGTACAACCCGGTAGTTATGAGCGATGAGGTCGCGTTTCACTTCATCGTATCGATCCCGAACATCGTTGCTGCAACTGGCTAGGTAAACGGTGTCCCTTAGTCCAGGCATAACACCCGAGGCGCTTCCAGGTGATTCGCTCTCAATCCATCTAAGGAGCTGGCAAAGGTCCTGTGCAAGGTCGTCGAGTTGCACCCAAAATTCGCGCTCGGCTTCGCGACCAAACACCTGATTGAATTCCCGCACCCTGCCCGTGACCGTATCGATTTTGAAGAACTCGTATCCAAGGAAATCGCGAATATCCTCAGGCTGCTCATCGATTGGAACCGGCGTCTTTAGCACTTTGAATATCCGGGTCTTGTCGTGAAACCGCAGGCCCCCGTTGTTTTTGAGCATTTCGCGGAATTGGTCCAGTTCAGTGGCGCACGATATGGAGTGCACGTAGCGTGGAGTGAACACCGACACCAGGACTGCGGCCATCGGTAACTGATCGACTATTGTGTCCTCGTAAAAATCGTTGCCCTGCAACTTGGGGTCGCGCCATACCGCGGATTTCCTGCCTAGCAGCTGATCGATGCGAACTTCCAGCGCGCGGTGAAGCTGCGATACCCAACCCTCTGAATCCTTCATTAGTGGTTGGTTATCCAGGTGCGCGTAGCTTATGAATATGTCGTTGTCGAAATCCACAATCGAGACTATATCGCATCTTCGGCCGCCGCACGCTCATCGCTGGTGGCTATAGGGTAGTCTTCGGCACTATGAGCACGACCGAAGCAACAGTAGCATCGGCGCATATCGGCTATGCGCTGCCCCTGGTTATTGCTGTTACCGGTCACCGCGACCTGCTGCCGGAAGAGATCCCCACGATTCGACAGCGCGTCGCCGACTTTCTACAGGACTTGCGCGCGCACTATCCGACCCGGCGTTTGCGGGTGATGTCGTCGCTGGCCGAAGGTGCAGACCGTCTCGTTGCGGAGGTCGCGCTTGAGCTCGGCATCGAATTGGTCGCGCCGCTGCCAATGCAAAAAGGCGAGTACCTTGAGGATTTCCATACCGAGCAATCGGGGGAACAATTCGAAGCACTGTTTGCGGCCGCCAGCGAAGTTTACGAACTTCCGCCTACAAGGCGTGTCGAGCTTGAGCGCGACGTCTCGGAGGTGGCCGCGAGGGATCTTCAGTACGCGCAGCTCGGGGTTTTTCTTTGTGCCCATTGCCACATTCTGCTCGCGCTTTGGGATGGTAAACAAGTCAAGAGCCCGGGCGGCACAGGACAGGTGGTCAAATTTCACCACGATGACATTATGCCGGGCTACACGTCCACTGGCGTCGCTGCGCAGCAGATGCTCGTCGATGATGAAAGCGACCTGGTTTATCACGTTGTTTGTTCCCGAAATCGGCCCGATGGAGCACCGCTTGAGGGGTTGAGTCCACAGGACACATTTTGGTTTACAAAAGACCGAGACAAGCCCTACAGTCACGAGTTGCCGCCGCAACATCAACTGGTCTTCGAGCGCAGCGCAGAGTTCAGTCGTGACGCCGCTCGTTTCGCCAACAAGATCGAGCAGCAGAAGTTACCGCTTTACGACGACAGCAGTGCGGAGCGGCTGCCAGCCGGTGTCGAAGATATAAATCGCTTGTTCTGCATCGCCGATTGCCTGGCGACCCACTACCAGAAGCATACTCTGCGTACATTGCTACTAAGCCACCTGATGGCGTTTCTCATGGGCTTGATGTTCATCCTGTATGCGGATCTCACCGCGCAGCGGAATTACATGGTGGCGTTTCTTGTTTTTTTTGGCGTAGCTGCTGCTGCTCAACATACTGCCAAGCGGCGGGGCTGGCATCGGAAGTACCTGGACTACCGGACGCTCGCCGAGGGGCTGAGAGTTCAATTCTATTGGGCCGCCGCCGGTGTGCAACACGAAAACGTGTCAAAGTTTACGCACGATAGTTTCCTGGCGACACAGGACCCGGAGCTTGGTTGGATCCGCAACGTCATGCGCGTCGCGGGCACTCGCTGCGATGTCAGTCCGCATGATGATATAACCGGTCTCGAGTTCGTCCTCGAGGAATGGATTGGCGACGAGACGAGCGGTCAACTCGGTTACTTCACCAAGAAACTTGCCGACAGGATCAACCGCAACAGACAAACGGAGCGCCTCGGTCTCATCAGTTTGTTGACTAGTGTGGGAGCCGTCGTCGCGTTGGTTATCGGTGAGGCCTTGTTGCCGGCGGCCTGGTCGGATCGAATGGTAGCGACGATGGGTACAATGCTGCTTCTCTACGCAATACGACAGGGATACGCCTACGCCACGGCCGAAAAAGACCTCGTCAAACAATATGACTTCATGTTGCGTATTTTCTACAACGCGCGCTGGCGCCTCGATCTTGCCGCGGACGCCGCGGAGAAGCGTCAGGTTCTCCTGGCGCTTGGCGACTCAGCGCTGGATGAACATGCTCAATGGATATTAATGCACCGCGATCGCTCGATTGACGATAGCGAAGTCTGGCGCATGGGGAGCTAGAATCGCGCCTGCGGTGTGCCAGGTCAGTTTTTCGGCGTCAACTTCAGTCGTCTCCCCTGAGCCTCGCGCGATGATCCGGTTGCGCCGGTATCGCCACCGCATGGCAGAGCTTGTTGTGCGGACGAATTGGGCACTAGTGACGTGTAGACTAGGTCCCCATGAGTGGTATGCGCTTCGCAATCATGGTCTTGATGCTCGTTGGCAGGAGTGTCACAGCCGATACCGAGATCCACCGTTGTTTGCTGGAAGACGGCACGATTGCTTTCCAGGAAATGCCGTGCTCCGAGCCCGCTGTAATTGCCGACGACGGCAGTAAAACCGGCGAGCGTCGCAGCGATAGCGGAATACCCGCTGCTGACAATAATGTGTTCGACTTCGTCAATCCCTTTGACGATTCCGCGAACCCACCGACGCCGATTGAACCAACGCTACCCGAACAATCACCAAAGGACCACTTCGAGTGCGAAAAACCGACGCGAGATGCAATCGACGCGATTGATCTCGAGATGCGAAAGAGCGCCTATTCGAAGGAACAAGGCCAGGAACACCTTGCAGAGTTGCTCGAATTGACGCAGCAGTTGCGTGCCTGCAAGCAGTTGTAAGTCCGTTTCAGATTGGCGAGTTTCGCTCCAGTCCGTTGACAGCAAAATGATAGCTCAAAAATACTCTTGACAGGCTTTGCTGTTCTGCAGAACGTACGCCCCGGACGAAGTGTCAACTGTGTGTCCGGAACGGACCATTTGAATGTGGTGGCCAGGGGCGGAATCGAACCACCGACACGCCGATTTTCAGTCGATAGCATTCTTGCTCTTAACCAATAACAACAAGTTAGGAGGCCTGTCTACCTCATACGCGCTGTAAGCCGTTGAAATTTGCAAACGATCAGTCGGTATGTGTCACAAAAGTGGCACACGTCGAAATCAGCCTCCGGTTGATACATCGCAAATCGCTTGCCGCCAATTCCTATTTCACTTGACTATTTGTTTTTACGTTACTTGAACCGTCGTTCAATTCGCAAACCAGCCGTAAGAGTGTCGGACTTCAGATTTTGGTTGTTTTGGACAG
>RCNE010001646.1_pt1 | contig 12068 bp, 7 predicted proteins | sample 2041361 | NCBI WGS metagenome assembly RCNE01 (sample SAMN09708229, study PRJNA481090) | Marine sediment metagenome, whole genome shotgun sequencing project.
GCATCCATCGGCTATACCGCCAGAGCACTTGACGGTGCCGACCGGCTGCGACGAATTCTGAGTGCTATGAGTGAAGCGAGTCGAGTCGAGGAACTCATGCAGCATGCAGAGCCAGAGGCTTTCGATTTGCATGCAGCTTTGTTGTCGACAATTGGCGCTTACCGCGATGTTTATGCGGAGCGAAAATTCGCATTTGATTGCGAGTTAAGCGGCGCTCCTTCGACGGGTTCGCCGGAGCTGCTAATTCAGATGCTCGACAAGCTCATCGACAACGCCGTCGATTTCAGCGCAACAGGTGACACGATTCGAGTTGGCTTATCGGTGCGGGGCAATAACGCACTGCTATCAGTGATGAATCCCGGCCCTCCGTTACCGGAGAAAATGCGCTCGCAACTATTCGATTCCATGGTTTCGGTGCGTGGCGCTGATAATTCACGACACCTTGGCTTGGGGCTCTACATCGCAAAATTAATCGCCGAAGGACATGGTGGTTCTATTGCAGCCCGCAACGCCGCAGGCGCGGTCGTCTTTGAGGTTAGACTACCCATTCACGATTCCAGGTAGCGAACGATACCTGTGGCCGCTTGACGACCTTCGTGGACGGCAGTTACGACCAGATCTGAGCCTCTGACCATGTCGCCGCCGGCGAATACCTTCGGATTGGTAGTTTGATGCAAAAAGTTACCAAGCGCGGCAACACGCAGGCGCCCGCTGGGTAATTTATCGATTGAGAAATCATCGAACCAATCCGGTGGATCGGGTCGGAAACCAAATGCAATGATAACCGCGTCCGCAGGCAGGATCTCTTCGCTGCCAGCCACAACTTCCGGGCTGCGGCGACCATCAGGTCCGGCTTTACCGAGTTTAGTGCGCACAACTTTTACGCCTTCAACGCGATCTGTGCCGATAATTTCGACCGGCTGCCGATTGAACAGGAAATTCACATTTTCTTCTTTACTGTTGGCCACTTCGCGTCGCGAGCCCGGCATGTTTTCCTCGTCGCGGCGGTAGGCACAACTCACACTCGCCGCGCCCTGGCGAATCGCGGTGCGATTGCAATCCATGCCGGTATCTCCACCACCCAATACCACCACGTTCTTGCCCTGGAGAGACAGGTAGGGAACCGCTGGGTCGTTATAGCCGAGCTCTTCGTAAATATTGGATACCAGATACGGCAGAGCTTCGTAAACTCCGTCCAGGTCTTCGCCCTGAAATTCGCCTTTCACATTCTGGTAGGTCCCCATACCGAGGAATACCGCATCGAAGTCGTCAAGCAAATCCTGAAACGGTTTGTCGTCGCCAATGCGCGTATTCAAAACAAACTGCACGCCCATACCTTCGAGAATCTCGCGGCGTTGTTTGACTATTCTTTTTTCCAGCTTGAACGGCGGTATACCGTAAGTGAGAAGTCCACCAATATCCGGGTACGCGTCGAACACTACCGAGCGCACGCCATTGCGCGCCAATACATCGGCCGCTGCCAATCCCGCAGGCCCGGCACCGACGATCGCGACTTTCTTACCGGTATCGGTAACGTGCGACATATCCGGTCGCCAACCCTGCGCGACAGCTTCGTCCGTTATGTACTTTTCTATACTGCCAATACTTACCGCACCATTGACATCGTTCAAAGTACATGCGCCTTCGCACAGCCGATCCTGTGGACAAACGCGACCACATATTTCAGGTAATGAATTCGTTTGGTGGGAAAGTTCAGCCGCTTCGAACAACTTACCGTCCTCGATCAACTCCAACCAATTCGGGATGTAGTTGTGAACAGGACACTGCCATTCGCAATACGGGTTACCGCACTGCAAACACCGGCCCGCCTGCGCGGCGGCATTCGCGCCGTCATAGTGGCCGTAGATTTCACCAAAGTGACCAACACGATCATCCGCGCCTTCCTTGTCAGGATCGCGGCGTGGTATTTCGAGAAATTGCAGTGGATTCTTTGACATCAGGCCGCTCGTCGCAGTGATTCGATTAGGGACCCAAGCTCTTGCGCCTTAGGCTTAACCACCCAAAACTTCGGCAAGAACGTTCGATAATCATCAAGAATCGTGTGACCCCATGTACTGCCCGTTCGCTCAACATGTTTGCCGACTAACGCACGTAAGTGATGCAGGTGCGCTTCCATACTTTCGGGTGTAACTCTATGAATATCAATCAGTTCATGGTTATAGCGATCAACAAAATCTCTATCCATATCAAGTACATAAGCGAATCCGCCGGTCATTCCCGCGCCAAAGTTGACGCCGCTCCGGCCCAGCACAACAACAACACCATCGGTCATGTATTCGCAGCAATGATCACCTGCGCCTTCAATAACAGCCGTTGCCCCTGAGTTTCTGACGGCAAAACGCTCGCCCGCACGACCCGCCGCGAACAGTTCGCCACCCGTCGCACCGTATAGACAGGTGTTACCAATGATGGCGGTGTCGCGAACAACGTACTCAACGCCTTGCGGTGGACAAATTACGATACGCCCGCCAGCCATTCCCTTGCCAACATAGTCGTTGGCGTCGCCGACCAGGTGCATGTTCAATCCTGAGATATTCCACGCACCGAAACTCTGACCCGCTGTTCCACGCAATAGAATTTCCAGGGGTGCGTCTCGCATCCCCTCGTTGCCATGGCGTCGAGCAATTTCGCCTGCCAGGCGTGCGCCGATGGAACGATGAAAATTTTGTACTTCGAAACCAAACTTGCCCCCGCTACTGGCCTTTATTGCGGGAAGCGTTTCCTCCAGCATGCGTTCCGCAAGCTCACCCTTGTCAAACGGATGGTTGCGCAGGTCCGTACAAAATTGTGGCGCGTTCTTTGTCAGTCCGTCGGTAGAAATCAGTGGGCTAAGATCCAATCGTGCCTGACGATCAGTCTCACCCGGTAGCAGCTCGAACAAGTCAACTCGACCAATCAACTCTTCGAGTTTACGAACGCCTTGCGCCGCCATAATTTGGCGAACCTCTTCGGCGATAAAGGTAAAGAAGTTAATGACCATCTCTGGCAATCCAATAAAGTACTCGCTGCGCAGAACACTATTCTGCGTCGCCACACCGGTCGCACAATTATTGAGATGACAAATGCGTAAATACTTGCAACCAAGTGCCACCATCGGCCCGGTTCCAAAGCCGAAACTTTCTGCGCCAAGCATGGCGGCTTTGATGACATCGAGTCCGGTCTTTAAACCACCATCCGTTTGCAGCCTGACCTTGTGGCGCATGTTTTGTTTTTGCAGCACTTGATGTGTTTCGGACAAGCCCAGTTCCCAAGGGCTGCCGGCGTACTTCACCGAGCTCAACGGACTCGCGCCAGTGCCACCGTCGTAGCCGGAAATCGTAATCAGGTCTGCGTAGGCTTTGACCACACCGGCCGCAATCGTACCAACGCCCGGTTCGGCAACCAATTTCACTGATACCAGAGCTTTGGGATTAACTTGCTTAAGGTCGAAAATGAGCTGCGCAAGATCTTCGATTGAATATATATCGTGATGCGGCGGCGGCGATATTAAGCCTACGCCGGGCTTCGCGTAACGCAGACTCGCGATCATGTCATTCACTTTGTGACCGGGTAGCTGTCCGCCTTCCCCGGGCTTTGCGCCCTGCGAGATTTTTATCTGCAGCACTTCTGCGTTCACCAGGTACTCAGCAGTAACGCCGAAACGCCCGGAGGCGACCTGTTTGATTTTCGACATTCGCTCGGTGCCGTAGCGCGCCGGATCTTCTCCGCCTTCGCCTGAGTTAGATCGCGCACCGATACGGTTCATTGCGATAGCCAGTGCCTCGTGAGCTTCAGGTGACAGCGCACCCAACGACATACCGGCACTATCAAAGCGCATAAGAATGTCTTCGACTGGCTCTACCTCATCCAGCGGAATTGCCGGACCCGCCGGTTTGATCGCCATCAGATCGCGAAGCGTCGATACCGGACGATTATTAACGAGTTTCGCGTACTCGGTGTAGCGCTCATAGTCGCCGGTTCGTACCGCCGATTGCAGCGTCGAAATAACATCCGGGTTGTAGCAGTGATACTCACCGCCATGCACATACTTATATAAGCCACCCTGCTCAATCGTTTTTCTAGGATCCCAGGCGACGGACCCCAGTTGTCGCTGATCGTCCCAAAGATCATCTAAATTTGATCCTAATATTCGCGACGTCGTGCCACGGAAACAGCGCTCGACGACATCTTCACCCATGCCGACTATTTCGAATAACTGTGCACCGCGGTAACTTGAGATGGATGAAATCCCCATCTTCGACATGATTTTGAAGAGCCCCTTACGCACACCGCGTCGGTAGCTACGTCCAAGTTGTTGTTGCTTGGCGATGTTGCCGCGCCGCCCAATGTCATGCAGCGATTGATAGACGAGATACGGATACACCATCGTCGCTCCATAGCCTATCAAGCATGCGAAGTGGTGCGAATCACGCGCGACACCGGTCTCAACGATGATATTGCCATCACAACGTAAACCAGTCGCAATCAAGTGATGGTGCACTGCACCTGTCGCTAACAAAGCATGTACCGGCAACTTGCCTTGTTTCAGGTAGCGATCGCTGAGTATCAGCAGAAACTTGCCATCGCGAATGGCTTGCTCAGCTTCTTTGCAAATACCCTCGAGTGCATCGGCCAGACTCAGGTCCGCATCGACATTCAGATCAATAAACGCGTGGCTATCTTTAAACATAGTTGGGCCAAGCAGTTGTCGAAGCTTCGCTTGCGACAATACCGGCGAGTTGATCAACACTTGTTCTGCATGTTCCGGGCCAATCTCAAACAAGCTCGATTCACGCCCAATATTGGTCTGCAAGGACATGACGATGCGTTCACGCAAAGGATCGATCGGCGGATTGGTTACCTGCGCGAATTGTTGACGGAAGTAGTCGAACGGCGATCTAACTTTCTTTGACAACACTGCCATTGGAGTGTCGTCGCCCATCGAACCGACCGCTTCCATTTCAGCCTTCGCCAATACCGCGACAACCTCGCCGATCTCTTCACGCGACAGATTGAACATTTTTTGATAACAAGCCAGCGTTTCAGGTTCCATTGGCTCGGCAGCGGTTTCGATGTCGACTAGCTGCGAATCAAGATACCGCACACCTTGCTTTAACCACTTCTTGTAAGGAGCGCGTGTCTTTAGAATGTCGTGAATTTCATCGTTGTCGAGCAAAACACCGTTGACCAGATCGACAGCAAGCATTTCGCCCGGTCCTAGCCGGCCTTTGCTAATGACATCTGCTTCATCGTAATCGTAGACACCGACCTCGGACGCGATCGTAATATGACGGTCGCGAGTAATAACGTAGCGCGCCGGGCGTAGCCCGTTGCGATCGAGGCAGCAAGCTGCATAACGACCATCGGTCAGTACGATTCCAGCCGGCCCATCCCAGGGCTCCATCTGACAATCATAGAATTCATAGAACGCTCTAACATCCGGATCAATGTTATCGACTGTCTGCCAGGCAGGCGGTAACAAGATGCGCATCGCTTGAATAACATCCATCCCGCCTGCACGAAGGATTTCCAGCATGTTGTCCAGACTGGAAGAATCCGACCCGGTCAGTGAAATGATCGGATCAAGATCGGATATATCGTCGAGTTTGTCAGATAAGAAATTCTTTGCCCGCGCTTGAGCCCAATTGCGATTACCGCTGATGGTGTTGATCTCGCCGTTATGCGCGAGAAATCTAAACGGCTGCGCCAGCCGCCATTCCGGCAGCGTATTGGTTGAAAAACGCTGGTGAAAAAGAACCACGGACGTTTCGAGGCGAGGATCTCTAAGATCCGGGTAAAATATCGGCAGCGCCGCCGGCATGATCATGCCTTTGTAACTGATTGTGGCGGACGACAAGCTGGCGATATATGTCTCGTCGTCAGCAACACGATTCTCTGCACGCCTTCGCGCAAGAAACAGGCGGCGATTAAATCGGCCACGAGGCATCCCAGCAGGTGCGTTTACATACACTTGCTCGATGCGCGGTAAGGTGACGAGCGCCTGTTCGCCGCACGCCGAAGGGTCGATCGGCACCTCGCGCCAACCTGCAACTTCTAGCCCGGTATTAGCAATAGCCGCTGCAATAACGTCACGCGCTGCGCCCGCAATTGACTCATCCTGACTGAGAAATACGCTACCCACTGCAAAGCGCTGGTTCAAAGAAAACGAGAGTTCCTCGCCAACGAGTCGCAAGAATTTTTCCGGGAGCTTCAGCAACAAACCACAGCCATCGCCAGTCTTGCCGTCTGCAGCTACAGCACCTCGGTGCGTCAACCGCGCAAGCGCAGCAATCGCGGTCTCAACGACCCAATGGCTGGGCATGTCGTCAAGATTGGCGATGAGTCCGAATCCGCAACTGTCGCGCTCGAATTCTGGGTTGTACAACGATTTCGCTGATTGCTTAGTCATAGACGCCGCGAGGAATGCGCTAGCGCAATCCCCGAATTAGTTAAATTTCTGAGGTGGCGTCGGAACGCCAGGATCGACCTGAAGGCTGACCACCAAAAAGTATATGACAGGATTTGCGAAAAATTAACGTTGCGCGGCAAATTGCCGAAAATTGACGGTAAAAGAGACTATTTCGCCGAATTTCACGATTTTTCGTCGAGTGGAAATATTTGTTGCGCGCGTAACCTTGGTGCTACATGCCGTTGGAATTGAGGCGAATCGTACCGCTATTTCGATACTTAACTGACGGTATGAGCGGAATATCAACGCCAAAACGACCGCTAAGCTCATAGCCGATATCACGATGCGCGGCATCTCTTACGGCATAGAGCAATTGCGGTGACGTTTGCAATAGATCCAACTCAACACTGATAGCAAAGCTCGTCTTACCATCAGCAGGCACCGTGAAATCACTTACGGTCTGGCCGCTTGCGAAGCGCTGGCCATCAAGTTTGATGCCGTAGTCGATGCTACGTATTGGCAAAGGAAACGGATTCGAATTCGCGACGTCAAATGACAATAAGAAAGTCTGGCCTTGAAAACCGAGTCCCATAACTTGAACGTTCTTGAGTTCCACACGCGGCGCACTCAACAAACTCTCGGGTACGGAAGCGCAGGCCGACAAGAAAGTAACCCATGTCAGCAACAAGGATCGCAAGATGATTGCGTTCTTCATTTTAGATCCTCTCCGAGCCGCCCCCAGCGTGCGGAAACGAGCATCCAGTCAGCACCTTCTTTTACGAACTCGAATTCAAACTGATACGCGCTCGCACTAAAACCGAGTGCGCGATCATTGCTGCCTGCAAGGCCAGCCGTAAGATCGACCTCTGCAGCAGTGTCACCGAACAGGCGAATGTCGTCGATGGAAGTAATTAACTTGATGCTGTTCTGGCGTAAAAAATAGACTCGAAGGAGATTGCCTATACCGTAGCGATCATTGCCATCAGCATCCGAATACGCCTCAGAAACCATACTAAGTAGCTCGCTACGCTGCTTCGCCTCAATTAAGTCCTGCGCTGCTGCAAGCAGCTGCCGAACTTGTTCTTCAGGTTCTGATTGCGGCTTAGAACACGCACTCGCCATGAATAGGCAAACAGCGACCACTGCCAACATTCGTGGCAGAATTGATAGTCGAATCTTAGTGGCCGCAGGCTGCATCTGCTAAAGTCTACTGACAACGATGACAAATAATCGTCACTTCGATCATAAGTGTGATGCACTTCGCACTTTCTCGAACGCCAATGACCGCTGGCATCAATCTGGACCTTAAGAATATGTCTGTAAAATTACTAAGCGAAAGCATGGATGCGACGATAACTGATGAAGATCAGCTACGAATTGAAGCGATCCTGGCCTTCTGGTTCAAAGAGCATGCGCTGACAGCTCCACAGATCGACCGACGCATGGATATCTGGTTTAGCGAAGACACCGTTTTCGATCACGAGATCGAGAAGGAGTTTGCTGATGATATCGAAGCTGCCTGCGAAGGAAAGCTAGCTCATTGGGCAGCTGAATCGCGTGGCCGGCTCGCACTAATTCTGCTCATCGACCAATTTCGGCGAAACATCCATCGCAACACTGCAGAAGCCTTCGCGTACGACAGGCTTGCATTGAAACTGTGTGTGGAAGGCGCTATGGAGAAAAAAGATCAGGGATTGAAGCCTATCGAACGGGTGTTCTTTTACATGCCGCTGCAACACGCTGAATCCCGCAAAGTTCAGGCGAAGTCAGTCGAGCTATATGACCGTCTTGCCGAAACCGTTTCAGCGACCGAGCGCGAAACATTTCTCACTGTTGCCCAATTCGCCGAGTTGCACAAAGATATTGTCGATCAGTTTGGACGATTCCCGCACCGCAACAAACTTCTTGGTCGCGACAACACAGCGGAAGAAGAAGAGTACCTCGCGGGCGACTCGCCCGATTTCGGACAAGGCTAAGCGGAATCTGTGCGACCTAACTCCGTCGCTGGGAAAGCTCGGGATACCTTATAGTAGCGCCACGACAATAGTGTAGCTGAGACACTTAAGCCCACGATGAATCCAACCCAGACATAAACCGGTGCGGCCTTGTACGTGACCGCAGCCATGTAAGCCAGCGGGAAGGCTAGTACCCAAAATGCGAACACATTGATGAACATCGGCATGGTGGTATCTTTATAGCCACGCAATGCGCCGGCGGCACCAATTTGAATGCCATCCGCAATTTGAAATATCGCTGCCATCAAGAACAAATCGATGGCTATGCTAATCACAGCAGAATCAGTTGTGTACAAACCTACGACACTGTGCCGAAAGGTCAAAAGCAACACCGCTGCCATCGCCATGATCATAGCGCACAGTAAAATTCCAGAAATACCACACGATCTCGCGTCGTCTGGCTTCTCCGCGCCGAGCAGCTGCCCTACCCGAACCGTTGTCGCCGAACTCAATGCGAGCGGTATCATGAACATCGTCGATGCAAAACTGATTGCAATATGATGTCCAGCCGCGATTTCAATACCGCGGGTTCCCATCAGCAATCCAATCGCCGAGAACAGGCCACCCTCAGCAGTAATCGTTACCGCGATCGGCACACCAAGTGCGAATATTTCTTTGAACGCCGACAATCGAATGGGTGCCAACTTGGTGAACAAGTTAAATTTTCGGTAACGAGGATTAAGCAGCATGTAAATCGCTAACGACGCCATGACAAACCACATGGTTATTGCGCTGGCATACCCGCAGCCAACAGCGCCGAGCTCTGGCGCACCAAAGTGTCCGAACATTAGTACGTAGTTGAGGAATACGTTGCAAACCAATGAGAGTAACGACACATACATGATCGGTCGCGTATGACCAATACCCTCATTCGTGAATCGCAACGCGAGAAACGCAAATATGGCAGGCGCGCCGAAGGAAATGGCGGCAACATACTCAGCCGTTAACCCACGAAAATCGGGATCGATATCGATGGCGGTCAGTAATGGCAGTGCCGCGAACTGTCCTATCAAGACAATCGGTATTCCCAATATGACGGCTAGATAGAGTCCTTGGCGCGTATAGCGGCCGATCAGATCAAAACGTCCTGCACCGAAGTGTCTTGAAACAATAGGCGAGATTGCCATCAAGATGCCAAGACAGAATGAAAAGCCGAGAAACCAGAGCCCGCCACCAACGGCCACCGCCGCCAGAGATTTTGCTCCCAGGCTGCCAGCCATCACCGCATCTGCAAACTGCATGCCCGCCACTGCAAGATTATTCACGATAAGTGGCCCGGCAAGACGAAACAAAGGCTTTGCCTGAACCTTAAACTGTGTTGGGGTGAATCCGCTCATTCCGCATCTTATCTTACGATGGCGACAATGAATGGTGTAAAATCGCGACGCGCCAGCATTGAAAATTCAGAACGGAGATCAGTATGTTGCACGATGGACGAGCGATACGAGTCGCGGTAGTGGGTGGATCACGAATTCCTTTTTGCCGTTCGCATTCGGTATATCGAGACTGCTCCAATCAAGATTTGATGGTTGCTGCCCTGCAGGGCTTGGTGAATAAGCTGGACCTAAAAGGCCAACTCATCGGTGAAGTTGCCCTCGGTGCCGTTATCAAGCACTCCAGTGATTGGAATCTCGCCAGAGAGTCTGTCATTGACTCTGGACTCTCGAAACGAACGCCAGCCGTCGACTTGCAACGTGCCTGTGCCACCAGCCTCGAGGCCGCGATACTTATCGCTAACAAGATTGCTCTGGGACAGATCGAAGTAGGCATCGCCGGTGGCACTGACACTGTCAGCGACGCGCCGATCGTATATTCGGACGAATATCGCAAGATCTTGCTCGATATCCACCGCTCGCATACGCCGCTTGACCGAATCAAGAATATCTTTCGATTTCGCCCAAGACATCTAAAGCCAGTGCTTCCCGCGGTCGTCGAACCTCGAACAGGCTTGTCGATGGGCGAAAGCATGGAGATCACTGCCAAACAATGGGACGTGCAGCGCGAACACCAGGATCAACTGGCATTGTCCAGCCACTTAAAGGCCGCTGCCGCTTACGATGCCGGCTGGTTTGACGACCTGGTAGTACCATTCATGGATGCCGAGGAAGACAATAATATTCGGCGCGATTCGACATTCGAAAAACTCTCCACCTTAAAGCCTGTTTTCGACAAAAGCGGCGCCGGCACTATGACCGCTGGCAACAGCACTCCGCTGACAGATGGTGCCGCTGCGGTTTGCCTGGCCAACGAAGACTGGGCACGTATGAAGAACCTGCCGGTCATGGCTTACCTGACATTTGTCAATTCCGCTGCAGTCAATTTCATCGACGATGAAGGTCTGTTAATGGCGCCTGCGTACGCCGTATCCGACATGCTGAAGCAAGCCAATCTTTCACTTCAAGACTTCGACTTCTACGAAATTCATGAGGCCTTTGCTGCACAGACGATTGCAACACTCAAGGCCTGGCAATCAGAAGACTTCTGCCTTAACAAACTAGGGCGCAATGCACCCATGGGTCCAATCGATCTTTCGCGCCTTAATATGCGCGGCGGTAGTGTCGCGATCGGTCACCCGTTCGCAGCAACCGGCGCACGCATCATGGGCACGATGGCAAAGATGTTGCAGGAAAAGGGTTCAGGAAGAGGTTTGATTTCAATTTGTACGGCGGGCGGCATGGGCGTCTGTGCGATTATGGAAGCGGCATAAACTAGAGAGCATTCGGGGGAATAGCAATGGCGGATTTCAGCACTTTTCTTGCCACACTTAACAGTTTTTTATGGCACGAGTATGTTCTTTACACGATCGTCGCAACTGGCATCGTCTTTACTGTGTGGAGTGGTTTCGGACAGTACCGTGCACTAACACACGGACCGGCAGTACTACGTGGCAATTACGATAATCCCAACGACCCGGGTGCAATCAATCATTTTCAAGCCCTGTCCGCCGCGTTGTCGGCGACTGTGGGACTCGGCAACATCGGTGGCGTCGCGCTCGCAATTGCCTTAGGTGGTCCCGGTGCAGTCTTCTGGATGTGGGTAATCGGCTTTCTCGGCATGTCGATCAAGCTCACCGAAGTCACCTTGTCGATGTTGTATCGCAATACAGATGATCCAGATAATCCTCACGGCGGCCCGATGTGGGTCGCGCACAGGGCTCTGGAACGCAAGGGCATGGGCGGACTGGGACGAACGATTGGTGTCATTTTCTGCCTGACCTTGCTGGTATCGACCATAACCGGCGGCAATATGTTCCAGGCATGGAATGTCGGCGAACTGACACAAGAGTATTTTTCTATCCCCAGCTGGATCACTGGAATTGTACTGGCCATTATTGTCGGCACAGTAATCATCGGCGGCATTAAGCGCATCGGCAAAGTTGCCGCCACACTCGTACCACTCATGGTCATTCTCTATCTCGGCGCGGGTTTCTACGTGCTTGCGCTCAACTTCGGCGCCATTCCGGGTGTTTTCGCACTCATCTTCAAGTCAGCATTCAATCCCACAGAAGCGACCGGCGCCTTTATTGGCGGCTCAGCAGCTTCGGCGTTTTTGTTTGGCTTGAAACGCGCGGTCTTCTCGAACGAAGCCGGTCAAGGGTCATCACCCATTGCTCACTCCGCCGCAAAAACAGACGAGCCGGCACG
>RCNE010001649.1_pt1 | contig 12063 bp, 8 predicted proteins | sample 2041361 | NCBI WGS metagenome assembly RCNE01 (sample SAMN09708229, study PRJNA481090) | Marine sediment metagenome, whole genome shotgun sequencing project.
TCTTTCGGCTACGGTCAAGCATTCGCTGAAGCCATTTACCAGGACTGGGGTGGCATTGACTACGAAGATGTCATGGCTTCGATGGATTTCGCTATTGATGCGGGTTGGGTCGACGCAGACCGCATGGGAGTCTACGGATGGGCTTATGGGGGCATGATGACCAATCACATCATTACAAAGACCAACCGCTTCAAAGTGGCCATCACGGGTGCGAGCGCAACTCTATACGTCGCAAACTACGGCCACGATCAATATCAACGCTGGTGGGAAGAAGAACTCGGTTTTCCCTGGCTTGCCGAGAACGTTGAGAAGTGGAGTCGCATCTCGCCATTTTATGCTTTGCAAAACGTCAAGACGCCAACGCTAATCGTGGGTGGCGAAGACGACTGGAATGTACCCATCATTAATTCTGAACAGCTATACATCGTCCTTAAACGCTTGGGCGTGCCGACGGAGCTTGTCGTCTATCCAAACGAGGGACACGAACTGTCCGTGCCATCCTACGAGAAGGACTTGTATACACGTTACTTCGACTGGTTTGAACGCTATTTGGTGGACGGTAAAGATTGATTTGCTGCTCTAGTTGAAGGAGCCCGTCTAACGCAGCTCCTCGTAAGACGTGTCGCTGGTTTCTCGCAGGTAAACCGGCCGCCATAATCCGATGGACACCGGAACAATAATATTGAGAAAAAACGCAGTCAGCATTAGCGTGAAAAAGGCCTCTCTGTTGAGAATGTCGTGTTGTACATAGGCGATATCCATCACAACGAACGCGAGCTCAGCACGCCCCAACATGCCGAAACCAATCATGATGCTCTCTGCGCGGTTCATGCCACCCGTGTAGCGAGCAGCAAGCGCCGCGGACGAGACCTGAAAAACGAATATTCCAACGGTCATTGCGACTGCGTACGGAAAGATCTCTTGCAGCAAATCCCAGTCGAACAATATCTTCGTGCCCAGATCAACGAAAAACACCGGGCCGACCCATGAGAATGCGGCGTTGTCGACGATTCGTTTTGTCTCGGCATAGACGTTTGAATTGACCGATTGTCCGCTTTGATCTTTGCTTTGTTTAAGTTGGAAATGCTCCTTACGAACAATTAGCCCAGCCATGTAAGCGCCTACTGCTGGATGAAAACCGAAATAATGTGCAAGCAAACCCACAACCAGAGCCGCCAGAAGAATCGCCAACGTCGCATATCTTCCCCTGTCGAATGTCAGGTAATTTTGCAAACTCATTAACCGCAATACCGGAATACGATGCACCCACATCGCATTGCTGCGCGGAAAAATCCAAATACCGAGGATCGTTACAATGACAAAAAACAGGGCGGCCTTGCCAGCAATAAGCAAGGTAGACATCACAGTGAAGGACTCCTGCCCGATGGCGAGCGGCACGACAATGGCGACCATCACCAGCGAACCGATATCGTCCAGAACAGCGGACGTCATAATTCGCATCGCAACCACAGATTTCTGCAAGCCCAGACTCTGCAACGAGACCATCGTTAGAGAGACCGCTGTTGCCGTCATTGCCAGGCCAGACATCAACGCAATGTTGGGGTCCTGCCAAACATAGTCGGCAATGGCATAGGCCACGACGAATGGCGCCAACGCGCCAAACAAAGCAATGCCCCAGCTACGCTTCACACTCGAGAGGAAACTATCCGTCGATTCCTCGAAACCGAGTGCAAACATGATGAAAATGATTCCAAGTTCCGCGAAAACGCGGATAAAAGCGCCACTTTCGATCGGTAGGACACCGAAATTGACTAACAGGCTGCCAACGAACAGAAAAAACAGCACCGGTGTTAGCCGCGTTAATTTGGCCATTACTACAGCGACAAACACGCCGGCCCAGATAATGGCCAGATGCGCTAAAGGATCCATTTAGACAACTCCAATGAGCATGAAACTCGCAAAAACACCGGTACTCTGTTCCAATCGAATGCTATTGCGCACAGGCTAAAACAGTACTGTAACTATGAGTGACCATTCAAGCGAATCCGAAACCGTTTACATTGTCGATGATGATCCTGCCATTCGAATCGCTATGCAGGCTCTCATGGACTCGGTTAACATTAAACATGAAATTTTTTCGTCCGCGGATGAGTTTCTTCAAAATGAGGCCCAGCACCGAGCCGGATGCCTGGTGCTTGATATTCGAATGCCTGGCACTGGCGGACTTGAGCTGCAAGAAGAATTGATTGCTCGCGGCAACACATTACCTATTATCTTCATTACAGGCCACGGAGATGTTCCGATGGCCGTAGATGCGATGCAAAAAGGCGCTGTTGATTTCATCCAGAAACCGTTTCGCGACCAGGAATTGCTAGACCGTGTTCACGAAGCCCTTATGATCGACAAGCAGCGCCGGGAAGAACTTAAACACCACGCCGAGGTCTCACACAGTCTCGAGAAACTGACCAATCGCGAACGTGAGGTTCTTGATCTGGTGGTTACAGGGAAACCAAACAAGGTCATCGCCTACGAACTCGGTGTAAGCCAGCGAACCGTCGAGATCCATCGCGCGCGGGTAATGGAAAAAATGCAGGCACGCTCATTAGCCGATCTCGTTAGAATGCACATGACGTTGTAGAAGGTCTTACAGTCTCGAATTCTGGCGCTGATCAATTTCAGCACAATCTATGCATTCATCAGCGTAGGCGTATGCGGTAAGGCGCGCAGGCGCGATTTCAGAGCCGCAGGCAACACATATCCCGAATCTTCCGGCATCAATTCGACCCAATGCTGCTGAAATTTTGGATAATTCCTCGCGCGCCTCGTTGCCAAGCGCGTCAACGACATCACTATCCTCCATTTCTTTGGCACGTTCTTGCGAATCTGAATCGTATCCGCGACGAAGATTGGCCGTAATGCGTTGCAGACGAGCTGTAAGCTCCGCCTTCTTGGTTTCGAGTTCTGCTCGCAATGCTTGATCTACGGACATGGTCTTACCTCTGGAAAATCGAACGTCTTTATTTAAGCCTAGAGGGCCAACAATGAGAATCAGTACATCCACCTACGGTGTCTTAGGTATATTCCGATATCACTTGAAGCTGCGTGAGTGGCACGATAGCTAACTAATAACTAGCGGTCAGCATCAACCAGAACTTGTCCGTATCGGTAAGTGTCGTGGCAGCGTCAGCCGAGAAAAATGCACCCTTGAACAACACGCTGTAACGCGCATTCAACTTGAGCGCGGCCGACAGGTCGAGTTCGGTACCGAGATCGGAACTGCCAGATTCTTCAGTGAAGTCGTGATAGACGCCAGCGAAGGTCCATTTCGCAGCTTTGTACTTGGCGGAAAGGTAAAGGTCCTCAAGTCCTGAATTGGGCGTTGCCAAAAACTTGTCTGCCCAACCATTGAAGGCATGCAATGTCGCAAGTGGCGTCCGAAACGCCTTGCCTGGATCAGAGTCGCCACCAAGTGATTCGAACCCAATACCGATGGACAAGCCCCTATCGCCAGACCACGTCGCAGTAAGATGCGAATAGTCGGCATCGAACGCCACTGGCGCATCGCCAGCATCTGACTGCCTCGCAAACTCACCCAGCAAGTCGATCTTGCTCTCACCGACAGGGATACTGCCTGCGATTCGCAGCCCAATTGTAGATGTCGAAAACGCCAAAACATCTTGATCATCGATGTAATAGGCATAGGGCGTCAGCGACCAGCTGTCATTGAACTTGATCTTGGCATTGAGAATATGTGTATCGACATTGCTACTACCCGCCGGAACTGTTTGCCCAAAAATTCGTCGCACCTGGCCAATGTAGCTGTAGAGCAACGTTGTATTCTTTGCGGCCGTCGTAGTCAGGCTGAAAGCATCAAATGTCTGCTCGTTCTGTCGCCAGCCCACACCACCGACGAAACGTTGATTATCGAGCAGAATGCGCTGCCGGCCTATGCGCCACTTCCAGGCAGGGTTCGAACTGTAGTCCAGATACAACTGATTCAAATCGGACCCGTCCGGATCTGCAACTACCGGATAGACACCAGCCTTGTCGGGGCTCGTTCCGCCACCGGAGTTAAAATCAGTAAGCAGGACATTAAACACATGGTCGAACTCGACAAAGCCAGACAAGTTTTTCCACCTACCGGTCTTGTAGTTGAGTCGCAGACGCGCTGTTGACGCATTGGCTTCGTTGTCAATTCCGTCTTGGTCAACATGCTCGTATCTGTAACGAACGCTGATCGAGGTCTCGCCCGATGTGATGGCGTTCACTATGTCATCGCCCTCCTCAGCCACGACACCTGTCGTGGCGAGGATTGCGATAATTGTCGCTGGGAACCGCATTAGTAAATATCGTGCAATGTGTTGTAAACATTGAACTTTCCGGTTGGCGTAACTATTTCCGGCCCCTTTATTACAGCCTTTAGCGTCCGCGTTTTGTCGTCGACAACGACGATCGCTGACTCTTGTTCCTTGCCGCTCCAGACTGAAAACCACACTTCATCGCCCGCCATGTTGTACTCGGGCTGCACGATGCGTTTCGGCCCTTCGCCGAGATCGGCCCATTCCCCGATCGGTAGAATCTCGAAACCCGCGTCGAAGTTGTTGATATCAAATACGGCGACACTCTGGCTGATCGCCTCATCCGGATTCAAAGGTGCATCCACCCAAAGATTCGAAGAAGTGGGATGAGACTTGACGAACAATGAGCCGCCACCCATGCCATCGAGAACGCGAACCGTCTTCCACGCATTTTCCGGATGACCTTCAGGATCTGTACCAAGGAAAGAGATGTTGGCATTACCTAAAGCACTAGTGACCCAGACCGGACCAAACTCCGGATCATCCAGATTCGCACCTCGACCGGGATGCGGCGTTTTGGTGACGTCGACCAATGCCTCGAGTGTACGATCACGCGAATCGATGACAGCAATTTTGTCGGATTGATTAGCCGCTGTCAGGAAGTAGCGTTTGCTGCGATCCCAACCACCGTCGTGCAGAAATCTAGCCGCGCCGATATCCGTCACCGACAAGTTGTCGACATCACTATAGTCAACCAACAAGATATGACCGGTCTCCTTTACGTTAACGATGAACTCGGGATGCTCGTGTGATGCAACAATCGCCGCAACACGTGGTTCGGGATGATACTCCTGAGTATCAACTGTCATTCCGCGAGTAGAGACAACCTTTAGCGGCTCCAGAGTGTCACCTTCCATGATCACGTATTGCGGTGGCCAGTAAGCGCCGGCTATTGCGTACTTGTCTTCATAGCCCTTGTACTTCGACGTCTCAACCGAGCGAGCTTCGAGGCCAATTTTGATCTCGGCTACGATAGCCGGTGGATCCATCCACATATCAACCATGTCCACTTTTGCGTCACGACCAATTGTAAACATATAGCGGCCTGAAGCAGAGGGTCTGGAAATATGCACCGCGTAGCCGGTTGGCAAGATCGCGACAATTTCCTTCGTATCCCCATCGATCATTGCGATTTGTCCGGCATCACGCAGAGTCACTGCAAAGAAGTTTTCGATATTGCGATCGTGTTGCGGACTGGTTGGACGATCTTCGGGAGCAACAAACAACTTCCAACTCGCCATCATTTCAGGCATACCGAATTCTGGTGGAGCTGGCGGTTCCTGTTGCAGGAAGCGCGCCATGATGTCGATCTCGGCGGCACTCAAGTCTCCCGAGGTTCCCCAGTTCGGCATGCCCGCAGGTGACCCATAGGTAATCAGTGCTTTCAAGTACTCAGTACCTTTCGCGAGAGTTATATCCGGTGTCAAAGGCTTTCCGGTTGCTCCCTTGCGTAGTACGCCGTGGCAGCCGGCGCAACGCTCGAAATACAGTTGTGTTGCAGTCGCAAACTCTGCGTCGCTTAGCATGGGACCGCCGGCTGACATTACCTGACGTGTATCTGCACCCGACATAGCTGAAGGTGCGCCCTGGTACTTAAGTTCGCCCTCGGTTGCGCCCTTGTGGCGTTGACCAGCAGCGCGATCTCCTTGTCCCAACTCGGCACGCAAAGCTGAAACTTCCTCAACACTTACCGCGGCACCAGCGTTGCCCCAGGAGCCGAAAACATACGTCAGAGCCGCTGCCAGGTCTTCGTCTGGCAAGTGGCCCAGACTTGGCATGACACCGTTATACTCAACACCATTGACCGTGATCGGGCCAGAAAGCCCAAACAGTGCAGCGCTCATGACTTGCTTGCGATCACCTTGCAGGAAATCGGATCCGGCGAGCGGTGGAAAAGCGCCGGCTAGCCCTGTGCCTCCAGGTTGATGACACGCAGAGCAATTCGCCAGGTAGATCGCCTCGCCTTTCGCCATCAATGCATCGACATCACCGGCTGCAGTCTCTGCAGTGTGAACGGCGGAGTCAGTGGACGTACTTGCCGTGGCGGAGTCATCGCCCTGTTGCGAACACGCACTTCCTGTAAGGCCAACTAGCACCAGCAAGAAAAGAGGACTCAATTTTCTATATCGCATGACATGTACTCCTGTTGTTTCGGTCATGGGTGTAAAACGTTTTACCAATTTAAATTCAAACTAATTGACGCAGACGTACCGGCCTGTGCCAGGTAAGGAAGCAGCGGATCGTCGGCTGCCAGGCCGCGGACATCTGCCCAATTCCAGTACGTTTGATCAGTCAGGTTGTGCAGTCCCGCGCGCAAGGTCGTTCGATCGCCGAGTTTTTGCGTGAAGAAAAGATCGAAAACTACATAGCCACTCGGCTTGAACAGCTCGCCGGCGGACTCATCACGTTCTGACCAGTCATCCGTTAAGGTGGTCTTCAATCGCAGTTGACGGCGAATGTCTGCCGAATGCCATGCTATGCCGAACGCAGCTTGTGCCGGGCCTACCGAATTCAGGGCTTCACCCGTTACTTTATTTTCGCCGCGCGCGTAGTAAGCCGAACCATCCAGGCTTAACGCGCTAAGGCGACCGCCCAGTTGCGATGTGAAGCCCGCCTCAATGCCTTCGATTCGCGTCTCGCGAATATTCAGCGACTGGAACAACACGCGCCCGCTTACGGGGTCAGTGCCGAGGCGAACTTTGGACTCGATGAAATCTTCATAACGCGTCTGAAACACCGATACGCGCGCCGACGATTCGCTACCACGCCAACGCAGTCCAAACTCCAAGCCATCCGATGATTCCGATTTTAGATCCGGGTTTGGAATCGCACGGTAGTTAAAGAATGGAATATCAAGACCGATATTCGCGTCTGCGTATGGCGGCGCTCGAAAGCCGTGTGCGTACTGCAGGTAGACATCAACAGCGGGCGATGTGTGGTAGACCACGCCGAGTTTCGGCGACAACTCTGACTCATCAATCGAGACAAGTTCGGCGAATGGATAATCCTCCAGGTACATCGGGTCCTGACTCGGGGATAATTCAAACCGATCAGCACGTAACGCGGCAATGACGCTCCAATCGCCTACAGTTATCGTGTCTTCTATGAACGCACCGGTTTCCTGCGTCGTTGATATCGGGAAATCACGCAGCGGAAATTCCTCGCCGAGCAGATTTTTGGTTTGCTCGCCGGTGGTCATATTGGTCGAAAGACCATCCCGGTATTCCTCTGTTTCTCGTTCACGAAACTCAACGCCGAAACCGAGCCTGTGCGATACGTTGGAACCGGATAGCTCCTTCCAAAAATTTAGCTCTACGCCCTTAATTTCCTGTTCAAAGGAAAAAAACCGATCGATCGAAACCGGCGTTCTTGCTGCTCCACGCTCGTCGAGTGTCGTTTGCTCGATGATGGCGACTTCGTAGAACGCACGCACAATACCGTTTTCAATCCAACTATCTGGCGAACCAAATTCATACGCCGCAATGACAAGATCCACTTGATACTCATCGTCGCCTTCAAGCGCCGTTGTAGAACGATAACGTCCTTGGCCAAGCGAGGACTTGAGCTCTGCTTCGGTATTAGATTCCTGGCGGATATATTCACCACGCCAGGTGTGGCCTAGTCGATTGTCGCCTACGAGTTTGACCATCGCAGTACGGCGCTTGGTATCACGCGAATCCGCTGAATCTGGAGCTGCAGCTGAATCAAGCTGTTGCGCGTCGTGCCAGCTGAACCCAGCCATAAACCCTAGCGACTTACTGCCCATGCCCATCATTGCTTGCGCATGCCGACCGTCGTCTGCTCCGTTCCAGGTGCCAATGAAATCGGCACCAAACCCCCGCGCACCGGCTAGATCATATGGATCTGGCGTTGTGACGGCGACAACGCCGCCAATCGCTGAACTGCCATACAAAGCCGATGCAGGACCGTGCAAGATCTCCACGCTTTGGATAAGGCCAGCATCAACAAAGTCGCGAGTGGCATTCGAAAAACTGCCAACATCAAAATGATCAGAAAGTGGCACGCCGTCCACTACGATAGCGACCCGATTGCCACCGATTCCACGAATATTGATGCCCTCCGTGCCGAAACGGGTGCCAGCCGCCTCATAGTCAATGCCGGGCATGTACCGCAATACGTCGTTGATTGAGGTCGCGAGTTGCTCTTTAAGGTCAGCTCTTGAGACTACCGTTACGTTTGCCGCAATATTGCGAATAGATCGCTCGTCTTTGTGCGCGACAACCACAATTTGGTCCAGCGTATCCGCGCTTGCGTCTCCGAGCGCCGGAGCGACGAAGGCCCAGGACACGAAAAAACCCGCTGCAAATACTGTAACGGGCTTTGTGAAGAGTCCGGATTTTAGGGTCATATCTTGGATCGGCTTTGACTTGATTTCTTGAATAGAACCTTGCCAAATACTGGCTGAAAAACCATAGGTAAGTACCCGTACTAGGCACCGGTTAACGCCTAGCTGATCATCCGGAAAGACCCCGGTCGACGTCGCTACCTGCGCCGTACTCGTGTTCTCACTACCCAGATGACGAAATCAGGTGGATCTACTTAGTTAATTGCTAACCAAGCGTCGCCGACCCGCAACCATGCACTGCGTGACAGGTATTGATCTGCAGCCGGAAACAATATCGCTTCTTCGTTTGTGGCGTGATCATCGTATTGACCGATAAACCATTCGACTTTCGAAACCAATATTATCGCCTCGCCCGTGGGCGCGTTGATTTCCTTAAACAAGCGCGCAACGATTTGAGCGAAGACCTTGTGCTCCTCGGCGGTGCGGGCAATAAGGGGGTGCACAGGCTGATCGTGGAGCTCCAATTCACTGAGGATCAACTCCTCATTCTGATGGTGAGCGCGCTCTGCTGCCCCGCGAAAGGCCCCAAACTGCCTGCCTAGTTCGATTCGAGCCGGCTCATCGGATTTTTGCACCAGTGGTAATAGCCGCTGAATCTCAGTCATCGTTGACGATTTATCTTTATGAAACTCAATCAACTGTTGAATAAATTGATGCACCGTATTCTCCACGCATGAATTAAACGCTAATGGGCAGACCACTCGATCATTACTGTCAAAAGAATAAACATCACGCATGCCTGTTGTACATAGGGGTTTTCCGTCAGCAAGTAAGCATCTGGTCGTATGGGACACATAGAGAACTGCGGTTAGGCTGGTCTATCGAAAAACTGATCCTCCACCGGGTATTCAAATGGCAGCCTTCTCAAAAATTCTTTGTGTCGTTGATCCAACGCAAACCCCGCAACCGGCGCTCATTCGCGCAGCGTGGTATGCAAGACAATCAGGCGCGTCGATTCATATGCTTGTTTGCTACTACAATGAATTTCTTAGCGGTGATCGCTTCATGGACTCGACCTCCCTGCAGGAAGCACGCGCCGAAGTTATTGAAAAGCATAGGCTTAAGCTCGAAGCATTGGCGGAACCGTTGCGCGCAAGCGGCTTGAGCGTTGCGACTCAGGTGGTCTGGGATCACCCGCTTTACGAAGGCATCGTTCGTCATGCTCTGGAAATTCAGGCCGACGTAGTTTTCAAAGATACCCACTATCACTCAGCTTTGTCGCGTGCACTTTTTACCAATACGGACTGGAGTCTAATTCGAACCTGCCCGGTACCACTCTGGTTGGTTAATGCAAAAGATATTTTTGGTGTGCGCACTGTCATCGCTTCTGTGGATCCATTCAACGAGCACGATAAGCCGGCGGCGCTGGATGATCAGATACTGACAATCAGCAATGCGATTGCAGCAGACATCAATGGGGTGACGCACGCTTTCCACGCCTATGATGCACGAATTGCGCTATCGACTGCCACCGCGAACGCTTACATCCCTGTGTCACTGCCGCTGGATGAAATCGAAACACAAGTACACGATGAGCATCAAGTCCGTCTTGCGGAGGTCACTGATTTTCATGGCATCCCAGAGGAAAGAACGCACCTTGTCGCCGGTTTCCCCCATGAAGAGTTACCTGAACTCGCAAAAAAATTGGATGCCGGAATGGTGGTCATGGGCGCGGTATCGAGAAACGGACTGAAGCGCTTGTTCATTGGCGCTACCGCCGAGAGAGCGCTACCTGTCCTGCCTTGTGATTTGTTGATTGTTAAACCGCATCCATTTACGTCACCTGTCGAGATTGAGTCCAATACACCTAACGTACAGACGCGAATAGCATAGTCGTATCGCGGCAGCGGCTACTTCTTCCCACTCAAGCGGTCAGCAACAAGACTGAGCAAACGGTCGGGGTTGATCGGTTTGTTGAGTAGTTCACAATTTTGAATATTCCTCGCGCCGTCCACTACGTGCGACGTATCGCCTGTAATGATTAATGCCGGAATATCGCGGCAGCAACGCTCCCTTAGTTCAGAAATCGTTTCCACACCATTTGACGAATCCGCCAAATGGTAGTCCGATATAATCAGGTCCGGACTACCGTCTAATTGTTCCACGACTTGAGCGGCCTCGGTCTGGGTTGTCGCGGAGATAATTGTATAGCCCTCCGTCTCGAGCAAAATCGTCAACGCCGCTGCAACCCTCTCATCATCTTCAATCAGTAAAATTATGCCGTGCGCGGTGCGGGAAATATCGGCCACCAATTTCTGCGTTTGTGGATTTGCCGCGTCATCCATCTTTTCGACCAAGGGCAGCAGTATGGAAAAACAAGAGCCCTCACCTGGCGTCGATTCGACGCTAACCTCGTGGCCAAGGAGCTTCGCAATTCGAGCAACAATCGCCAGACCCAGGCCGAAACCTTCTTTACTGGTGCCAGGTGTCTGGCACTGATAAAACGGGCTGAAAATTTCCTCGAGTTGGTCCGCCTCTATACCGACCCCGGTATCTCGAACTTCGACGCGGCAATGTGAGTCACTTATAGTGCACAACAAGCGAATGCTTCCTGTGTCTGTGTAGCGAATGCTGTTGGAAATAAAATTTTGTACAATTTCGGTGAGAAGGCCTGGATCGGAACGCACGATTGCACCGCACGACGTCGCCTCAAACGTTAGATTAGTTTGCCGTACCTGTCTTGAGAATTCGGAGGACAACTGATCGATCAGTTGGCTTATAGGGAAATTTTCAAACTGCGCAACAACTCCACCTGCGTCCAGCCGGCTAATATCAAGCAAAGAATTCAACAGGTTGGTCATCGCCGTGAGTGACTGGTCCTGACTCTCGAGCATCTGCAAGGGTTTCGGCTCGGTAACTGTTCGTCGCAGAGCCCCGTTTAGGAGACACAACGCTTGTACGGGTTGACGGAGATCATGGCTAGCGGCGGCAAGGAAGGCACTGTTTGCGTTGTTGGCCCGTTCCGCATCTTTTCGCGCCTCAATAAGGGCCGCTTCCATCTCTTTTCGATCGCTGACATCTCGAATTACGCTAGCAACGAAAGTGCCGGCATCTGTGCTAACGGGTGACAGACTGATTTCAACTGGAAATTCCGATCCATCCTTACGGCAACCCGGCAGTTCCATACCAACGCCCATCGCTCTTAGCCTGGGCGCTGCAATATAGCGGTTGCGGAAAGCGACATGACTATCTTGAAAACGATTCGGCAGCAGCAATTCGATTTTTTTTCCGCACATCTCCTCACGGCTAAATTGGAACATCTGCTCCGCTTGACCGTTGGCAATGACGATACTGCCGTCTTGATCGACAATGATCATCGCATCCGGGGCCGAGTCGAGCAGCAATTCGAAAAACTGCTCCGAATACCTTCGTGGCGCA
>RCNE010001650.1_pt1 | contig 12059 bp, 10 predicted proteins | sample 2041361 | NCBI WGS metagenome assembly RCNE01 (sample SAMN09708229, study PRJNA481090) | Marine sediment metagenome, whole genome shotgun sequencing project.
TCACCTTCGACATCGATATCCTTGCATTCTCCAGGGACCGGCGCACTCCCAATCAGGACCGGCGCCAGTGGTTCGCTGAGGTCAAACACCTGCAAGGTTCGTTGCTCAACGGCGAAGAGATATCCATTTGAAACATCAAGCGCAGCTGCTTCAAAACCGGTGTCAGCAGCCCCGGACGGCGATGTCGGATCGGTGATGTCAACGGTCATCATCGGTCCGTCTCTGTGGAAGTCATCCACGACCAGGTAGAGGGTGTCATCCGCTTCTGCGAGATCCGCGATGGAAATGGCCGGTTGGAGATCGTCAGTCACGCCGAGCAATACCGGCTGTGATGGGTGGGCAACATCGAATGCACGAACGCCGTCGCCGTACTCGCCCTTGGAACCGAGGTAGAGGATCGTGTCGGAGACTGCAAGTTGATTCCCCATCCCGGGAACATCGTATGAGCCGACCTCGGATAGGTGGTGGCCGTAGTTGGTTTTGTAAACCCGCAGGCCGTCACCCTCCACCGCAGCCACGAGGAGATCTCCGTGGACTGTCAGACTCCTGATGGAGTTTCCGTAATGTCCAATCGACAAGAACGAGGTCCCGATCGGATTCGTCGGATCCGAGACATCAACAGCCTTCAGACCGACATCTCCGCTCATATCGATTCCGTCCATAACGCCGAGAAACACATGATCGTCGTGAACGACGACTGCACTGTAGGTTGAATAATACGGGTTGTATTCGCCGAGAAACACGGGCTCTCGTGGTTCGCCCGCATCGAAAATCTGAAGGCCCTCATAGGACGTTGCGATGTACGCGAGACCATTGTGGATCGTGATGTCGCCGGCGAATATGTCCGGAAGGAACGAATCGATGATCGTGGGCTCCAACGGTCGGCTGATGTCGATTATGTGGATCTGGTGGTTCGCCCAGACGTACGCGGTGTCACCGATGGCTGCGACCTCGCGGGCCGTCCCTTCAAGATCGAGGGACGACAACTCGCGTGGGACGCGTGGATCGGCGATATCCATCAGACGGAGACCGCCGTCATGGTCGGCCACCAGCGCGATGTCACCGACTAAAGCGACCTGCAGAGCCTTGTATGGCGTATCGACCCTCCCGATCACCGCCGGGGAGTTGGGATCGGAGACATCGACGAGGAGCAACCCCTTATCCGATGCTGCGATATACGCGATCGCATCCCGGATCTCAATGTCCATGATGATTCCCGGGAGCTCGATCCCTCCCACGATCTCGATCTCCGCCTCGGGAGAAATCTCCGCCACCTGGAGAAAGATCCCGGATCCGAAGAAGACCCTTTCCTCAAACGAGACGACGGCATGCGAGGGACCGTAACCCCACCGCCCTTCTGTCGATGGGCAGAGACCTGTGGTCGATCCAGCTGTCGCTGTGCATAGGGCAATAACGACTACGAGCCATCGCGCAAATATAGGCATACGGATCTCCTGATCCAAGTATATAAATGGGTTGCTTCTCATGTCCAGATCGAGGTGGGTTGGCCTGCAGCGAGAGGGGTGCCAGGCCCAACGATTTTAACGTTTTTGGCATTTTGGCTTCCTGTACCTCCTCGCCCTACCCCGTCTTGACTCCTGGCACACATGATCTGGCCACCATGCGCACGGATTGGCGCCAAGCCGCACAGGTTGGTTGATTGGCGGATGGATGGGTGTCGCATCGGGATGGGTGCCACGTTCCGCATTGTTGCATTGGTTCGCCGCCGAGCCGGTGAACCGACCGGTCAACCGCTCAAAGCCCCGATTGAACGCTAAAACGACCACTGGATTCCACCTTAGAATCGTCGCGAACCCGCACAAGGATTGGATGGGTGATGGGTACCACCCTTAGCATTCTTAGCATTGTTGGGTTCCTGAATCGGTGCCAAGTACGCTCATTCGGAGTTGTAAGGCGAAAATGCAAAACTCCGTACCCGGCACCGAGTTCTTGTCATGAACCAACGAGGAGTTGTCATCTAGGATGAATCCGCCATCTGGGCCGTCTGCGGAATTGCAAGTGTGTACGTGGCACCATCTACTCATCCAACAATCGCGAACCGAACGATTCTGATATTCGTATCCCGGAGTATGGGGGACTGAATCATGCAACAAATACTGCAAACCACGGGTTGTCTGCTCGCCTGGCTGATGATGGTGTCTTGTGGCGTCAATTCATCGATCACCTTCGAAGATGGTACGACCCACGAAGGAGACCAGGCCACGGTTAACGGCGGGGTTTTCATCGGGGCCGACTGCACGATCAAGGGAAACTGCCGGACCGTCAACGGCCGGGTTGCAGTCGGGTCCAACTCGCATGTCAAGAGTCTGAAGTCCGTCAACGGCTCCATCAAACTCGACGACAACATCGTCGTCAATGGTGATCTCGAAACCGTCAATGGCGGCATTCGCGTCGGATCGGAAGTCTCGGTTGAGGGTAATCTGGAAACCGTCAACGGCGGGGTGTCGGTTGCATCGGGTGGTTCGATTCAGGGCACACTCAGAACCGTAAACGGCGGCATCGACCTCGACAACACCAAGGTTACCGGAACCCTGGTCACTTCCAATGGTGATATCACGCTCGAGAATGGCACCCGCGTATTTGGGAATCTCGTCATCCGTGGCGGCAAGGGCAGAGAATCGAAAGCGCCGACAATCACCGTTTCGGGCGAGTCATTCGTGCAAGGCGATATCAAAATCCACGACGAAGACCGTGGAGTTCGCCTTGTGCTCAGCAATGGCGGCCAGGTGACCGGTTCGACTGGCAGCGCCGTCGTCGAACGGGTCAACGAACGGGGAACCGAATGATAGCTGCCACCCTTGGCATTCTTAGCATTGTGAGATGGGTGCCAGGCCCAACGATTTTAACGTTTTGGGCATTTTGACTTCCTGTACCTCCTCGCCCTACCCCATCTTGACTCCTGGCACGCATGATCTGGTCACCATGCGCACGTAATGGTGCCAGGCACCCTTTCGGCACCCTTTCGAAGCGAGTAGAGTTTCTACGAACGGTGGACTTTCCATCAAGATCGACAAGAGGAGTACCGAGCATGGGCACACCGATCTGGCAGGTTGATGCATTCACGAACGAAGCTTTTCACGGGAACCCGGCAGCAGTCTGCATCCTGGAAGAACCACACACTGAGGAGTGGATGCAGCAGGTCGCACTCGAGATGAACCTCTCGGAGACCGCGTTCGTGGTTCCCGATGGGGAGCGCTTCCTGCTTCGCTGGTTCACGCCGGCCTCCGAGGTCCGGCTGTGCGGCCACGCCACCCTGGCCAGCGCCCACGTCCTGTGGGAGGAAGGCCTGGTCGATTCGGCCTGCACTATCGAGTTCCAGACCGTCCACTCCGGCGTGCTCACCGCACAACGCAGAGAGGATGGGATTGAGCTCGATTTTCCCGCCCGGTTTCCGGAGGAGGTTGCTGCCCCCGAGGGACTCTTCGAGGCGCTCGGTCTCGAGTCCCGGTTCGTGGCCCGGGCGGCTCGCGACTATCTGGTGCTCACCGACAGCGAGACGGTCGTCCGGGCGCTTCACCCCGACTTTTCGCGTCTTCGGCGGGTGGAAGCGCGGGGCATCATGGTAACGGCCCCCTCCTCGGAGTACGACTTCGTCTCTCGTTTCTTCGCCCCCGCGGTCGGCGTTGACGAGGACCCGGTGACCGGCTCGGCGCACTGCTGCCTGTGCCCCTTCTGGGCCGAGCGACTCGGTAAACGAGCGATGGTCGGGTATCAGGCATCGGCTCGGGGAGGCGTGGTGGCGGTGGAGCTCGCCGGCGACCGGGTGACGCTCGCCGGTCCGGCGGTCACCACCCTGCGGGGCGAGCTGCAAGTATGACGGGTGTCGGGTAGACCCGGGCGGTTGCCCGCCCAGGCACCGCTTTGCTGCTTTGTAGAATGAGTTCGCCGCTCAACCGGTGAACCGACCGGTCAACCGCTCAAAGCCCCGATTGAACGCAAAAACGACCACTGGATTCCACCTTAGAAACGCCGCGAACCTGCCCAAAGATTGGGGTCCACCTCTACATCGAACGGGTGCGCCCCTTCACATTGTCTCTTCTTTTGTGATCGTGGCGCCGGCCGCCGCCGCAGTGCGAGCCCGCATCGGGCTGGCCATATTGCGCTGGGAGCTACATATTGTGGGGGTAGACTCGTTGCGAGAGGTGTCAGAGGAGGTCGCCATGAGATTGTCGACAGGCGTAAAGGTCCTGACTCTGATGGGCGTGCTGCTGGCGCCTGTAGCGGCCGAGGGTCAGACAACCTGCTTCGGCATCAACGCCGACGACCCGTTGGTCTGTAGTGGCCACGGCGACTGTGTCGCGGAGGACGACTGTATTTGCCACTACGGCTTTCTCGGCATGGACTGCAGCTTCCCGGTGTGTGACCCGCCCTGCCTCAACGCGGGGTTTGCTCCCAGCCCAACACCTGTATCTGCACCAGCGAGTGGACTGGGGCCGTCTGTGAGAGCCCCGTGTGCGACCCAGCATGTATCAATGGGGTGTGCTCCGGGCCCGGGGTGTGTGGCTGCAGCGCCGGATGGCAGGGCGTCTCCTGCGACGTCCCGATCTGCACTCCACCGTGTTCCAACGGCGCGTGCGCCGCGCCGGACGTGTGCGCTTGCGACACCGGATGGAGCGGGTCCCTCTGCGACGTCCCGATCTGCACTCCACCGTGTTTCAACGGCGTGTGTGCCGCGCCCAACGTGTGCGACTGCGTCGCCAACTGGTACGGCAGCGATTGCGACACGGCGATCTGCAACGGCGCCCTTGAAACCAACCCGGTGGTCTGCGGCGGACACGGGACCTGCGTCGGCTCAGCCTCGCCCTACTGCTCCTGCGTGATGGGCTACAGTGGCGATGACTGTGAACTCTGGTCTTGCTACAGCGTGGGCAACGCCGAGCCGTCGGTCTGCAGCGGCAGAGGGACCTGTATCGCGCTCGACTCCTGCTGCTGCGACTCGGGCTGGACTGGCCCGACCTGCAGCGAGTCGATGGGCCTTCCGCTATTCGCCGACGGGTTCGAGTCCGGCGACCTCTCCGCTTGGAGTTAAGGAGAACGCGGCACCGTCCTGGCAGAGGTTTCGATGGGTGCCACCCTTCGCATTGTGCACATTGAGAAGATCTCGTCGCCCAACAATGTGAAGAACGCAAAGGGTGGCACCTATCAAAGGAGAAACCAGGGAAAAGGTGCACTCACTTATGATCTTGCTGGACCCCTCTCCCCTACTCCGTGGATCCGAGAAACGTCACAAGTGAGTGCCTGGCGCCGTTTTTCCTGATTGGCGAAAGCCAGGAAACCTGATAGCTACAGCTGCCGACCTGGAACCAATGGAAATGAGGATTTCATGCAATATGGTTGCTAGTTCATGAAGATCGATGTACATTGAGACCGAGACCGGTTAGGGAGGCTCGAATGGCGACACTGCAGGTCAAAGGCATGGACGACGATCTCTATAGAGCCCTTGCCGCGCGAGCGGCGCAGGAACAGCGATCGATCAGTCAGCAGGTCAAGAGGATCATCCAGGATCATCTTGCACAACGGAGGGGTTCCGCGGCTGAGACCACAACCGCACTGCTCGAGCTGTGTGGAACCTGGATTGACGACCGATCCGCGGAAGAGATTGCGAACGACATCCGGCGGACACGGCGGAGCGGCGGGCGGTCGATCGATGTACTTGATTGACACCGACATCCTGATCTACTCGCTCAAGGGTGACCCGGTAATCGTAAACCACCTCCGGGGAAGTTCTGCGAGTCCCAAAGCGATCTCGGTCATCAGTTTCGGCGAGCTGATCTATGGCGCCTTCAAGTCTGCCCACCCCAACCAAAACCTGGCGCGAGTCCGAAGACTCGGCGAGGTCCTGCCGGTCATCGACATCAGTCCCGCAATCATGGAGGCGTTCGGTTCGCTCAAGGCGCAGCTCGAACAAGGTGGCAACCGTCTTGACGACTTCGATTTGGTCATCGCCGCGACGGCCATCACCATCGGTTATCGGCTGGTGACCAACAACGAAAAACACTTCTCCCGAATCGAGGGCCTCGAGATCGAGAACTGGTCGAAGGGGTAACTAACGGTGAAAAGGTGTACTCACTTATGATCTTGCTGGACCCCTCTCCCCTACTCCGTGGATCCGAGAAACGTCACAAGTGAGTGCCTGGCACCACTATTCATTGAAGGGGGAGCCTTCTAGAGGATTCTCAGGTCCGCAGTTCCGTAGTTGTAGCCCATAACTGCGGAACTGCCAACCTGGCACTGACTGGTTCGGGCAAAAAAAACGCGCCGGAACTCTGTGTTCCGGCGCGTGGATGGTGATGAATGCGATGGACTATGGCACCGAAGACGACCAAGCTGAGGTGGTGCCCCTTTCGAAGCCGTCTGCGAAGATCACCGGGGACGCGGCGGCGCTGAGCGCGACGTTGTAGCTCGGAATGTAGTCGTTGCTGGCGTACTCGATGACCCTGATGTAGTAGGTGCCGGCCGGGTACACGCCGGTGAGCAGCGAGTAGAGGCCGGGGCCACCATCATCGTCGTAGCCGATCTGGACCACAGAGCTGTTGTAGAGATAGACCACGGTGTCCGAAGCGGTCGGTCCCGTGGTTGCGATGGTTACTTCCAACTCCTCGCTGAGCACGAATTGCATCCAGTCTTCGTCCCCCTCGAGACAGATGCTGTGGGTTTGCGAGGTGTTGAGGGAAATGGGATTGGCCGTCCCGCTGCTGCCGTTCGGTTCGTGCGCATCGAGAGAACACGGGTCGAGGACCGTGATCAATCCGCTGGTCACCGCCGTATTGTTGTTCTCGAGGAACTCGGGGACCTCGCCATCGGCGTCGAGAATCCAGCCGACGTTGTAGGTTCCGGCCGGGATTGCCTGGGGGAACGTACCGGTCAGCGACACGTTCGCAAAGGAGAATGGGCTGATCGAGGAAACGGCCGCTCTCCCGATGAAATAGTCACCGGTTGAAATTATGGTGTTGGTCGACGCATAAAAATCCACGTCGAAGGTGCCCGAGGATGCTGTGCCAGAGTTGCGGGTGTCGTTCCAGGCCGAGTATCCGGTCACGTCGCGGGTCACCGTGGACGGTGAGAAGCCCGAAGAGGCGTTGCCGTCATCCACCAGATCGGCGTAGTCCGTCGGCGGAGTGTCCTCGCCGAGCCAGGTGTTGATCTGGTCGTACTTGTTCTGGTTGAGGCGGGGGCCGCTGTTGCCTGACCCGCCGTTGCCATAGGCGTGAACGGTCATGATCCAGCGGTCGGGACTAACGTAGCGCCACACGGGTCCACCGCTCATCCCTCCGGCGGTGTCCGCCCAGTAATAGTGCCTGAAATCGGTGGAGAGACTGCCAGCATCAGCGTCGTAGTACATTCTCTGGCCACCATCGAGATCGCCGGGATAGCCGGCGACGTTCATTGTTTCTGTGTAGATGGCATTGCCGGTGGCTGCGGTGATTCGCCCCATCCAGCCCGTGAACCCCCCCACATTCCGATCGAGACGGAGCACGGCCCAGTCGTGATCCCTATTCTCGTCAACCGTCCAACCGGTGTAGGTCCGGGTCAAGTTGCTCCACGCATAGCTGTAGGGCCAGTAACTCTGATCCATGCCGGGGACGACACGGATGGCGGCCGCCCATCCACCATTGTCGTGGAGGTAGGCGCAGTGACCTGCGGTCATGACGTGGAAGGCGTCGATCATCTCGCCAGAACAAATCCAGTTCGAGCCGTCGGCGGCCTCGACGTAAAGCTTGACGACCGAGCGCCAGGGGAAGGTCGTCACGGACGTAATCAGGGTTCGGTCATCGTCGCCGATGACCGATTCTCCCTGGTCGTCGTTCGGCGCCAATCCGACGAATCCATCAATCATCATAGGCTCGGTGCCTTCGATGGATTGGATTGACGGGAGAATCGTCTCCTTACCGGTTGCGGGTTCGAAGATGACCGTTTCATGCGGATCCGCCGCCAGGGATCTGGCGGGGCCCCTTGCTCCGGGCGGTTCCATGTTGGGCCAGTTGAGGAGTTCCTCGGGCATTTCCAGGGCGGACGGGCTCTTGACACCGAGCATGGTCCGGTCGACGGCCACGACCGCCGGATCCTCGCTCGCGCCTTCGGACGCGGATGAAAACGACGGCGCCGCGGCCACTCCAACGATGACCAATCCGACGGCGAACATTCTGCCCACGAGTAAACATTTACACCGATCAACCATCCCAACCTCCTTCAGTTGCATACCACCCGGGTTCGGCATTGTGAATCAAACCATCCCCCCAAAAAGTATGGTTCGGGTATTTCCCACTGGATGAACGTCGATTTTCGAACGCCTTGTCCCCGGCAGGATTTGGAGCATCATCAAGGCGTTTGACGCAGCGCGTTCACGAATGGGCCACTACCATTTCAAATTGTGCATAGAACTTATGCCAAAAAAGGGCATTCGTCAAGCACCGAGTGGGCCAATGAAAAGGTGTCGAAAAAAGTGCCAGGTTCATACATTCGTGCATTCTCAATCGATCTACCCGCTGAATGTATGAATGTAAAAGGTGCAAGGCACTCACTTATGATGCTGCCACCCCTCCCCGTCTCCTGCTCCGTGAATCCAAGAAACGTCACAAGTGCATGGGTGCCACCCTTAGCATTCTTCGCATTGTGACGTTCTCGTCGCCCAACAATGTTAGGAATGCTAAGGGTGGCACCTATCGACGCTGGGGTGGATCCGCTGACTCCATTTTGGATATACCTCGGTCGAGGTATTCCATTTTGCCGACGGCTCTACATATCCTTGACACCCGAAATCGACAGAGCTTAAGACAAGATGCGGTGCAGCTGAGTACCCCCAAGTACCGGATGCTCCACCCTGAGAGGCGCGGGATCCTGACCGGACGGGCCATTCGTGACTGGAAGAGTCCAAACGGCGGCTGGATGCCCCTGCTTCAAACAACACCAGTGGGAATGATCCCGCTGTTTCGGAGAGCCAAGAAACGAAACGAGACGAATTCTCAGAGAGCAGAGGGAGAAGATTCATGAAGACCAATTCGGCACGATGCATAATTCTCGCCACCATGGGTGTTGGTTTGTTGCTTGCGACTTCCATTTTCAGCGCTACGATTCCGCTGGATCCCAACACATTCCTGACCATGCTCGAAAGATATGTGCCCGAGGACGCGACCACGGAGGCCGCGTACTACACCACCGTGGATCCGGACAGCAAGAAGACGAACTATGCCGACTGGCTGTTCGAGACCGGGTTCATCGCCGACACCGCGGACTATCGGACCACCGGTTCCTTTGTCATGAATGCAGACGCTTCGGTGACCCACCAGAATGTCGCGGACCTGGGATTCATCCGGCGTGTCTCTACTCGGTGTGAACCGAGTTGTGATGCCCCCAACCCCGATGTCTACTCGGTCATCGAAAACTACCCGACCTTCGATGATGCGGCAGCCAGAGAAAACCGACTGGCGTCGGTGACGATGGAGTGGACGTCAGCATTCGACGGCAGCAACCCGTCCAGAAAATTCGTCGTTTTCTACGCGTATACCGGAACCGATGACCGCGACCAGGTACCGGGTGTTCCCTTCCAGCCCGATCTCGATGGTCGTGGACAGAAAGCCATCCCGGGTCTTTGCAACACATGTCACGGCGGGGCGCCCAGGACTCTCAAGAACAATGGCGACTATCGGCGCAAGGGGAACACCAAGAGCCTTTTCCTGCCGATGGATCTGGACAACTTCGCGTTTGACCCGAATCCCGCCCGTCCGGAGCTGTCCCGAGCGGCACAAGAGGCCGAGTACAAGAAGATGAACGAGATCGTCTTGCTCACCCGTCCGTCCAGGGTGAAATTCGACGAGGTCGCAGGGATCGACCGGCGCGCGGCAGGACACGAACTGATCGAGGGTTGGTACGGCGGTCCGGGAATGCCCAACGCCACCTTTGACGGAGAATTCGTCCCCGCCGGATGGCTCCCGCCCGCGGCGCCGGTAGGCGTTGACGAGCTCTACCTCGAGGCGATCGCACCGGCGTGCCGTTCATGCCATGCCCAGCAGAAGCGGGAGCTGGATTTCGGGACCTATGACGGGTTTATGGTCTTCGAGGATGCCCACAAAGAACTCGTTCTGAGTGTCGAGTGCGGGCTCGATGACGACCCCAACACACCTGGCGGCGGGTACGACGATCAATCCGTCATGCCTCTGGCAAAGGAGACCTACGAGATCTTCTGGTCATCCGGCCAGGCCACCGTCTTCAGCCACCATGTGGGAGTCATCGACTGCAGTGAATGGTGAGACGATGATTTGAGTCGAAAGAGCACCCGTAGCTCGTAGAAGGCACCAACCATGTGCACGAGCCGGGGGCGGGCGAAAGCCTGCTCCCGGTTTTTTTGTTTCATCCCCGTGGGTCTCCTCACTCCACCACCGTTTGTGAAATCGAACCCGTTTGCCTCGGCGGGCTGTTGCCAGCATCAGAAAGGTCTGCTACATTTTTGAGACCGGTTCTTAAAAAGAAGAAAGAGATCGCAGCCGGAGATCTTCGTCAGCGTGTGCGTGGCGATCAGAACCGTTTCGTTCGTCTCCCCGAATCGGGGTCAACGAAGCGACCTCCCGGCAGAAGGGAATGCACGGTATCGGCACGACTGTACAGACCTGTCACGACTTTCCTCTCAACCGCCGGAAGAGCGGGTGATGAGCCACTCCCGAGAGAGCGTGTCCCTGCCGGAAGAAGACTACAGCGCGGTGCTGGATTTCATCGCTGGAATGCTGTCCCGCAACACGACCCGGTCTCTGGCTCGCCTCTTTCAGTCCCGCCTTCTCCCGCTTCTCGGCGCATCGACGTGTTTCTACGGCTGGGCCGATTCGGGCGTATTCAGACCCTGGATCATCGACGCAGTCGGCATCCCAGAATCCGACTTCAGTGCAGTCGAAGCCTATTTCCCACGTTGTCCACTGGCCCGACACATGATCGAACGGACGAGCACGGTCGAATCCTATGATCTGGATCTTCCTAGACGGGAACTTCAGGACTCGGTCGAGAGCTTCTTCGAAGCCCATCCGGGGTCAAGATTTCGGGGCAGCTCGTACCTCGAGGAAATCAACACAGTGTTGCTGGCCATGGACCATTCCGAGCCTGCGATCCTCATCGGATTTCACCGTATCAACGGGTCGAACGAGTCTTTCACGCCGAGGGAGAGACGTATCCTCGACATCCTCCGTCCTCACCTCTGCCAGACCATCAAGGCCTTGATCCCGAAAGAAAGGATGGATCATTCGGCCCCGATGTTGGATGCGGATTCGTCGGAATCTCAGAGTCCCATGGCGCAGGTCACAGCAGACTCGAAGATCGTTGTACAGAATTCCTCGTTCAAGGAGCTGTTCAATTCTCTACCGGGAGACAAACTCGGTTTGGCGCTGACCCGGTTCCTGACGGGTGCGATCGGAGAGTGCGACAAACCATCCAAACCCCGGATCTCCGAAACAAAGGCATTCTGGTACTGCCGTTGCCCGAATGTTTTTCAGGTGGGCGTTTCCCCCGGCAATGATGACCAATGGCTCGTGGAGCTGCACCCATTGAACGATCTTTGCCCCGCGTTCAACCCCGTCCTCAGCCAATACGGGCTGACACCGAAGGAAAAGGAAATCTGCTGCAGGGTCCGGCAGGGATTCGACAATCAGGAGATCGCGTCCCAGCTGTACATCAGCCTTCACACCGCGAAGACCCACCTCAAAAATATCTACCGAAAGCTGGACATTCCGAACCGGCCACGACTGGTCTCCTTCCTGAATCATGAATGACGACGTCCGGGTGCAACCAGAGCCTCGCACACAACACAGATGGGTGCAGGGGAATGGCGACCCAAGCGTGCGAAGGTGGTTCACCGGCGGGTTGCCGTCCGTCGGAACGATCCTCAGCGCGACCAGATCTCGACGTGGCCGGAACCGGCGGATCCCTGGCGTGCGTTGATCCAGGCGTGTAGACGCCGGTCGTCTCCGCCTGGTGCAACTCCGAGGTGGAACCGCAAGTCGAAACCGCAGCGAGACCAGGGAAAAAGTGTCAGGCACCCACTTATGATCTTGCCGGCC
>RCNE010001654.1_pt1 | contig 12052 bp, 8 predicted proteins | sample 2041361 | NCBI WGS metagenome assembly RCNE01 (sample SAMN09708229, study PRJNA481090) | Marine sediment metagenome, whole genome shotgun sequencing project.
GAAATTATCATAGCAGGATTTGGTGGTCAAGGTGTACTATCTATGGGGAAAATATTGGCTTATTCCGGTATTATGCAAGACGAAGAGGTGAGTTGGATGCCATCATATGGTCCAGAAATGAGAGGAGGAACTGCAAATGTAACCGTTATATTAAGTGATGAAAGAATAAGTTCACCATATTTAAAGTTATATGATACGGCTATTATATTAAACCAGCAATCCATGGATAAGTTCGAAAAATCAGTGAAACCAGGTGGCGTTTTGATATATGATCCTAATGGTATCATGATTCACCCAACTAGAACGGATATTGATATATATCAGGTCGAAGGGAATCGATTGGCAACAGAAATGGGTAATAAGAAAGTATTCAATATGATAGTTTTGGGTGGATATCTTAAGATTAAACCAATAGTGAAATTAGAAAATGTTATTGAAGGCTTAAAGAAATCGTTACCAGAACGCTATCACAATTTAATTCCTTTGAATAAAGAAGCGATCAACAAAGGCATGCAAAACATATTTTTATGTAAGGGAGAAAATCAGTTAACTAGTCATTAATGATGATTTTTCAGTAAAGTGGATGCAACTTGATAAAAAAGCACAAATTCATCTAACAAAACAAATTACATATTATAATAAAGAACTAACAAAACATTCTAGACACAATAACATATTACCGCTCTTATTTCGTGGAGGTACTAATACTACATTTCTAGCTGGTCTTTATGAAGAACAGATTAGTAGTGGAATAGAATTTAAAAAGGCTGCCCCAAAAGGCAGCCTTTTTTATAAAACAAAGCTATTTAAATTTATCAAATAGGAAGGAAAATAACATCCGCCTCGTCTGTACATACATTAAGACCAGGTCCACAGCCTCCATTAAATGTAGTAGTTTGCTCATACTCCATTCCTGGAATTGCCGGTCCATGACTTCTTAAGAGCATATGAACTCCCTGATGTTCGGCATCAGTTAATCCAATGCTTGACGCAATCGATCCAGATACATCACCTTCGCTTAAAGTGGCATTTAAATTAGCTACACCATTATCACCTACCACACCACCTGTTGCATATAATGCATCAACAAATACATCTGGTGCCTCAAAGACTATAAACCACACAGTGTAAGCATCTCCAGGTGTTAAGCCCTTTGTATGAATATTCGCCGTTACTCGATCTTTTTTTCTGTGTAAAGTGGCAGAACCAACTGCGTCTCCAGAAAAAACTACGTTTCCTTCAACTCTAGCAAAAATATCTTGAGTAGTATTTTTGTTTTTCTTACTCTTATTGAAGCTTTCAACACCAGTATCGGCATCTATTGAATCCCGGTCACAGGAAAAGGGTAGGAAGATCATTGTTGCTACTAAGCAAAATTTGAATAAATTCTTCATAATGTTTGATTTAGATTTGTATTAAATTTTTTATAAAATGGGGTTAGTACTATTTTAATATGATAATAAATAGTATCTATGGGCGCGCTTCTAAAATCAGATTAAAGGGGGTCTCTGATGCTCTTCTAAAATGGTTAAAACCTCCGGCAATAGCCACTTCTCTTAGTCTTTTCTCTCCTGCTTGAGCACCTAAGGCCAGACCGACTTCCTGACTCATAGAACTTGGAGTGCATAAGAGTGTAGAAAAGGAATAAAAAGCTCTTCCTACAGGATTGATATTCTCCTTCAAAGAATCATTTGCAAAAGGTTCTACAATCAAACAAGTACCGTCTGGTTTTAAAGCATTTTTTACATGTTTACAAGCACCTACGGGGTCACCCATGTCATGCAAACAGTCAAAAAAAGCAATAAGATCATATTCGTTGCCTGGAAAGTCTTTTGCCGTTGACACCTTAAATGAAATATTATCTAAACCTGATTCCTTTGCATGTGAGGTAGCATGATCTATAGAGCCTTGATGAAAATCGAAGCCGATAAATTCTGAGTTAGGAAATGCTTTCGCCATGATCATAGTAGAAGCAGCATAACCGCAACCTACATCAGCTACTTTTGCTCCCTTTTCTAACTTATCAATAACACCATCTAAAGCTGGTAACCAATTTTGAACTAGGTTTGACGCATAAGAGGGTCTAAAGAATTTTTCTGTACCACAGAATAAACAGCTGTCATGATCGCCCCACGAGACACCGTTACCAGATTGAAACGCTTTTTCCATTGTTGGAACATCGTGGTACATAGATGAAATGGCGTAGTACGCACCAGTCATTAATACAGGACTATCTGAATTGCTAAATACAAAGGCCTGTTCTGGTGACATTGAAAAAGTTTCGTCAGCCTCATTATAATTGATATAACCAGATGCCGCATGAGCAGACAGCCATTCTCGCAGGTACCTTTCAGAAAGCCCTGTTTTGCTGGCGAGATTAGCAGACGTTGAGGCGCCATGTTTTTCCATAGCTTTGTATATACCTAATTTGTCTCCAATAATAATAAGTGGTCCAATAGCGGCGGCTCCCATTTCAGTAACCATTTTGCCTAATAAAGTGTTTAATTTGTTTTCGTTTACTTCCATTACTTCCATAACTGAGAGCTTAAATAGATTAATGAACAATACTATTTTGAACGCAAGCTAGTTACAGGGAAAGAAAATAACTTTCACTATTTTTTTAATAGGTATAAGTATTTGTGCATGAAGAAAAAAGGCTTTCACTATTTTGTCATGAAAAGAACTTTCAAAAATGTAAAAATATGATAATCAACTACTTGTGTGTTGCGCTTGGGTTATGCCCAAACTCATCTTTAAAAGCTCTGCTAAACCAGGAAGGATCACTAAAACCAACCTCGTATGCGATTTCAGAAATTGATTTTTTGGTAGTTTGAATTAAGTCTTTTGCTTTTTCTAAGCGTACAGAACGAATAAAGACAGCTGTAGATTTACCAGTGATAGCTTTTAGTTTTCTATAGATTTGTGATTCGCTTAATCGTAATTTTTGAGCAATATGTCTTGAGCCAAAAGAAGGGTTATCAATTTCGGCATGAATTACCTGAATTACCTTTTGAAGAAATTTTATTTCCGGATTTTCTTCTTTAGAACTTAATATTTCCGAGAATTTATTTTTTGAATTCGACTGCATCATACGTTTTCTTAGAAGCACTAATTGGTCTAATCTAGTGAGTAATTCAGCTTTAAGAAAAGGCTTTGTAATATAAGCATCGGCTCCATGTGCAAGTCCCTTTAGACGGTCTTTTTCTGAAGCTTTTGCAGAAAGCATAATTATAGGAATGTGATCAGTACGGTAATCTGACTTTAATGTTTTACAGACTTCATATCCATCAGCTTTGGGCATCATAATATCGCAAATAATGATATCGGGAATTTTATCATAGGCCATGTCCATACCAAAATTACCATTAGTAGCTATAAGGCATTTAAATTGATCTTGTAAACAAATTTTTAAATAATAAATAACATCTTTGTTATCTTCTATAATCAATGCTTGGGGTAAATTGGTATTTTGATCGAACGATTCGAGCTTCCATTCGCCAGTATTTTTTTCATTTTGATTTGTTTTTGTAGGGATAAAAGTTTTTGTAATTAACTTAGATTTTCTTGTTACAGGTATTTTAACTAAAAATTTTGCTCCTTTTCTCTCTTTGCTTTTAACGGTTACTGTGCCATTCATCAATTCAACTAAATCCTTTGTAAGAGCCAGGCCTATTCCTGTTCCTTTTCCAGCTTTGGTAAGTGAGTTTTCGGCCTGATAAAATCGATCAAAAATATGGGTGATTGCTTTTTTAGGAATGCCTAGACCATTATCTTTTACCTTAATCACTAAAAACTCTTGTTCTTCTACAATTTCTTTATCTATATGAAAAATTACACGTTCATTTCTAGGTGAAAATTTAATTGCATTAGAAAGTAGATTTGTTACAATTACTTGGAGCTTATTATCGTCAAAATCCATAATAAGTTCATCAACTTCTGAATAAATAGTGATTTCAATATCAGACGTCTTAGCTAAAGATTGAAAGCTTTCACATATATATCTTAAGAAAGGAACAACATCTGCCTGAATAAGATCTAGTTTTATTGTACCGCTTTCTATTTTACTCAATCCTAGGAGTTGATTAACGAGTTGTAATAAACCTTTCCCGTTACGTTCAATAATCTGCAAAGATTCTTTTGCTTTTTCATTTTCATTAGTTTCTATATCTGTTTTTATAGTATCAGCTAATCCTAATATTACCGTTAGCGGTGTTCTAAATTCGTGTGTAATATTTACGTAAAGGTCACTTTTTAACTGGTCTAAATCTTTTAGACGTAAACTTTCTACAAGAGCCAATTTTCTCGAAAGTTGAAAACGATAAAACCTGTCAGCGAAAGCAATTGCCACAATAACATAAATAAAATATGCCCACCAACTGGCCCACCAATGAGGGTGTATTTTTATGATCATTTCTAGAGGGGCTTGTTTCCAAACTTTACCGCGAGAAAAACCATTGACTTGCAGAGTGTGAGTACCTGGAGAAAGGTTTAAGAATTGAATTTCAGAGCCATCAAGCATATTCCATTCTTCATCATTTGGTAAAAGTTTATAGCCGTATTTTACATTTTTCTCCAAGCGATAGTCTATTGAAGAAAATTGTAAATAAAATGGAAACTGTTGTTGTTTAAATTCAATTTCTTTGGTTTTAAAAAGCACATCGTTCAATATTCCATCAGATTTAGCAGATCTAACTATTTTACCTTTAATCTTTAATTGAGAAAAGTAGAGTGTTTTAGGATCATCAGCATTTTTAAGATCATCAGGATGGAAGTACGTGATGCCGCCGATACCACCCATGTATATTGTGCCCTCTACATCTTTAAACCTTGCATGAATATCAAATTCTTTACTCTGAATGCCATCTTCCACCTCATAATGTGAAAAAATTCCGCTTTCAGGATTAAATTTAACAAGTCCGTCATTTGTACCGAGCCAAAGATTACCATCATTGTCATTCTGAATAGTATAAACCACTGCATTTGGAAACTGGTCTTGTTCTGTCCAGGATTTGAATTCATTATTTCCTAAAAAAAGATTTAAACCATGCCTTGTAGCCACCCAAATACGCTCATTGTTATCTATCAAAATATCATAAACAGAATTATGTGAGATTGGTTTTTGTGAATCAGAGTCTCTATCACAGTTTTCAAATAAAGGATCCGTATAATTAGTGTTAGAAAAACTAAGTTTGGTCAGGCCACCTTGAGAGCCAATCAAAATATTATTTTTTGCATCCACCCTGATGCAAGCGGTAAAATCATTTTTGAGAGAATTCTTATTATTCCGATCATTTCTGTATCGGATTATTTTGACATTTTTATTGAGATCCATTTCAAGCCTAAAAATACCATGACCATAAGTAGCACCCCAGAGGTGATTGTTTTTATCTAAGGCTATATCCTTTAAAAAATCTCCATTAATGGTGTTTGAATTGTTTGGATCGAGATGAAAAACCATGAATTCCGGATTGTTTGGATCAAAATTTTTCAAATCAATCATATTGAGCCCTCTGCTAGTGGCCAGCCACACCCTTTGATTGTAATCATCTTTTATAATAGCTCTTACAACAGTCCCTGAAATACTGGTTGGATTATTTTCATCTTCTGTAATGTAATAGACTTTACCATTTCTAATAAAATTAAGCCCACCATCCGAAGTACCAATCCATAGATCTTCAGCATCCTTAAAAATGGAAAATATAACATTGTCATTCAATAGATGTTTGCCTCGTTTGTCTTTTGAAATATTTTTAAAGTACGGCTGACTGAAATCAACTAGATTTAAATAATTAGCGGTACCTACAAGTAATTGATTATCTGAAATTTTTAACAATGCTTGTACAGTATTGTTGCTCAAGCCACCATTGCTCCCTGTATATTGAATTTTTTGCAGCACTTTATTTAGAGTCCAATCAAAGAGATACAATCCATTTCCAGTGGCGATCCATACGGTAGAATCATCCTGCTGTAAAATAGCAAGAACATGTTTTGTTTTAATATTACCTAATTCTTCCAGTTCTATTAACGCAGCCTTTTTACTTTTATAATCATATATAAAAAAACCAAAATCACTTCCAATAAGCAAATGTTGTCCTGTATTATAGGAAGATTGAACATTCCCTTTTACTTTTATTTCGGCTTTACCTTGAAGTTGGCTACTATTTTTTGGGTCTATTTTATAGATTTGTCCTTCAAGACCTCCTATCCACAAATTCCCTTGCTTGTCAAATAGCAATGAACTTAAGGGTTGATTATTCAAAAAATGAGTTTGAACAAAAGAACCATCATCTTTATATTGCAATTGATGTAGGCCGGAAATGCGCGATGCAACCCAAATAGAACCCTCATTATCCATTGCTAAAGCCGATATTATTTCATTTTCATCGTTTGAATGTTCTAATTTTATTCTGTGAAAAACATCAAGTTTTGGATCATAGTAATTCAATCCGTTGCCTATTGTTCCAACCCAGATATTTCCTTTGGTGTCTTGCAATAATTTATTAGTAAGGTTTCCAGAAAGGGTAGTGGAATCTGATTCAACATATTTATAATGCTTAAAGTCGTTTCCATCAAATTTATTCAACCCATCTTGAGTAGCTATCCATACAAAACCCGACTCATCAAGTAAAAGATCGTTTGTAGATACTTGAGAAAGTCCATCTTCTAGTGTGAAGTATTTAATTCTTAAACTATCTTTTGAGAAGTTGCTTGTGGATTGACTATAATTAACTTGTATAAAGCCTAAAAAGAATAGGCAAAAAGAGAAACAATAGGTATAAATATAATATGTTTTCTCAAGGCTAAGCACGTTATTGTTAATTTAATTGTAAATAAAGGTAGCTTTTTTAAATTAGTAAAATTATCAGGTAAATGATCTAATGATTTAATGATGTAATGATCTAATGATGTAATGATTCAATGAATTAATGATCTAATGATTCAATGATCTAATGAATTATTATTGAGTCTTGATTTGAATCAACTCCCAATTCAGGATCACCGACCGCAGGAAGGTATGTTGTTAATGATATAATGATGTAATGAAAAAATGAATTAATTGTTATTAAACCTTATTTTCAAAGTACATTTTCAACAATTATTATGTTCTAACATGACAATTATCATTGTTTATTGGATGGTTATAGCTGTACTTTGAAAAAAGATAAAAAGATCTTTTAATATTAAATAATCAACTATGTTATCAAAAAAACAAGCCAGAGCTTTCTTTTTGGGGGGTACATTAGTAACGTTTCTAGTATTTATAGGGCTTACTATATATTCTTTCAGTAAAGAACAAGATCAATCAAATTACGGTGAAATTACCGAACAAGTAGTACGGGGAAAGTCTATTTGGGAATCAAACAACTGTATGGGATGCCATACTCTTCTTGGTGAAGGAGCCTATTACGCACCAGAATTAACCAAAGTAATAGACAGAAGAGGAGAAGGGTATATCAAAGCCGTTTTGATGTCTCCGGTACCTTGGGGGCCGAATGGCAGAAAAATGGTGGCCTATGGTATGTCAGAACAGGAAGCCGAAGATGTTATCGCATTCTTTGATTGGATCGATGATATTGATTTAAACGGTTTTGATAGAGTAGTCTCACCAATAGCAAAAGAAAAAGTCAACAACTAAATTAAAATATCATGAAATACAAATCACAAAAAGTAGCTTATTGGTTTTTTGCCTTATCAATGTTGCTACTGGTATTGCAAATCACTTATGGATTTATTATGGGCTTTGCCCGTATTGGATTCGACAATCTTCACGAGTATATTCCTTTTAATACAGCAAGAGCTGTACATACAAATTTATTAGTGGTTTGGTTGCTTTCCGGTTTTATGGGAGCTGCTTATTATATAATCCCTGAAGAAGCACAGCGAGAGTTGGTTAATGTAAAACTGGCCTATGTACAGTTGATTTCATTAGCTCTGGTTGGAGTAGCTTCTATTGTGGGGTTTCATTTTAATTATTGGGAAGGTCGAAAGTTTTTAGAAATTCCAAGACCTTTAGATTATCTGGTAGTTGTTAATGTATTGCTTTTTCTAGGGCTTATTTTAGTAACCCTGTTTAAGGGTAAACGACAAACCACCACTGCCTTAGTCCTATCTATGGGGCTCTTATTCGCCGCGCTGTTATATTTGCCAGGAATGCTGCAATTTGACAGTCAGGTGATGGATTCATTTTTTCGCTGGTGGGTGGTCCACTTATGGGTAGAAGGAGTATGGGAATTGATCATGGGAGGTATTTTGTCTTTCCTTTTAATCAAATTAACTGGAGTAGACAGAGAAGTTATTGAAAAATGGCTGTATGTAATCGTCGGGCTTACCTTTTTATCTGGTGTACTAGGAACCGGGCATCACTACTACTATATTGGTGTAAACAAAATTTGGATCATCGTAGGAGGAATATTTTCGGCCTTAGAACCATTGGCATTTTTGGCCATGGCCTTATTTGCTGTAAATATGTACCGCAAAGGAGAGAAAAAACATCCGAATAAATTAGCACTATACTGGACCTTGGGTGCTGCAATAGTTTCCTTCGTAGGAGCTGGTCTTTTAGGATTTGCGCATACGTTGCCACAAACCAATCTTTATACTCATGGAACCTTGGTAACAGCTATGCACGGGCATCTTGCGTTTTGGGGAGCTTACGGCATGATCGTTTTGGCCATCATAAGTTATAGTCTTCCTAATATGACAGGAAGAAAATTGTATGAAAGTTCAATGGGTAGAGCTGCTTTTTGGTTTGCCAATATTGGAATGATAGGAATGACAGTTGCCTTTGGAGTGGCTGGAGTTGCCCAGGTATACCTTGAACGAAAATTCAAAATGGATTTTATGACTGTTCAAAATGAAATCAGTATCCATTTTGTGGTACTAATGTTGTGTGCAACTTTATTCACCTTAGGGATTGTGTTTTACATAATAGAATTCTATAAACATGGAAAACCTACTGATGAAGCGCTAGAGGATATTACAGTTTAAGCGCAAATAGTCATTAAATCTGAATAGAATGGAAACCAATGTAAAAAGTGTTGCGACAAATCAAGTTCAAAGCAAAGAGCTGGTTAAGAAACCTTATTACAAATCTACTGCCAAAGAGATTATTGTATTTGAACATGCATATAAGAATCATTTGCCAGTCCTTTTAAAAGGGCCCACAGGTACAGGGAAGACACGTTTCATTGAGTTTATGGCCTATGAATTAGATAAAAAAATGATTACGATTTCCTGTCATGAGGAAACTTCATCAACTGATTTGATCGGTAGATACATCATCAAAGGGGCTGAAACCATTTGGATTGACGGCCCCTTAACAAGAGCCGCTAAGGAGGGGGCCATAATTTATCTGGATGAGATTGCAGAGGCACGACCTGATGTGATTGTGGCAGTGCATTCATTAACAGATCATAGAAAGGAACTCTATATTGATAAATTGGGAGAAACAGTAAAAGCTCATAAGGATTTTATGCTGGTCGCTTCTTTTAACCCAGGATATCAAAGAGGATTCAAAGAGTTAAAGCCTTCCACAAGACAGCGATTTGTGGCAATTTCTTTTGATTATCCTGATCCAAAGTTTGAAGCTGAGATTTTGGTTAATGAAACAGAAGTTGATCTTGGTTTGGCTAAAAAACTGGTGAATATAGCAGTGAAAATCAGAAACCTTAGCGAATTAGGGCTAACAGAAACCGTTTCAACTAGGTTATTGGTTGATGCAGCTAAACTGATCCATTCCGGGTTGCCAAAGCGAGTTGCAGTTCATGCCGCAGTGGTAGAACCTTTAACTGATGATATTGAGACCGTAAATGCACTGAAGGATCTTTGTGATTTGATGATATAGCTTGGGAGAAGAAGTATTAAGTCTTAAGTTTTAAGTGAGAGGGGAGAGGTTAGATGTGAGGAAGACGTAAGTATTAAGGGTTAAGTCTTAAGTGAGAGGTGAGAAAAAAATAATGACAGGTAGATAGGATAAACGAAAATGAGTAACTTTCTTAGTCCCTAGTCCCTAGTCCCTAGTCCCTAGACCTTAACCCTTAGTCCTTAAAACTTAACCCTTAAAACTTAACCCTTAAAACTTAACCCTTAATACATAAATTCCCTATTGGAATGTTCGAACCCGATGAATATATCTTTACTAAATTTGCTCATTTTTTTAAGCGCAGAAGCAAAATAAAAGAAGCAAAAATCACCCATGCCGTTCGACTACATGAAATTAAACCTCGATTGGTATTATTTGCAAGGGCAATTACCGGAGAACCCATAGAACTTTTCGAGGCAGAAAAAGAAGGGGGATTTAAAAACAACAACTTTTTTCTACCCTCTGTTTTTGCTGCTTTTCCTACGACAAAAGAAAATATTTCCTATTATTTATTTAGAATTCTGTACCTATCTGTTCAAAAGTTATTGGATTTGAATTGGTCGGATTCAAAGGATCACTCATTTTCTGAATCGCGATTAAAGGCCGAAGAAAGCTCCAACTTAGTCTTAAAGGAGTTATTCGATCAGTTTCCTATTGCTGAGGCCTATTATCAAAAAATAGTTTCATTATATACAGATAAAACGGAGCCTGGTGTCAAACCGGACCTTAGTATGGTATATGGCAAATGGATGCAGAATAGTGCTGAAGAATTATCAGAGGATATATTGAAAAACTTTAATACAAAAGCAAAAACAGCCGATAATGATAAGCCTAAAACTGTTCTGAAAGCTAAGGCTGTGGAGGAAATTATCTCAGTGCAACTGGATCAACAACAATTGGATGATGCGGTTTTGCAACACCAGTTTGAAAAAGTAGAAACGGCAGATGAATTTGGTGGAAATTTTAGGGATATGGATGGCGACGATGATCTTCAGGATCATGAGAATGCACTTGAAGAATTAAACATGAAATATACTGTAAGGGTTGATGACCCTGCTCACTCAGTATATCAGGCTGATTTTGTTGAGAATACAACCATTGCCGAAAGTGCCAATTCCAATCAGCAGGATTATCATATACTATACGACGAATGGGATTATGCCAAGCGTGCTTATAAAGAGAATTTTTGTAAAGTCTATCCGAAAACGCTGGAGCATCACAATATTGATTTCTATAAGAAAACAATTGCGCAGAATTCTTCGACTTTGATGGGCTTACGAAAAATGCTGACCTCCGTTAATAACAAGTTTCAGCAACAAAGAAGACAATCAGAGGGTGATGAGTTTGATTTGGATGCCATAACAGATTTATTTGTTGATGTGAATTCAAGACATACCCCATCCGATAAAATATATTTATCCAGACGCAGGAAAGAAAAAGATTTATCAATTTTATTGCTTCTTGATGTGAGTTTATCAAGTGATGCTTACGCCGCGGGAAGTAGAGTGATAGATGTCGAAAAACAGGTTTCTATACTTTTTGGTGAAATATTGAATGAATTCAATATTGATTTTTCTATAGATGCTTTTTATTCCAAGACACGGAATCATTCGTCTTATATAAGCTTGAAAGGGTTTGATGACCAGTGGAATAAGGCCAAATACAGAATTGGTAGTATTCAACCCAGTGGATATACACGAATAGGTGCTGCGCTAAGACATTCAGGACATTTATTAAATCAAAGAGCCACAAAAAATAAATGGGTAATTCTTATCTCAGATGGGAAACCAAATGACTACGACAGGTATGAAGGTAAGTATGGAGTTAATGACGTGAAGCAAGCCATTAGGGAGCTCAATGAAAAACAAATTAACTCCTATGCATTAGCCATTGAGGCTCAGGCCAAGTATTATTTACCACAGATGTTTGGGAAAAACCACTACCAAATACTAACCAAACCTGTTGAATTATTACACGCACTGGTCAAACTTTATGAAAAAATTAAACACCAGGGTTAGTTTGTTTTTTTCTTCTTCTTTTTCTTCTCTTTAGTTATGGCTTTCTGAACATTTTTTCCAGGTACAATCCGGATAATTCCCTGGATTAAACCTTGAATGATATAATTCACAGGAGATCGGTAGATATTTCGTTCAGTTTGGTATTTAGCTGTGAGGTATTTTTCCTGACCGG
>RCNE010001656.1_pt1 | contig 12049 bp, 9 predicted proteins | sample 2041361 | NCBI WGS metagenome assembly RCNE01 (sample SAMN09708229, study PRJNA481090) | Marine sediment metagenome, whole genome shotgun sequencing project.
GATAACCATCCTGAATCCGATTTTAATGCTGTAGCTTCATTCCCTGCATAGCCGTTATTGGTTAGATAGTTTTCTAAATTGATAAAATCTTGTTCTGTTGGAATTCTCCAGCCGTCTGGAGCTAGTTTTCCAGATTCTATAGCCAGATGATTATACATGGCTCCATAATAATCAAAAGGCAATTCAAAATCAACTGCGTTATTTAAATCATTGGTGTCTGGCCATTGGTAAAATGCAGTAGGAGTATTTAGATTAAGCCAATTAATGCCAAAATTCGCAAATGAATACGCTGTAATTGGAGTGCCATCATTAAATGTTGTCACTTTTAAATTTTCTAACATCCAAGTTTGGTTACCTATTTTAATGGTGTTGTACACATTACCTTCTACATCTGTTACTGTAGTAGCTTCTTGCTCGGTATTGTCATCATTGTCGGAGGAACATTGTATAAAAAGAAAAGTTGATATAACAAGTAGCGCAAATGTCAATAGTTTTTTCATAAGTTTTTAATTTTTTTTGGTTTAAATATATAACAATTTAGTTTCTGGTTCACTTGTCAGTTTTTAAAAAAATTGAATCCTGCATATCCATTTTTCAGCGCGTATGACTGTAATAAATTTATAATCAACTTTATAACTTAGCCTAACTATAAACAATTGTTAATAAATCGTTTTTATATCAATACAATTAACGACCAGCTATTTTCAAAGAACTCGTATTTTTGATAAGAACCCAATTTTCTTCCAAGATGCGAATAGAACACGATATAAAATTAGGCTTTAAAGATGTGATGATTCGTCCAAAACGTTCTACTCTAAAAAGTAGATCTCAAGTGACTTTAGAACGTAACTTTTCCTTTTTAAACAGCAAAGCAACTTGGAAAGGAGTACCTATAATGGCTGCTAATATGGATACGGTTGGCACTTTTGAAATGGCCTTAGCTCTATCTCAACAAAAGTTATTTACAACGATACACAAACATTATTCATCGGAGCAATGGAGTGCCTTTTTATCGACAGCTCCAAAAGGCATAGAGGACTATATAGCAATTAGTACTGGTACTGGTAACGACGATTCAGAAAAGCTGAAAACCGTTTTTAAAAACAATCCAAAATTAAAATTTATTTGCATAGATGTTGCTAATGGCTATTCTGAACATTTTGCAAATTTTGTACAACACACACGCAATCAATATCCAGATAAAGTAATTATTGCTGGTAATGTCGTTACAGGCGAAATGGTAGAACAATTGCTATTATCTGGTGCAGATATTGTAAAAGTGGGTATTGGTCCTGGTAGTGTGTGTACCACAAGAGTAAAAACTGGAGTTGGTTATCCGCAATTATCTGCTATTATAGAATGTGCAGATGCTGCACATGGCTTGGGAGGGCAAATTATAAGCGATGGTGGTTGTGCTACACCTGGTGATGTTGCCAAAGCTTTTGGTGCTGGTGCTGATTTTGTGATGTTAGGAGGCATGTTTGCTGGTCATACAGAAAGTGGTGGTGAACTTATACTGCGACATGGAGAGCAATACAAACAGTTTTACGGGATGAGTTCTGCCACAGCCATGGACAAATATGTTGGTGGAGTTGCAGAATATAGAGCCAGTGAAGGCAAAACTGTTGAAGTGCCTTACAAAGGAGATGTTAGAGACACACTACAAGATATTTTAGGTGGTTTACGCAGTACTTGCACTTATGTTGGTGCTCAGCGTTTAAAAGAGTTGACAAAACGTACTACGTTTATTCGCGTTGCTGAACAGGAAAATCAGGTTTATACTTTTTAGGGTTTTTTGTTACGGCTAACGGTTTGGCTATGTGCAGTGCGGATTTCCGAAGTACTTCGCTTTCAAAACTGCACTGCGTCAATTTGGTTTATTTATATTTCTTTTACGCTAATCGTCAAGGACTAATTGGAGGTATTGCAACGAATGACCGCGGTTAAATTACTAGCTGAACCCCATGTTACATAGAGCTATTGTTACGCAAAGTTGTTGATAAAATAAGAACCTTTAATCGGTTTCTATTTGTTAATAAATGCTATTCCTTCATTAATATCTGTAAATACTCTAAAAGGAAATCCTCGATTAGCAGAATAAGTCTCCCAAAAATTACCTATCTTTTTTGATTCATCATTAACAATTACTGCCAATCTAAGTGTTCTTAATTCAATTGGCAGATTATCAATCATATTCTTTACGACTTCGCAGATTAAAAAATAATCTTCTTTATGAGTAACCTTACGATCATCAACAATTACATTTCTTAGTCCAGATTTGAAAATGAGTTCTGATTTAATATTATCCATTTCCACCCAATCCTCAATATTATTTATAACGGCAGAAGATTCAATAAATAAATAATTTTCAATTATTTTTTCGTTTATATATTTTATCATTTTAACCTCTATAAATTAATTTTAGAATTCTCAAATTTTGCATAACTTTAATGACATGAGTCTGTTTAAATACTTATACTGCTCTCAGCAGAAGTTCTTTATATCAGACTTAAAGCGAAGTTATATTTTTTTTAAACAAATATCAATACGTAGAACTACGTAATTTTCAATAAAAGTTGGCTTATTTTTGCTTTGTAAACTAAATACCTGCATTGAAACTCAAAAAATCAGAACTAAAAGAATTCCTAGACACTAAAGTAGAACTCTATAACAACCCAAAATTTATTGAGAGTGACCCTATACAAATACCTCATCAATTCTCTAAAAAAGAAGATATAGAAATTGCTGGGTTTTTAACAGCAACTATTGCTTGGGGAAATCGTAAAAGTATTATTAAAAATGCTAACAAGATGATGGAGTTACTAGACCACTCCCCTTTTGAGTTTATCACACAGCATCAAGAAACAGATTTAGAACGCTTAGAACCCTTTGTTCATAGAACCTTTAATGGTTATGATTTTATGCAGTTTGTAAAAAGCCTGCAACATATTTACCAAAAGCATCACGGTTTAGAAGCTGTGTTTGCTAAGCATGCTGAGACGGCTTCGCTTCAACAGAGTATTCATCACTTTAAAACTGTCTTTTTTGAGATTGACCATTTAGAGCGTACAAAAAAACATGTGAGTGATCCGCTTAAAAACTCGGCTGCAAAACGTATTAATATGTTTTTACGTTGGATGGTTCGTATTGATAACAATGGTGTAGATTTTGGTGTTTGGGAATCGCTTTCGGCATCGCAATTAAGTTGCCCTTTAGATGTGCATTCTGGTAATGTGGCTAGAAAATTAAGACTTCTTAAGCGAAAACAAAATGATGGTAAAGCTTTGTCAGAATTGGATAAAGCACTGAGGAAATTAGATGCTAACGACCCCGTGAAATACGATTTTGCCTTATTTGGCTTGGGTGTTTTTGAAGGATTCTAAATTCACCTCTTATTTATTACCTTTAAAGTTCCAACTAAAATTCTCAAAACATGAAATTTCGTTTCACGCTTCTATTACTGGTTTGTTTTGCATTCAGTTTTTCTCAAGATTTAAAAATTCCTGTGGATACAACTTATGTTACAAATAACTCAGTTACCATAAAAGGAAAACAAATCAATTACAAAGCTGAGACTGGTTTTCAGCCTGTTTGGGATAGTGAAGGCAAAACCATTGCGTCTTTATATTACACGTATTACAAGCGTACAAATGGTACTAAAGGAAATAACAGACCTATCATCTATTCGTTTAATGGTGGGCCTGGTTCGGCTTCCGTTTGGATGCATATCGCATACACTGGTCCAAAAATATTAAACATTGATGATGAAGGTTATCCTGTACAACCTTATGGTATAAAGGATAATCCAAATTCAATCTTAGATGTCGCAGATATTGTATTTATCAATCCTGTAAATACGGGATATTCACGAAAAATAGCTGGTAAGGATGGAAAAATGCCAGACGACAAACTCTTCTTTGGTGTTAATGCAGATATTAAATACCTAGCCGGTTGGATGAATACCTTCACCACTCGTCACAACCGATGGGAATCTCCAAAGTATATTATTGGAGAAAGTTATGGTGGCACTCGTGTTATGGGCTTGTCTTTAGAACTGCAAAATAACCAATGGATGTACTTAAATGGCGTTATTATGGTATCACCTGCAGATTACAAAGTCTTGCGTGTTGGCGGACCATTATCATCGAGTTTAAATCTACCTTACTTTACTGCTGCGGCTTGGTATCATAAGATGTTACCACCTGCACTTCAAAATAAAGATTTATTAGACATTTTACCTGAAGCTGAAAATTTTGCCATTAACGGTTTAATTCCTGCCATTGCTAAAGGTGGTTTTATTACTGATGAAGAAAAAAAGGTAATTGCTAAGCAATTGAGTTATTATTCGGGTTTATCTGAAAAGGTGATTTTACAACAAAATTTAGATGTCCCTAACCGCTTTTTTTGGAAAGAACTCTTGCGCGAAAAAACTGGTGAAACTATTGGCAGATTAGATTCAAGATATATTGGTATTGATAAGGTAGAAACTGGCACGAGTCCAGATTATAGTGCAGAACTCACCTCTTGGTTGCATGCTTTTACACCTGCTATTAATTATTACATTCAGAATGAATTAGGTTTTAAAACCGATGTAAAATACAATGTGTTTGGAGATGTTGGCGATTGGGATAGCGCTAATGATAATACTAGAGATAATTTACGACAAGCGATGGCACAAAACCCTTATTTAAAAGTGATGACGCAATCTGGTTATTACGATGGTGCAACGACTTATTTTTCGGCTAAATATTCGCAATGGCAGATTGATCCAAGCGGTAAAATGAAAGACCGTTTCTCTTTTAAAGGTTATAGAAGCGGACACATGATGTACTTACGTAATGAGGATCTTATTAAGGCAAATGATGATTTAAGAGTTTTTATTGAAAGCTCGTTGCCAAAAGGGAAATCTGCTAAATATTGATGGTTTTAGATTCTGAAACAAGTTTATAACGACTATTAGTAAACAAAAAAGGCTTCCATTTTGGAAGCCTTTAAATCTTGTTCTAAATACAGATTAGCCTTTTAACCAAGCTGCTCTAACAGCTTTTTGAGCCTCTGAAGCATTTTCGTCTTCAACTAAACCTTCGCTTATCGCAGTAGCTTTTGTCAAAGTTGCCTTTATCGCAACTGGCTCACCATTACGTTCTAAGTCCATAGTAATTTCTTGCCCTACTTTCCATCCAAACATACCACCAATTACTTGCTGTGCGTTTGCCATTGTTAAATCAGCACCATTTACTTTCTTAATAACATCACCTGCTTGTACTCCTTGAGACTTCCAGAACGAATTCTTTAAAACCATTGGTGAAAAGAAAATTGTTCCTTTTGCTTGGTCACCATCAAAAATAACGTTTTGTCCATCTGCAAAAATATAATTCGTTTCTACTTCGGTTTCACCTAAAGTTAAACCAGCCATTTCAAAAAATTCGTTGTAATTAATAGGTATATCTCCTTCAACGTGTGTCTTTAAAAATTCACCAATACTTGGATAGGTCATTGCTGTAATTTCTGCAATAAGGTTATCATCCTTAAAAGGTTTGTTTTTACCATATTTACCAGATAATTCATTCATTAACGATAACATACTTCGGTTACCATCACTTTCCTTACGCATTAAAATATCTATACACATACCTATTAGTGCACCTTTCATATACACATTGTAATAGTTAGAAGCATATGGTTCGTCCAATACATTTTCACTCATTATAGTAAAACTCATAGCGTCATCTAAGCGCTTAGAGGTTGCTATTTTAGACATTATTGTATTATAATACGTCGCATTATCAACCAAACCTTCATAAACCTGAAAATGCTGTGCGAAATATTCTGTGACACCTTCGTACATCCAAAGGTGCTTAGAGAATGTTGGTTTGTTATAATCAAAATAATGCACATCTTCAGAATGTACAGATAATGGAGTTACAATATGAAAAAACTCATGAGACACCACATCTATCATAGAAGCTTTAAGCGCTTCTAAACTGCTGTTTTCCGAAAAAACGGCAACTGTAGATGTATGGTGCTCTAATGCTCCAAAGCCTTTTGGAGAGGTTGCATCGCCTTTAGACAAATATAAATAGATATCGTAACGAGGAGTACTGTTAACATCACCTAAGTATGCTTTTTGTGCCTCCATCATTTTATAAACCGTCTCTTTTAAACTTGCAGCAGTGTGCTTTTTAGTCGGAGAATAAAGACTTAAAACAATTTTAATATCACCAACCATAAATTCTTCAACATCTAACTTTCCGTACATCATTGGGTTATCTGTAATATCAAAATAACGTGGTGCGAAATAACTACTGGTAATTGATTTACCATCTGCACTAGACTTCATCCCTTTATCTTCTAAAGCAGAAGTTCTTACAAAAGTAGCAGGTGCTGTAATATCTAGAGCATATTGATTGTTCTTTAGAGAATCGAAATAACCTATAAAACCATGAAGATTTAAAACATAGTTATCTTCTTCAATATTTGTTCCAGAAGGTGAAAATGGTTGTTCACCACCTATACCACCACTGGTTTCAATATCGAATGTATCGTTAACATAATACTGAATCTTATCTAATTTAGTCGCATCAGTAATTGTCCATGTATTATCATCTACTTTAGAAACGGTTAGTTCATTTCCTTCATAATCAAGCGCTTTAAAATCATCAATGTACTTTCCGAAATCACTTACTGAATATGTTCCTTGTACTACTCTAGGCAATCTGTAGGTTACAGTTTCTGTAGTAAAACGACCAGGATTAATAATTACTGGCACTTTATCATCTACTACTGCTGTTAAATCTAATGCAGTTTCTATAGGATTACTAACCGCTAAATCATTTACTGCTGCTGGCTTCGCTGATCCACAACTCACCAAAATTACACTCAAGCCAAGAATGGCTAAATAATTCTTCATGTTTAAGTTTTTATTTTTTTACTAGACGCGCAAATCTACAATCTGTTACTATTAAAAACCTAAAGGTTTTGTTAAATTCGCACAATGGCAAGACCTTTAATTAGCATATTAGTTCCTTTTAAGAATACTGAAGACTTCATAACTGATTGTGTTCATTCTATTATTAGCCAAACTTACCAAAATTGGGAAGCCATTTTTATAGATGATGGTTCTGATGATTTATCATTTGAAATTATAAAAAACTTTGCAGACATAGATTCTCGAATACAACTTTACAAAAATGAAGGTATTGGAATTATCGCCGCGCTTCAGACAGCTTATAATCATTGTGAAGGCACATATATAACCAGAATGGATAGTGACGATATTATGACTTCTAATCGCTTGGAAGTAATGGTTTCAAAGCTTGAAAAACATGGTAGAAAACATCTTGCCATAGGACAAGTAAAATACTTTAGAGCAGATGGTATTAGTGATGGTTTTGCGCGCTATGAGCGTTGGCTGAATAGATTAACCAAAGCTGGAACTAATTATTCTGAAATTTATAAAGAATGTGTGATTCCTTCACCTTGTTGGATGCTACATCAAGATGATTTTATAGCTTGTGATGGTTTTAATCCTAACCGTTATCCCGAAGATTACGATTTAGCATTCCGGTACTATAAAGCTGGTTATACTTGTATTCCATGTGATAAGGTGCTTCTCCATTGGCGCGATTATAGCACACGTTCGTCTAGAACTCACGAACATTATGCAGAAAATTCTTTTCTAGACCTTAAAGTGCATTATTTCTTAGAACTAAATTATGATGCATCGCGGCCTTTGACCGTTTGGGGAGCTGGCACTAAAGGGAAAACACTTGCTAAGTTGCTTTTGAAACATGATATTCCCTTTTTCTGGATTTGCGACAACCCAAAAAAAATAGGGAAACATATCTACGAGCAAGAGCTTTTTAATTTCGATTACTTATCACAACTCAAGAAACCTCAAAGCATTGTCACTGTTGCTAATAAAGAGGCTCAGATAGAGATTACAAGTTATTTTGAAACCCAAGACATGCAATCTATGATTGATTATTTTTTTTTCTGTTAAATTTCTCAAAAGCAAAATGCAGTTATCGCTTTGCATTTTCTATATTTGATTCCATATAAAGCGACAGAACAGGAATGCAGTTTAAACACCCAGAATTACTTTACGCACTATTTTTACTGGTTATCCCTATTCTTATTCACTTATTTCAACTGCGTCGTTTTCAGAAAGTTGAATTCACCAACGTCAAATTTTTAAAGTCGGTAAAGCTACAAACTAGAAAAAGCTCCCAATTAAAAAAATGGATCACCTTACTGACGCGAATGTTACTCTTGGCATGTGCTATTATCGCTTTTGCTCAGCCATTTATTCCTAATACTGAAGATTTTAACGAAGCTCAAGAAACCGTTATTTATTTAGACAATTCTTTTAGCATGCAAGCTAAAGGCAGTAATGGCACATTACTGAATGAAGCTATTCAAGATGTAATAAATACGTTACCAGAAGGTGAAACCATTAGCTTATTTACTAATGATGAGACATACAGAAACACTACTGTTAAAGCGTTAAAAAATGACCTAATACAATTAGGGCACTCACCTTCTCAGCTTAATTATGATGCCGCTTATTTAAAAGGCAAGCAATTATTTTCAACAGATAAAGCAGCTACTAAAAATTTAGTTTTGGTTTCCGATTTTCAACAAAAAGGAAATCCATTACATTTTGAAGCAGATAGTACTATACAACTAAAATTAGTACAACCAAAATCTAATTTGGTTTCTAATATTAGAATTGATAGTATATATGTGTCTAACACCACAGCAGAAACTTTAGATATTAATGTTCTGCTTTCTAATCAATCTGAGCCAATCGATAATGTTTCTGTATCCTTATTTAATGACGATGTTCTTCTGGCAAAAAGCGCTGTAAGTATTAGTGATAAAGAGGAAACGACATTCACTGTTCCTAACAACACCGTTATAAATGGAAAACTTGTTATAGACGATGCCAATTTGCAATATGATAATACGTTCTATTTTAATCTTAATTCCAAACCAAAAATTAAGGTTTTAGCTATTAATGGACTAGCTGACGATTCGTTTTTAAAACGTATCTATACTGATGATGAATTCGACTTTAAAAGCTTCAAATTAAAGGCTTTAAATTTTAATTTAATTCCAGATCAAAATTTAATAATACTAAACGAAATTGATGTTGTCTCTAATGCCTTAAAAACGGCGATTAATGCATTTAAAGAAGATGGTGGAAGTATTTTAATTATTCCTTCAGGTAATATTGATTTAAACTCTTATAATCAATTATTTAAAAATTTAAAAATACCTATTTATAACAATACAAATACTAACGAAAAACGTATTACGAGTATTAACTATAATCATCCACTTTTAGCGAATGCCTTTTACTCTAAAGTGACTAATTTTCAGTATCCAAAAGTTGACATGTCTTATCGTTTTTCTTCAAATTCTAATAGCGTTTTAAGTTATGAAGATGGTTCCCCTTTTTTAGTCGGTAACGCTAATGTATTTGCATTTTCTTCAGCCTTAAATAAAAACAATTCAAATTTTAAAAATTCACAACTTATTATTCCTGTTTTGTATAATATGGGACTTCAAAGTTTGAAACTTTCAAAATTGTATTATACCGTTGGTGAGGCAAAATCTATCGCAATTAATACCATATTAGGGCAAGATGATATCCTTACTTTGGCTTCTAAAATTAGTTCTATAATTCCGTTGCAAAAAACATATAGTAAATCTGTGGTTATAGAGACAGACGATTTTCCTAAAGAAGCTGGTATATTTAATGTAAAAAACAAAGACCTTGCACTTCAAAATTTAAGCTTTAATTATAATAGAAATGAAAGCATTCTTAGCTATTATGATTTAGGTCAATTAGAAAATGTAACTGTAGATACTAGCTTAGCAACAACCATTAATACTATAAAAAGTAGTACAAATGTTAATGCGCTATGGAAATGGTTTGTTATTTTTGCACTAGTATTTTTAATTATTGAAATGCTGATTCTAAAATATCTTAAATGAACGCACTCATAAAATCTGCAACGATAGTTGATTCTAAAAGTGATTTTCACAACGAAACGGTTGATATTTTAATTGAAAAAGGCCGCATCACTAAGATTTCTAAAAGCATTCCCAATCCTAATAAGCACAAAGAAATAAAGCTAGACAACTTACATGTTTCACAAGGTTGGTTTGATAGTAGCGTTTCTTTTGGCGAGCCTGGTTACGAAGATCGAGAGACCATTAAAAATGGTTTAAAAACGGCGGCATTATCTGGTTTTACTGCGGTTGCGCTAAATGCAAATTCTCATCCTGTCATTGATTGCTATGCCGATATTACATTTGTAAAATCTAAATCAAATGATCATGCGGTTAGCCTCTATCCTATCGGAGCATTAACACAAGGCAGTAATGGTGAGAGTTTAGCGGAATTGTTTGACATGACAAATGCCGGCGCCGTTGCTTTTTATGATTATCAAAAACCAATTGCGAATCCTAACCTTATGAAAATAGCTTTGCAATACGCGAGTAATTTTGATGGTTTGGTATTGTCGTATCCTCAGGAATCTAAAATATCTGGATTAGGCGTTGTTAACGAACATATTAATAGCACCAAACTTGGACTAAAAGGAAATCCGGCTTTAGCAGAAGAATTACAAGTTGCTAGAGATTTGTTTTTACTGGAATACACCGAAGGCAAGTTGCATATTCCAACAATCTCTACAGCCAAATCTGTTGAGCTTATTAGAGCGGCTAAGAAGAATAAATTAGATATCACTTGCAGTGTTGCTATTCATAATTTAGTATTTACAGATGATGTTTTAACAGATTTTGATACTAATTTCAAGGTCCTGCCGCCATTAAGAACACAAACTGATTGCGATGCTTTAATTGAAGGTTTAAAGGATGGCACTATTGATATGGTGACTACTGACCACAACCCAATTGATATTGAGGATAAGAAAATAGAATTCGATTATGCTAAATACGGAACTATTGGTTTAGAATCTGCTTTTGGCGCACTTCAAACGCTATTTACAACAAAGAAAACTATAGCCTTATTAACGCAAGGGAAATCTAGATTTGGCGTATCGGAATCTACTATAAAAGAAGGTGAAGACGCTAATTTAAGCTTATTCAATCCAGATGTGAGTTATGAGTTTGGCAAATCTCATATGACCTCAAGATCTAAGAACAGTGCGTTTATAGGAAAAGCGCTAAAAGGAGAAACCTATGGTATTATTGCTAACAATAAAATTGTTTTAAAATAATGGATCAGCAAACTGTTGAAGAAGGTAAAACTTTTGCAATTGTCGCCTATATTACTATGATAGGTGTCTTAATTGCATTTTTTATGAATCAAGAAAAGCGTAATGCGTTCACGTATTTTCATATTAGACAAGCTCTTGGTTTATGGCTAACTTTTATTGCTTTAGGCTATATAGTTGGTGTTTTTGATAACTGGACGATAACCTATTCCTGGTGGATTTTTTTCTCAGTCCTTTTTCTATATGGTGTTTCTGGGGCTATTGCTGGCAAAGCCAATAAAATTCCAATTCTAGGTGATCTATTTCAGAACTTATTTAAATCTTTAGGACAATAGACATGTCGCAACTACAGTATATTACAAGACCTTCGTCTTTAAAAGACAATGCTCCACTACTAATTATGTGCCATGGTTATGGCAGTGATGAAAATGATTTATTTTCATTCGCTACAGAATTACCAGAGGAATTATTTATTATCTCATTAAGAGCACCTTATGCTATGCAACCTTATGGAAATGCATGGTATGCTATTAATTTTGACGCTGACAAAGGAAAATGGAGTGATAATGAGCAAGCTAAACAATCTGTCGATTTAATTTCAGAATTTATAGATTATGCTTGTAAAACGTATGCTGTAGATTCAGATAACGTAACGCTTTTAGGTTTTAGTCAAGGTACTATTTTGAGTTATGCAGTGGCACTCACCTATCCTAAAAAAGTAAAGAATATTGTCGCTTTAAGTGGTTACATTAATGAAGATATATTACCAGAACAAATTAATGAATCTGATGTGTCTCATC
>RCNE010001659.1_pt1 | contig 12036 bp, 7 predicted proteins | sample 2041361 | NCBI WGS metagenome assembly RCNE01 (sample SAMN09708229, study PRJNA481090) | Marine sediment metagenome, whole genome shotgun sequencing project.
GGTTTCAATGTTTGTAAGCGAAGATAAAGAAGGCAAGAAATACTTCAATCACAAAAAATTATATGATGTTACCAAAAAAGTAACACGTAATTTAGATTGTGTAATTGATCGTAATTATTACCCTGTGAAGGAAGCTGAAAATTCTAACTTTAGACATAGACCAGTAGGTTTAGGAATTCAAGGATTGGCAGATGCCTTTATTCAATTACGCTTGCCATTTACATCAGATGAGGCAAAACAATTAAACCAAGATATTTTTGAGACCCTTTATTTTGCTGCTGTAACATCCTCTATGGAAATGGCAAAAACAAAAGGAGCATATTCTACATTTAAAGGCTCACCAATGTCTGAAGGAGAATTTCAATTTAATATGTGGAATGTTTCTGAAGACGATTTAGGTGATCGTTGGGACTGGAAGAAATTACGAAAACAAGTTATGAAACACGGTGTGCGTAACTCGTTATTGGTGGCACCAATGCCAACAGCATCTACCTCTCAAATTTTAGGAAATAACGAAGCCTTTGAGCCATATACCTCTAATATTTATACGCGTAGAGTATTATCTGGAGAGTTTATTGTGGTGAACAAACATTTGTTAGAAGATTTAGTAGAATTGAATTTGTGGGATAATAGCATGAAAGAAAGCATTATGCGTGCCAATGGTTCTATTCAGCATATTGATGAAATTCCTCAAGAGTTAAAAGAACTGTACAAAACGGTTTGGGAATTAAAAATGAAAGATATCATTGATATGGCGCGACAAAGAGGTTATTTTATTGACCAGTCGCAATCAATGAACTTGTTTATGCAAGATCCTGATTATAGTAAATTAACATCGATGCATTTTTATGCGTGGAAGTCAGGGTTAAAAACAGGGATGTATTATTTAAGAACGAAGTCTGCGGTAAATGCGACACAGTTTACCTTGTCAAAAGAACAAAAAGTAGCAGCACCAAAACCTGAAGCGGTTCCTGTTAGTGTTGCAGTAGAAACGCAAGTGAATACAGCAGATACACAAGTGAATGCAGCTGTATCGAATGAAACTGAAATGACCCCAGAAGAATATAAAGCAATGATTGCCCGTGCTAAAGAAGGCGAAGGAGATGATTGTTTGATGTGTGGTTCTTAATAATAAGAATTAGTAGTTTATAAAAAAAGAGGCGCCATTCGGCGCCTCTTTTTTTTGTCATTAGTAAAGACCGTTCATGATGTTATCTGGATGCTTCCTGATATTAATCATATAAGATTATTATTTTCTTAATAGCTTTATGGCCAAATCAGTAATAAAAAAATGATGTTTAATGTATAATTCTCGAATTATTTTATGATTAGAAGATTAATCTCTTTAGTATTTTTAATTGTACTAGCAATTATTTTATTCTTTAACCCAAATTTTAAAACGATTGCTGCCGGCGTTGCTATTTTACTTTTTGGCATGATCATGTTAGAAGAAGGTTTTAAAGTCTTTACGAAAGGCCCCCTTCAAAAAATACTAAAAAAGGCAACAGATAAATTGTATAAAAGTATCGGTTTAGGAGCAATTGTTACCGCATTAATACAATCGAGTTCGCTAGTTTCAGTAATTACCATTTCATTTATTAGTGCTGGTTTAATAAGCCTTGCTGGAGGAATAGGCTTAATTTTTGGCGCAAATATTGGAACTACCGCTACAGCGTGGCTAGTAGCAGGATTTGGTTTAAAGATTAAAATATCCTCCTTAGCAATGCCAATGCTGGTTTTCGGGATTATTTTTTCTTTTCAAAAAAAGAACGCATTGAAAGGCATTGGGAATGTCTTGGCTGGATTAGGCTTTTTCTTTCTCGGTATTCATTATATGAAAGAAGGATTCGATGTTTTTAAAGAATATATAGATCTAACTCAATATGCTGTCTCCGGGTTTCTAGGGGTTATTATTTATACTGGATTAGGAATTATTATAACAACTATACTTCAGTCAAGTAGTGCGACCTTAGCATTGATATTAACTGCATTGGCAGCTGGGCAAATAGAATATGAAAATGCCCTGGCATTAGCCATTGGTGCTAACGTAGGAACGACTATTACAGCAGTTCTCGGATCGTTAAAATCGAATGTTGCCGGTAAAAGATTGGCCGGAGCTCATTTAGTATTTAATGCAATAACAGGGTTGATTGCCTTGGCATTTATTTTCCCTTTAGCTAATTTGGTGGACTACTTATCTGAAATTTTCGGTATTGCGGCAACAGATTTTACATTAAAATTAGCCCTGTTTCATACTATTTTTAACATATTAGGAGTACTCATAATGATTCCATTTATTAAAAAATTGGAAAAGATATTATTGCGTTTCTTTAAAGAAAAGGTTGATAAGGATATAGATGAGCCTAAATACCTTAATGAAGCCGTCTTAGGATTTCCGGGCTCAGTTATTTCAGCTTTGATAAACGAATCTAAATATGTATATAAAAATGCCGTTTATGAAATTGTTGCACATGGTTTAAATATACACAGAGAGGACATTAAATCTGATGAAAAAATCAAGAAGATTGTTAAAAAATCTACGAAAGACTTACATGCAGATATTGAAGATTTATACTATAAAAAAGTAAAATCTATCTATGGTGAAATAATAAGATACGCTACTACTGCCCAAAATAGTTTAACACTTAATAAGGAACAGAATTTAACAATAACCGAAATTAAAATTGCGAATCGCAAAATGGTTGAAATTATTAAAGATGTTAGAGAGCTTAATAAAAACCTAACCTTATCTTTAAATACTAACAACAAATACATGCTCAAAGAGTATGATAGCTTTAGAAAAAAAGTAGTCAAAGTATTACGAGTTATTTATTTGTTTAGAAAAGCAGACGATACAGAAATCTATGCTGAAAAATTATTGGAGTTAAAACAGGAGGCTAAGACAAATATCAGGCAGAGCAATAAATCGATTGATAAATTAATTCGAAAAGATTTAATTACTGTTGAAATGGCGTCTTCCTTGTTTAATGATTATACCAATGTAAATGATATGATCAAAAAATTAATAGAGGTTGCTGAACTGTTATATGGAAAAACAGATTCATTATTAGAAAATGATAAATAAAGCGATAAAAAAAGCACCTCATTTGAGGTGCTTTTTTTACTTAATCTACAACTTCCGTTTCTAGAACTGTTTGTGACCGATTATGCTCATCATAATATAAATTCAGAATATTAATATTTGCTGTTATCAAATCTTTTGTTTCCAGTAAAATACTAAAGTATAAGGTTGTGTTTTTTGGGCTTGACTCTTCAGTTCTAGTACGTTCTACCTGACGTTGAATCGATTCTTCAACACTCGTTAATAAAGCTTGTTTTTCATCTATAATAGTAGGAACAATCTTATCGAAGGTTCTAGAATCAAAAACCGTTCTTATTTCTTCTAAAAGACGAACCAATTTGGTGTTTATTTCTAACAATTCAACAGCTTGTTTTTTCTTCAATCCTTTATGGTTATTATTCACATGCCTATGACTCACTTTTGCAATTAAACTAGACGACTGAGCCACATCCTGTATACTTCCAATAACATCTATGTAAAACTTACTTGCACCTAAATACGAATCATCTAATTTTTTTATAAAATAAAAGATATCGCTTTGTAAATCTTCGATTTCAGATTCTAATTTTACAACGGTGCTTTTTGCTTTTTTAAGGCCATCTAAGTCTTGATCAATCAAACCATTAATAGTCATTTCGTTGATTTTACTAACTCTCTTTAAAGCTTTGGAGATATTATCGGCACTTTCTTCAATAACTCCTTGAATAGATTCACTTTCGGCTTTAGTCAGACTGTCTTCAGCTTTCATTTCACGTGCCTTTCTTTTATGACTAATATAATTCTTTGCTAACAGAAAAGTCGCTAATCCTAATAAAACGGCAATCATAGTTGGTCCACCCAAATGGATAAGATATGCAACTAAACCAGCCGACACGAAAGCAATTAGAGCTGTTCCGAACCAACCTCCAATGACATTTAGTACGCCCGCAACACGGTACACTGCACTTTCGCTACCCCAGGCTCTATCTGCCAAAGAAGTACCCATAGCGACCATAAAAGTTACATAGGTTGTAGATAATGGTAGTTTATAAGATGTAGCGATAGATATTAAAACACCAGCCACCATTAAATTTACGGCTGCACGTACCATATCAAAAGCAGGTAATTCATGTGCTTTGCCTTTTGCTAATTCAATCACAGGTTTTTCAAATTGAGTATCAATTTTTTTCAATGCAGAATTTGGCATGATAACCGAAAAATATTTAGAAAACATCATCGAGCCTCTGACCAAATTTCTTGAAATAAAATTTGGTTGAAAACGCTCTTGAGTTTCTCCTTGACTAGAAAGATCAATTGAAGTCTTTAAAACATTTTTTGCTTTACTAGAAAACCATAAAGTCAACACCATAATCATTCCAGCAATAAATAATAATAATGTTGGTGTAGGTACTTTTTTAGCTAAAACACCCATTGTAAATTCTGTTGCGGCCAATCCGTCAACATTCACTAATGGATCCATAAAAGCTTGATATGACTGCCAAGCTGCAATTGGAACACCAATAAAATTCACTAAGTCGTTACCTGCAAAAGCCAAAGCCAGAGCAAATGTGCCTACTACAATAATTAGTTTATAAATATTTGTTTTAAGAAAAACTATGAATATGTAAGACAGCAATGACCAAATAACAAAACTTACAGAAACTATGGCTAAAACATTGTTTTCTAAAAAGGCATTAATTGTTGATCCACCAATGATATCAAAATTTTGTTTAGCAATATCAGCTCCTTTAATTCCTTTCATTAAGATAAAATAAACCATGGCTGTCAATGCTATTCCTCCAAATAATGCACCTACCCATTTTGCTTTTTTTTCAAAATTAAAAGACAATAATAATCGAGATATATATTGAACAAAGGCACCCACTGAGAAAGCAATAACAACAGATCCTAAAATCCCTAAAATTATTTCGGTAGCCTTTGATGTATTTATATAGTTAGTTACTTCTGAAAAGCTACCACCATCTGCACCAATTTTTATGAGGGCCATAGCAACGGCAGCTCCTAATAGCTCAAATACAATAGAAACTGTTGTTGAAGTGGGCATCCCTAAGGTATTAAAGAAATCTAGTAGCAATATATCGGTAATCATGACCGCCATAAAAATGATCATGATTTCATTAAAATAGAATTCGCTTGGAACAAAAATACCTTTACGGGCAACCTCCATCATACCGCTGGAAAAAATAGCTCCGCAGGCAATTCCTAAACTTGCAACAATCATTATTGTTTTAAAAGAGACTGCTTTAGAGCCTACTGCGGAATTCAAAAAATTAACAGCATCATTGCTTACACCAACTACTAAATCGGCAACAGCTAAAATTGCTAAAGCAACAATCATTAAAATGTAAATATTATCCATCTTCTAAATTTTGTTTTGCAAAAATGTTAATTATAGTTTAGCCACGTATTAACTAATTGTTATGTTTTTAAGTTAAAAATGGACATCGAGTTGCAATCTATACATCAATTCATTATTACTTCCGTCAATCGACAGATAACTTATATCTGTTTGTACTTTTAATTTATGTCCGACAATATACTTAGAAAGGCCTAAAGTATATTGATTTTCAGGATTTTTACCCGTGACATCTTTATCGAGTTCAATATTTGTATAACGCCCAGAAATTTCCCAATTTTTGTCGAATAAATAACCAGTTTGTAAATTCAATCCGCTACCTACTTGAACTTGATTACCAGTTAATGAACCGTCAGAGTTTTTTGCAAAAGGGTCTTGAGCGTCTCGATTGGCATACTCTCCCATAAAAGAGAATCCTTTATACTTAAACATGGCATCTATAAAAAGGGTAGAAGTTGTTGTTTCATAGAGCCCAATATCATTAAACATATAAGCGCCTAAATTACTTCTTGTCTTAACAGCGTCTTGGTTGATATCGTATGTAGTAGACAACATTAATTTAGGGGTTTGCTCTCTTTTTAAATCACTACCAATGTAACCTCCATTGCTTTCAAATTCACCGAAAGGTAAAAATTCGATGCGTGCTGTATATTGATAGCCCCCTTCATTACCTTCGGTAACATTTCGTCCCTCACCTTGCGAAAAGGCAAATTTCTCTCTTATTAGAAAGTTTTTAGAAAGATTGAATTGGTGCCTTAATTGCATGCCAATATCTCTATCAATATTGAATCTTCTATTCAATAGTGAACGATTAACTTGTTGCAGATTACCCGATGAAATCACCCGCTCTATATTACCTGGCAGTTTTGTTTGTCCGAACCATAGTTCAAAATTTTGATAAAAATTCCACTTAACAACAGCATCTAAAATATACCTTGGCGTATTACGTGTAAATTCAGATCCTCCAGAGATATCTCTATTAGACATCCCTAATTCTATTTTATATTTTAATTTAGGACTGTAAGCGAAACCGTCGAATTTAAGACGAGCGCGTCGTATTAAGAAATTAGTTTCAGGGTTTATTAAGTTGCCATTTTCACTTTCCCACTTCGAAATTGCTAAAATTTGCATGCGAATAGCAATTTTCATTGTAAAGGAACTATCCTTTCCAACAAGGTTAAAAAGACCTTTACCAAATTTGGGAGCGTTTGTCTCTTGGGCATTTGCATAGAATATTGCAAATAAAAATAATACAGCTAGGGTTGCTTTAGGTTTCATGTTAGTTTTTGTCACTACAAATAACTAACTTTAAAGTTAACTTAAAGATTCGAAGGAGATATATTTTAATGATAAAAAAAAGCTACTTGGCCAGAGTAGCCTATATATTTAAAAATCTAGTCGACAAAAACTAAACGATTTACGAAATATAAGCTGTCTTAAGACCTTTTAAAGGTATCGTATTTACCATACTTCTATGTAAACAAAACATTATTTTCTTATAAAGTTAATCTATAGATATTCTTACAATTTCAAAGAACACAAAAACTTCTTAATCAACTATTTAAAATTTTAATGTTAACTTAACGTTATGTGAATGTATTTTTAATGTAAAATAAAAAGTATATTTGTAAGGTTAATGTTAAGAGATAGAAATTTAAAAGTGACAATTATGAAAAAAATAGCCGTAATTTTAATGGTGTTATGTGTAGGGTTTGTTTATTCACAAAACGATACTAAAACTAAATACGAACAAAAAGGAGATTTAGTAGAAGCTACTATATATAATGACAATGGGCAGATAGAACAACACGGTTTTTTTAAAAATAAAAAATTACATGGCACTTGGACTTATTTTAATGAAGAAGGTGAAAAAGTGTCTATTGGTAGCTATGTGAATGGTGTAAAAACTGGAAAATGGCGCTTTAAAAATGATAATGTTGTGAAAGAAGTAGAATATGTCAATGGCAAAGTAGTAAAAGTGATAGAATTAGCTGATACTTCAATAGCATTCAATTAGTAAAATGATTAAGAAACAAAAAGCCTGCATATTGCAGGCTTTTTTGTTTCTTTCCCTTTTTCAATTTCTTATTCTCTGGTCCAACCAGCACCCCAAGTAGCAAAGTCAGTTCCGGTAGCCGCTGCGTCAACGGTTAAGAAATCTGCTTCCGTAAACGTTGCTCCTGTATCATTTTTCATATTTAATATAACATCATTAAACAATACTGAATTTACTTTTAAGTCGCCACTTAGTACACCATCACCGGTTGGGCTTTCACCTGCATCTCCGTCAAGATCAAAACCTTCAGTAAACCCTTCTAATACTACATTTGTAAAGATACCTTGAGTACCAGCTCTTAAACGAACAGCTTCGTTCTCGGTCCCAGAACCTAAACCAACAATGGTTACGTTTGTCAAAGTGGGCTTGGAATAGAATTTAGGAGAAGCATTGTTTCCAATATCCGTATTAAAGCCATCTGCTTCAATCCCTTTATCGTGATCCACTCCGTGCTTTACATAAGCATTTGTGATTGTACCTGTATAACCTTCTGTCCAGTCTATAGAATCATCTTCAGCATTAATTACAGCTAAAAAATCAACATTTACGGTTCCTCCGAAGAACTCAACACCATCATCTTTTCCTTCATAAGCTTGCAGGTATTCAACTGTCGTACCATTACCCACACCATAAAATGAAATACCATTGTTTTCTGACTGACCATCGGCTTTTCCTCCTGAATATTCTACACGAACATAACGTAAGGTTCCTGAGTTGTCATCAACTACTGAACCACCATATGGTAAACTTGCGATTTCAGATGTAGAAGTTGCATCACCACCAACTACTGAATTGATAGGGGCTTTTCCTAATAGAATTAAGCCACCCCAATCACCAGCATTTGGCGTGTTTGAAGCTGAAGTAAATACAATTGGACTGCTAGCTGTACCAACAGCATTAATTTGAGCTCCTTGTGCAATAGCAACATATACGTCGGCGCCCGTAGCTGACCCCTTAATGGTTGTCCCAGCAGGGATTGTTAATATGGTACCTTCCTCCATAATTAACGGCCCAGTAACGAGATATTCATTTGCCGCATCTAATGTTAAATCGGCTGTTTGGTTTCCGGTTAACTCAATAGCCCCAGGACTAGTACCTCCGCCGCCAAAATTATTGACAACACTATTGTCATTAATAATAATATCAGCAGTGTTATCCTCACCACAACCGGCGAATAATAATGAAACGAATGCTAAGCTTAAAAATGTATTTTTCATTCTTCCTTGTTTTTAATGTTGATTATAGTAATTTTTAAAAGTTATATTTTAGACTTAGGCCAATGTTCATCCCTCTTTTGTATCGAGAAATGGTTACATCACCTAATGAGGTTTCACGTATATATTGAATGTTAGGATTTAATAAATTCTTAGCGATAAGATTTATTTCAAATTTTTCACTGATAGTGTTTTTCCAGATAAAATCTAATGTCGGAATACCCTTTTCAATAATATTCCCTAGCTGACCAGAGCCTAAGGCTTGTATCCTATCAGAAAAATACGAGAATACTAAGTTGGCAACTGGTTGGTAATTTTTAAAAGTAGGGCTATAGCTAATATCAGCGTTTACAATAATTGGAGACGCACCTTGTAATTCATCTTCTGCTCTATTAAATGTTGTTGAAAAGAGCCCTTCTGAAGCTTTTAAATCTTGTTCAGTTATCATATAGGTAAAATTGAACCCCGTAGAAAGTATTGCTCGCTCTTCTGTATCAAATAGTAAGTTCTTACGAACTTCTAGCTCAGCACCATAAATTGTTGCTTTATCACCAGTTCTAAAATAACGTTGTGTTCCGGTGGCATCATTTGCAACCACTAGATTTACAGGATCGTTGATTTGCTTTGTAAACCCTCCGATAGAAAATAGTTCACTTTTCCCAAAAAACCATTCATATTTTACATCTATATTGTAGACCTCAGAAAATGACGGATTATTTAATAAGTCAGGATTCCCACCAATACGTTGTGTGACGCCTTCATATACAAAGGGAGCCATTTCTTTAAATTCGGGCGTAGAAACTGTTTTACTTACAGCAAAACGTAGGTTTTGTTCATCATTCAAAGCATATTTTATACTCAGACTGGGCAAGTAAAAATTTTCATTTGTTTCTCTAAAACCAGGGTCATTTGGGTTGATATTTATAACATCATATTCAATGTCTTGACTGAATGATTCTACTCTTATTCCGGGTACTAGTAACCACTTTTCATTTAGATTAAGCTCTGCATTCATGTAACCACCATAGATATTCAAAGTGCCTTTATAAGTGTTCTCGGGCAAACCAGGACGATTTGTCGAACCAATTTGTTCATTTATAGCATTAAATACGGTAGTTTGAAATAAACCTGTTTCACCATCAATAGACAAATTATTTATATTAAATATGGCATCCAAATTATTGACATCGGTAACTGGTAAACGGTTGTCCACAAAATTATATCCATATCGAATATTATCAAAACTACGTTCTTTTGTTCTTCCGTTGTAACCAAAGTTTAATTTTACTTTTTCTGATGGTGAATAGGCAAGATTAATTCTTCCATTCAATTCTTGGTCTTCGATATTCTGAAAATAACGCTGATTATCAAAGGGGTTATTCGTAAAGAAAACAGGATTTGTACTCGGATCGTTATCGAATGCGAGATGATAATTCTCAATACTAATTCTTTTCCTATCTGGTTCGTGAGAAAATACATTATTGTAACCAACGGCCCAGTCTAATTTTAAATTTTCGTCAACACTATGCTCACCAACCAACTGATTAACGAATATTAAATCTTGGTTGAACTGTACATTCATTTGATAAAACCCTTCGTCGGTGTTTAAGATTGCATCTCTGTTAGTTCCACGCCCTTGTACTCCGAAATATCCAACCTGATCGCTTGATTTATTCATGAATAAAGAATTGAATTTAATTATATTATTTTCATCAACTCTAAATCCTATATTACCCATAATCGTAGTTGTTGTACCGTATTCATACTCCTCTACGTTTGGGAAATTCTTTTTATCTACCGTAGTAAAATCAACAGCTTCTCCTTCTCGATACTCATAGTTGCTATTAAAAGAGGCAGTTAAGAACAAGCTTAAACGACTTTCTTTTCCTATGTCAAATGATTTGCCAGCATTTATACCAATACCCAAATTTATTGGAGCCATTGGAGATTGAATAGGATCGACACCGTGAGATAGTACTACGGCAAACGGATTACTGTCATATCTTCCGTAGAAGCCGAACTGACCAGTTCCTGAATTTTTTACAAAAGTTTCGCCAATTGCATTACTATTGAAGCCACTAGTTAATGAAACTTGAACAAATCCATTACCAGTATATTCTTTTGAAGAAATATCTACATTACCCGCAGCAAAATCACCATAAAATTTTGACGAATACGCTTTGCTAATAGACACATTTTCAATGACGTCAGAAGAGAATATGTTTAAATCAATATTCTTTTTATTAATATCATTTGATGGTAAAGACAGTCCATTGAGTGTTGTGTTCAAATAACGATCTCCTAAACCTCTAACATATACATTACTTGAACCTTCTTGTTTAGAAACGCCAGCAATTTTCGTAACGGCACCTGCAGCATCGCTAATTCCCTTTGCCGAAAGTTCTTCTGCCCCAATAGCTGTTTTAATTTCAGTGGCTTTCCTTTGTTCAACCAATAAGGCGGCAACACTTTCTTTTTTAGTAGACGCATTTACATTAACCTCCTTTAAAGCAACACCTTCCTCAGCAGCTAAAGTTACATTCTCTAAAGTGGTAACCTCATCAGCTTTTATGATAATATTTGGAATTTCAATCGTTCGGTAACCTACAAAGCTGAAGACTAAAGTATAGGTTCCAGGATCGGCTTTGAAGAGAAATACACCATCTAAATCTGTCGTTGTTCCTGATTGAGAACCTTTGATAAATACATTGGCAAAAGGTAATGGTTCATTGTTTGTTTCTTTATCTAAAACAACACCTTGCAGGGTACCTTTAGTTTGTGCCATTGTTACTGTTACAACGAACAATAGAATTATGGCTATAATTTTTTTCATTTTTGAAATTTGATAGGGGCTTTTTATTTTTACTTTTTTGGAGTAACCGTTGCCTCTGAAAGCATAAGTTCTCTTGCGGCTAAAGCAATTTTTTTAATAGAAGTTATTTCGCCGGCTTTTACAATAACATTAGAAGTTTCGATACTATCATAACCAGGAAAATTAAATACCAACGTATACATGCCAGGATCTACTTCAATGGCATAAGCCCCATCAATATTTGTAGCAGTCTTTACTGAAGTTTTCTTTAGAGATATGTTTACAAAGGCCAAAGGTTCATCGATTTGATGATTATCTAAAACGATACCTTCAATGATTCCTTTCTCTTGTGCATTCGTAAACCCAGCAAAAAGTAAAAAAATGATTATCGTAATTTTCTTCATAATTATTGTCAGTTGTTATCTGTGGCAAAGAAAGGAAGACAATGTAAAGGTTGAGTTAATTAGAGGTTAATGATTCGTGATGTTTAGGTTAGTTTAATGTTAGCTAAAAACC
>RCNE010001660.1_pt1 | contig 12031 bp, 7 predicted proteins | sample 2041361 | NCBI WGS metagenome assembly RCNE01 (sample SAMN09708229, study PRJNA481090) | Marine sediment metagenome, whole genome shotgun sequencing project.
TCTATACTTTTAATACCATAATTCTACAAGGGAAAACATAGGCGCTTTGGTTTATTTTTTAAATTTAAAAACAATAGAAATAGACATTTTATTAATACTTGAACGATTGGATCGTTTAGAAAAACTACTCATTGGAAGCAAAGAGGTTTTAATCTTCGATGAAACCTGTGATTATATGTTTATATCTAGAAGTTTACTCTGCCATATTTTTTAAAGCTAGTACAAAGGTTTTATATTTTTCCATATACTAGTTTTTTATGTTAAAATTATTTGAATAATACAAATTTATGTATATATTTGGAAAACCAAATTGGTTAACCAGATTGGGAAACCAAAAAAATCTACCGAATTCCTATTGTTGTTGTAAATAAAAACATATTAATTTAATTAAAAATTAAAATTATGAAAACAAAATTACTTTTTACAAAACAAAATTCTAACGCATTATACCTTCTTTTGGTGTTCTGTTTGTGTTTTAATTACGGATGGAGTCAAGAACTTGTTAAAAATGGAACTTGTGATGATCACGGAACAGGGGGGGACACGAGTAATACTAGTGATAATGCAGATGCTTGGGATATGACGCCTAATAGTACATTAAATGGTGGTATAACAAGTCCTTATAGATTTGATGCTACCAATAATCCAAATGGATGGAGAAATGATGCTTTAGAGACTTATCTTGAAACCCTTGTTATTGGAACTTCAGTGGATGAACAACCAGGATCCACAAGTAGCGGAAATGGAGGAACAAGAGGGGTTAAATTGTATGACGACGGCGACGGGAGTCCAGTCGTGAGTCAATCTACTCGCCGTTTATATCAGAGGGTAGTGGGACTTACTATTAGTAATAATTATAATTTTTCTATTGATTCACGTTCAGAGGTAGCAGGTACTCCTTCAGAAGTATTTATTTTAAATAATGAAATTGCTGATGAGATGGGTATTGATGCTAATGTTTATAGTGATGCGTCTGTTGTTGCTGGTATGGATATCACAAATGCCGAAGGCGCTTGGTTTACAAATACCTTGAGCTTTACGGCTACAACAACTGAAGTTGTGATTTATGTTAGATCACTAAATTCTATTGATAAATTAACCGAAGTGTTTTATGACAATATTTCGCTTCAAGAAGATGTTACTGCATCTGCAGAAGATGTTTTAGCTAGTAAATTTAATATTTTCCCTAACCCGGCAAATGATTACATTCAAATAGATGCTAACGATGTTAAGATTTCTTCTGTGGCAATGTATAGTATGATTGGTAAAGAGGTGATTTCTGAAAAGAATTTAGTTAATAGTAGATTAAATATATCAAACTTAACTAGTGGTATTTATCTTTTAAAAGTAAATGCTGATAATAGAAGTTTGATTAAAAAAATAATAGTTGAGTAATTAGTTTGTTTAGTTTAAAAAAGCCTTTTATTTAAATAGAAGGCTTTTTTTATTTAACGTGTTCAATATTAATCTTATGGAATCAAAAAACCGACGAGAGTTTATTAAAAAATCAACTTTGGCATTAGGCGCCATACCTTTTGTGGGTTATTCAAATGATATTTTTGATTTGGATAGTAACTTATTAAAAGATGAGCTTTCAGTACATATATTTTCTAAGCATCTTCAGTTTTTAGATTATAAAACTACTGGTGAAATGGCAGCAGAAATGGGGTTTTCTGGAGTCGATTTAACGGTTAGGCCTAAAGGCCATGTGTTGCCAGAATTAGTTAAAACAGATCTGCCAAAAGCAGTAGCTCAAATTAAATCTGGTGGTTCTCATTGTGAAATGATAACAACGAGTATTGAGAATATTAATAATCCATTAGATGTTGATATTATAAAAACAGCGGCACAACTCGGTATTAAATATTATCGTACAAATTGGTTTGAATATTTTGAAGATAAATCTTTAGAAGAATCAATCGAAATATATAAAAATCAAATAAAGGACTTAAGCCATTTAAATGCAGAACATAACATAATTGGCTGTTATCAAAATCATGCTGGTGTAAAAGTAGGCGCCTCTTTTTGGGGAATTAAAGCCATTTTAGAATCGGCAAACACAAAATATTTTGGAACCCAATACGACATTCGACATGCTATGGCCGAAGGTGGGCATTCTTGGGTGAATGGATTAAATCTTTTACAAAAACACATTAAAGTTATTGTGTTAAAAGACTTTAAATGGGGAAAGGTAAATGGACAATGGAAACCAGTAAATGTTCCTATAGGAGAAGGTATGGTAGATTTTGATAAATATTTTAAACTGCTGAAAAAATATAAATTAAAACCACCAGTATCACTTCATTTAGAATACGATTTAGGAGGAGCAGAAAAAGGGTTTAGTGAAATTTCTGTAGATAAAAAAGTAGTGTTTGATGCTATGAAAAGAGATTTAAATGCTGTCCAAAAGTTATGGAAAGAAGCCTGATAAGGGGAATATTATTTATACATTTAAAAAATTAGAAATCAATCTTAATAAGAAATAATCCAAATGAATTACACCGTTAATTACTTCCGCTCATTTAAAATAAAAAATTCCATATTTGTGTATTTATGTGTTTTACTCTTCAGTTTTGGCTGTAAAGAGGCATCAACAAAAAGCGCTATACAAGTAGCCAATATAGAAGAACTTAATGATGCCATAAAAAATGCAAAAGCTGGAGATAACATTGTATTGGCAAATGGAGTCTGGAAAGATGTTCAAATTAAATTCACAGGAGAAGGAACTGACGATGATCCCATAACCATAAAAGCCGAAACGCCTGGTGAAGTATTTATTGAAGGTGTATCTAACTTAGAGATTAGTGGTGAATATTTAGAAGTGGAAGGATTGTTTTTTAGAAACGGACACGCTCCTACCAAAAATGTAATAGCATTTAGAACTAGCGAGAAAAATGTTGCAAATAATTGTAGCGTTTCAAATTGTGTAATTCTAGATTTTAATAACCTTGAGCGTGACCAAGATAATCTTTGGGTTCAGTTTTACGGAAAACACAATAAATTAGACCAATGTTATCTTGCTGGAAAAACCAATGGTGGACCAACAGTTAGAGTAGATTTAAAAGGAAACCAAAGCATTAGAAATTACCACCAAATTGTAAATAATCATTTTGGACCAAGACCTAGAAAAGGTGGCGCAAGAGGAGAAACTATTCAATTAGGAAGTAGCTTTACATCTATGTCCCCAAGTTATACAACTATTGAAAATAACTTATTTGAAGAATGTAATGGTGAAGTTGAAATTATTTCTAGTAAAACAAATTTCAATCTAATTAAAAACAATGTTTTCTATAAAAGTGAAGGTTCTGTTGTAACAAGACATGGAAATTATGTTACTATTGATGGAAATTATTTTATTGGTGATGGCGTAAATGAGCAATATGGTGGAATTAGAATTATTAACACTGGACATTGGATTACAAACAATCTTTTTTATAAAATAAAAGGAAAGAATTTTAGAAGTCCAATAGCAATTATGAACGGAATTCCGAAATCACCATTAAACAGATACAACCAAGTTACAGATGTTGTTGTTGCGTACAATACATTTGTAGATTCAGATTCTCCTTGGCAATTTGGTGTAGGCACAAATATTGCGCAAGCAGCGGTATTACCTAAATCAGAAATTCGTTCTGCAAGACCATTAAGAACAGAAGTTGTAAATAATGTAATTTACAATTCTGTTGGTGATGCAAACCCAATTATTGAACATGATAAAGCTGATGGCGTTACTTTTGCAAGTAACATTATACATAATAATGGTGTTGACTTTTCAAAACGTGATGGATTAACTCCTACAAAACTTACTTTAACAAATATTGGAACAGATATTTCTGTACCAACATCAGGATTTGGTGATGTTGAAATTTATAGTGGCTTCGATTTTGAAACAATTACTGAAGATTTATTAGGAAACTCTAGAAGTAAATCAAATCAAATTGGAGCCATCTTAATCTCAGAAAATATCAATTTAGATTTATTAGACAAAACTAAATACGGAGCAAATTGGTATTCTAATGTTGTTGAAGCTAAAGAAGCTAAAACGCATAATGTAAGCAATAGTGCTGAATTAGTTGTAAAGTTGAAAGAAGCAAATAATGGTGATATTTTAGAATTGAATGATGGTTCTTATACTATTTCAGAATCATTAATCATCAATAAAACAATTACAATTCAATCTAAAGGAATTGCAAAAGCTAAACTTCTTTTTGCAGGAACAAATAATACTCCAGTATTTGAACTAAATCCCTACGGTATTTTAAATTTAAAGAACGTGATTCTTTCTGGAAATGGAAAACAAAAAGCTTTTGCTAACTTAAAAGAAAATATGTCTAATCATTTTGGGTTAACTGTTTCAGGATGTGAAATCAACAATTTCGATTATGTTTTAAAAGCATACAAACAAACATTTGCAGAAGAAGTAAGCTTTACAAATAGCTCAATTTCTAATTGTGAAAACGGCATAGAATTATCTGAAGAAACAAATGATAGAGGTGATTATAATACAGAGTATTTAACTATTGAAAACTGTAAATTTACAAACGTAAAACAAAACGTTATAGATTATTATAGAGGTGGTTATGATGAATCTACAATTGGAGGAAACCTTTTAGTAACCAATAGTACATTTACTAACTGTGGAGCAAAAGAGAAAAACGGCATGCTGTTAAACCATAGAGGTATTGTAAATGTTAACATTACTAAAAATACGTTTAAAAATAATTCGGTTCAGTTTGTTTCTATATTATGGGGAGCAAAAAATAATATTGAGTCTGAAAATATCTTAAGTAATTCTGGACAAATAAAAACTGAAGAAAACTTAAAAATGAAATTGATGTACTAATCGATTCAAAAAAGATAGAGACAGCATCAAATATGTGTTTGCAATTAACCTTCAATAAAAGTATATGATTTATTTAATAGAAAGTTTAAAAAGCAAAAAACTGTATTTGATGCTGTTTTTTGTTACCATACATACCGTTTTTGCACAACCTATTCCTTCAGATAAAGTAATAGAAAATAACAACCTTTCTAATTACCTAACGCAAGAAGTAAAAACGAAATTAGGCGGAGACCAAATTTCTACATCAGATTTAGCAAATTACTTACGTGAAAACTTCTCTGAACGTTACTTTTACAATTGGAAAGATTTCGAGACTCGTTTTTCAGCATATAAAACATTGTATCCAAAAGCTGAAAAATCACATACAGAACGCGCTTTAGATCACTTAGCTAAATACCCGGATTCTACACAATGGGTATTACCTTTTAATTATAAAAATGGAGAACCTGTAAATGCTTATGCGTTAAGGCATTTAGCACGTCAGCATAAAATGGTTGATATTGCATATTATTACCATTACCAAGATAAGAGTCCTGAGTATTTGAGCTATTTTAAAAATCAGTTGAAATCGCTTAATGCCGCTTATCATTCTGGTGAATATGAAAAAATTGAAGATGGTAATGGGGTTTATGAGGCGTTTCGTTCTGGCTATCGTATTTTAAATTGGTTACAAATTCATAATATGTTTCTGGGTGAAGAAAATTATACAGATGAAGACCAACTTATAACCATAGCGACCTTATTACAACATGGTGCTCATTTATACGAGCGTAATGCCGAATTCCATGCAGGTAACCATCAAACTAGAGGTTTATCTGCGCTAGCAATGCTTTCTATTTTATTAAGAGATTTTGAAGGAACGGATAAATGGTACGAGCGTTCTATGGCATTGTTGGAACAACATTTATCAAAAGAAATAAATGATGACGGTTTTCAATTTGAGCGCACAGTTCATTACCACATGAGCGATATTGGTAATTATTATTATGTATATCAGCTCGCCAAAATCAGCAAATTAGACGTTAAGCCTTTTTGGGAAGATAAGTTAAAATCACTGTTTGTAACACTTACAAAATTAGCATATCCAGATAAGTCAGCACCAGTACTTTCTGACGACACCCATAATCCTTGGGGTGAAAAAAATGATATTTCTGGTGCTTTAACTTTGGGGTATTTGTTATTCGAATCGCCTAAAATGGGTTATTTCGCAAATAACAAAGTTGAAGCAAAAATGTTCTGGTATGTTACAGATGAACAATTAAAAATGTTGGAAAGCATTGAATCAAAATCGGCAACAATGAAGTCTGTAGATTTTCCAACAACAGGGTATTACGTCATGCGCGAAGGTTGGAAAGCAGATGACAACATGATGATTATTTCTGCAGGATTAGACGCTGATAAACCAGACCATCAACATGGTGATATGTTGGGTATACAAGCTATGGCTAATGGTAAAGTTATCCTTCCAAATTATCAAGTGCGTTACTCACTTAAAGATTTAGAATTATTTAAAAATTCTATGACTAAAAATGTAGCATTGGTTGATAACGAATTACAAGGTAAGCAGTATGCATCTAACAAAGGAGGTAGCGGTTTTGGTAAGTTTAGAGAATTACCAAACCCCAAAACCACAGCTTGGAAAACGAATAAAAATTTAGATGTTTTTGTTGGAAGCCACGACGGATTTAAAAATGTAGGCGTCGATTATTCTAGACAAGTTATTTACATCAAAGACGATTTTTGGATTGTAAAGGATAATTTTAAATCTGATAAACCTCATACATATAAACAAGTTTGGCAAGGGCATTATAGCTTAGAAGAAGCTCCTAATTTAATCAGGTCAAATTTTGAGAATGCTTCAGGGTTAGATATTTTTCAATTAACAGAAGTTGATGAGGTTTCCAATTCAGGTCAACGAGGAAAAGGATGGTCTGTAGTATCTACAAAAGGCCAAACTAATTTTAGTTTTATAACAGTTTTATATCCCTATAAAGGCTATTCAAATAGAATTAATGAGGACAGTAAATCTCCAGATTTTAAAGATTGGAAATTAAATAATTCTAAATGGAAAATGGAAGGTTTAGAAGCTGTTTCATTATCTAAAGAAAATGAATCATTCTTCTTTTCGGTAAGTAAGTTAGAGTTAAACGAAATTAAAATAGGATTTTCTGAAACCTCAGATGTATTTGTAAAATATGCTAAAAATCAGTTGTCAATTCAATCTTTAAGCAAAAACGAAACACAAATGTTGTTTACAAATCAGAGGAATCAAAAAACAATTTTACTTAAACCAGGCGATACTATCGAATATAAAATCAAATAGTTTTTTTAAATGGTGCTGCTTTCATTTCGAACGTATTAATGTGAAAACGGGTAATTTGTTGGTTATCGTTATAAATAGTTATATATTTGGTAAACCAAACTGGTAAACCAATTTCAAAAACTTTAAAAAATTGGTTACTAAATAACCTTATAGTTTACTTGAACCATCAGTGTAAATTATTTCAAATAATTAATAATGAAGTTGATGTATTATTTGAATGCGCATAAAAATCTATTTATAAATGAAAAAATCAATAATTGTAATCGTTACGCTTTTAGCAATATTTGCTTGTAAAAATAATTCTAAAGTTACTTCAGATACTACTTCAGAATCAACAGCTCAAATTGAAAGTAAAACAAAATATCCAAGTGATGTCATTCCATTTATGGATGAGTGGAAAATTCTTTTAGGTGATGGTACGCATTCTGAAGAATTAGTAAATTATGGAAAAGAAGATTTTTTCTATGTTGAAAGTGATAAAAAAACGGATTGGGTTGTATATAAAACACCTAATTCTGGTATTACCTCAAGAACTTCAAGCAACACAAGAACAGAATTAGGACATAAAAAACATTGGATACCAGAAACTGGTGGTAAATTAACAGGCACGTTAAAAGTACAGCATGTTTCTACTACAGGTGATGCAAGTGTTCCCTCTTCATACTCTGTTGTTATTGGACAAATTCATAGTGATGAAGGCCATGAAAACGAACCTATAAAGATCTTTTATAAAAAATTCCCTGGACATACAAAAGGATCCGTTTTTTGGAATTATGAAATAAATACAGAAGGAGATAATTCTGGAAGATGGGATTTCTCAACTGCAGTTTGGGGTTATGATTTTTCAGTTGTTGGAACAAGTCAAACGACACCTCCAGATGAACCCGAAGATGGTATTGCATTAGGCGAAGAATTTAGTTATGAAATAAATGTCTATAAAGGTACTATGTATCTCACTTTTACTAGTAAAGGTCACGAGACTATAAAATTCACAAAAAGCTTGTTGAAATCAGATTTTGCAAAAAAATCAGATATTCCTCAACAAGTATTGACAGTATACGCATCAAAAGGTCGTGGCGGCACAGAACGTGAAAATGCATATGCAAGTGAAATACAATATTTTAAACAAGGTGCTTATAATCAGGCCAACGGGAAGACTACTAAATCAGATACTTATGATGGTGATATAGCTAAACAATATGCAAATGGAAGCTATGCAGAGGTTTGGTTTAAAGAAGCTACCGTAGGAGAAAGTACAATGCCCAATAAAACTAAATAGCATTGAAAAAAGTAATCTTCATAATGGGCGTTTCAGGTTGTGGGAAAAGCACTATTGGAAAATTGTTATCAGAAGAACTTAATATTCCATTTTTTGATGGAGATGATTTTCATCCTCAATCGAATATAGACAAAATGAGCAATGGTGCGCCACTTAATGATGAAGATCGTCGCGGTTGGTTGGTTACGCTCAATGAGTTGGCAAAAAAACAATTACAAGAAAACAGCTGTATCATTGTTTGTTCCGCTTTAAAGACATCTTACAGGGCTATTTTAGGAACAGACATTCAAAGACAAGCTAAATGGGTTCATTTGACAGGAAGTTTTGAGCAAATTTTTGAGCGATTAAATCAGAGAGAAAATCACTTTATGACGTCAGATATGTTACGTTCACAGTTTGATACCTTAGAGCAACCTGAGGACGCTTTATTGGTAAATATTGGCTTAAAGCCAGAAGAAATTGTTGAAAAAATAACAAAGGAAATAGATATGAAATCAGAATTCGGTTTATTTGGATTAGGTGTTATGGGTAAGAGTTTAAGTAGAAACTTGGCTCAAAAAGGGTTTAAAATATCTGTGTTTAATAGAGAAGCAAAAGGAACAGAAGAAGATGTAGCTATAAATTTCAAGAATGCGCATAAAGAACTTGAGTTGGCACAGCCATTTTCAAATATTGAAGCATTTGTAAATTCATTGCAAACACCTAGAAGAATTATGCTCATGGTTAATGCTGGTAAGATAACTGATATGGTTATAGAAGATTTAATACCTTTTCTATCTTATGGAGATGTTTTAATTGATGGTGGTAATTCTAATTATTTAAAAACGAAAGAACGCTATGATTATTTAAAATCGAAAAATATTCATTTTATTGGAGTGGGTGTTTCTGGAGGAGAAGAAGGAGCCCTAAAAGGACCTTCAATTATGCCAGGTGGTAACAAAGAAACGTATAACTTGGTAAAACCATATTTAGAAAGTATAGCCGCCAAAGATGCTAATAACTTACCATGTTGTACTTATATAGGTGAAGAAGGTAGTGGTCATTTTGTAAAAATGGTACACAATGGTATTGAATATGTTGAAATGCAATTATTGGCAGAAGTGTATACCATTCTTAAAACCATTGGGAAAAATCCAGATGAAATTGCAGATATATTAGAATCGTGGAAACCAAAAACTGATAGTTATTTACTAGGAATTACCATAGATATTTTAAGAAAAAAAGATGGAGATGATTGGTTAGTAAATAAAATAGTAGATAAGGCAGGTAACAAAGGGACAGGAAACTGGACAACCATTGCAACTGCACAGTTAGGAGCTCCTAGTACTTTAATTGCTTCCGCATTGTTTGCTCGTTATACATCATTTTATAAAGAAGAAAGGCTTCAAGCGAGTGAAAACTTTAATATTAAACCATCATCATTTAATCTAAAAACCGAAGATGTCCTAAAAGGGTATCAGTTTGCAAGAATTATAAATCATTACCAAGGTCTTAAGTTAATTTCTGAAGCAGGAAAAGCTTATGACTGGGAGTTAAACTTAAACGAGATAGCCAGAATATGGACTAATGGTTGTATTATAAAATCTGATTTTATGGCAGAATTAATCTTAGTTTTAAAAGAAGATGATAATATTTTAAAGCATAAAATAATTATCAATCAAGTTAAATCATTAAAGCCATCAATAAATAAATTAGTATCACAATGTGTTTTAAATGAATTAGCAGTTCCTTGTTTAAGTGAATCTGTTAATTTTTTAAATGGGTATACAACAACAAATTCTTCAGCAAATATAATACAAGCGCAACGCGATTATTTTGGAGCTCATACGTATCAGCGTACCGATGACGATTCGGGTAAGTTTCATCATACCAACTGGAATTAACCAATCTAGATTAAATTAATTAACCAACTAAACTAAGTAATATGTCAGAATCAAAAAAGAAAAAATCCTTATTAAAAAAAATAATAGCTTTAGTATTAGGTTTTGGCCCTGGTATTTTTGCTATTGGTTATACAATAGGTACAGGTAGTGTAACTTCAATGATTGTTGCGGGAAGTACTTATGGTATGCAATTATTATGGGTGCTACTGTTAAGTTGTTTGTTTTCTGGCATACTTATGTTTGCCTATGGTAATTATGGTCTGATAACTGGCGAAACTGCACTCTACGGCTTTAAAAAACACATAAAGGGAGGCAAGCTATTAGCTATATTGATTATTATTGGAATTTCCTTTGGACAGTGGAATTCTTTAATGGGTATTTTAGGGATTTCTGCCAATATGCTCTACGAGATTTTTGCTATGAATTTTGAAGGTCTGGTGGATTATAAATATGAAACTGTTTTAATAATCGCAATCGTGATTATAGCTATTTTTTATGCCTTATTACTTGTAGGGAAGTATACTTTCTTTGAAAAAATATTAGTCATTTTCGTGACTTTTATGGCGCTTTCATTTTTGATATCCTTGTTTTTTGTTAGCCCATTACCAGCTGATGTGGTCATGGGATTAATACCATCTATTCCCGATGTGCCTGGAGGAAAAATGATGGTGGCAGCTTTTGTTGGAACGACTATGGCAGCTGCAACATTTTTATCAAGACCACTTTTTGTAAAAGGAAAAGGTTGGAACATGGATAATTTAAAACAGCAGAAAAATGATGCTATTACAGCTGCAATTCTGGTGTTTATTATTAGTGCTACTGTTATGGCTGTTGCTTGTGGGGCATTATTTCATCAAGGAAACCCGGTAACTCAAGTGCTTGATATGGCTAATACGTTAGAGCCTGTGGCTGGTAGTTTTGCAGTAAGTGTTTTCTTTTTTGGAACATTAAGTGCAGGATTGTCATCTATATTTCCTTGTTTATTAATAGCGCCGCTATTGGTAGCCGATTACCAATCTGGTGAGTTAGATACAAGTTCTAAGCAATTTAAAATCATAACTTTTATTGCTTGTTTAGTAGCTTTAATTGTTCCTATTTTTGGAGCAAACCCTATTGAGATGCAAATTTTATCACAAGTATTTAACGTTTTTGTTTTACCAATAGTGATTCTTGGAATTATACTTTTGGTTAATAATAAAAAAGTGATGAAAGGGTATAAAACTAGTATGTTTGTGAACATAGGTTTATATGCATCGCTACTTTTTTCGTGTATCATTTCTTATAATGGGGTTATAGCTTTAACAGAATATTTTTAATAATTAATTGATATCAAAAAAAACAAAGATATTTTTTTTATAATAGCATCTAAAGACTCTCAACGTGTAACAAAAATGATAATGAACACTTTTTTAAATTATCAAGGCAAATAGAAAATAGAGATTTAAATAAAAATAATTGAAACTAAATAATGAAAAAATGAATAAAAAAATTATAACATCATTAGCAACACTGATAGTTCTTAGTCTTTTTCTAGCACTAAATAGCTGTAAAAATGAAGCTAAAGAACCAAACAAAAAAGTATTAGTAAAAACCGTTTATGCAAGTGACGTGATTCCATTTTTTGATCATTGGAAATTGATTTTAGGTGATGGTTCAAATGCTGGTATTGCAAATAATTTTGAGAACAAAGATTTCTTTTATAC
>RCNE010001662.1_pt1 | contig 12029 bp, 7 predicted proteins | sample 2041361 | NCBI WGS metagenome assembly RCNE01 (sample SAMN09708229, study PRJNA481090) | Marine sediment metagenome, whole genome shotgun sequencing project.
CGATCTGGAATTGGCGGGGCTCGCATCATCGGCCTACGTTTCTGGCATGTCCTCGCTTGTTGAAGACGAGCAGGAGTTGGGCGCTGCTTGCATCGACCTTGGTGGAGGCTCCACTGGCATTTCGGTCTTTATGAAAAAGCACATGATCTATGCTGACAGCGTACGTATGGGCGGGGAACATGTGACCTCTGACATTTCGATGGGTTTGCAAATTCCAGCGGCAACTGCCGAACGTATCAAAACATTCTACGGCGGCGTTGTCGCAACTGGCATGGATGATCGCGAAATGATCGAGATCGGTGGCGACACTGGCGATTGGGAACATGACCGCCGCACAGTAAGTCGCGCTGAGTTGATCGGCATTATGCGTCCGCGTGTTGAGGAAATCTTGGAAGAGGTCCGCGCACGTCTGGATGCGGCTGGGTTTGAACATCTGCCCGGACAGCAAATTGTGCTGACGGGCGGGGGCAGTCAAATTCCGGGTCTTGATGGGTTGGCCAGTAAAATTCTAGGACAGCAAGTTCGTTTGGGGCGCCCATTACGGGTGCAGGGTTTGCCACAGGCCGCAATCGGTCCGGCGTTCTCGAGCGCCGTCGGGCTGACGCTTTTTGCTGCGAATCCACAAGATGAATGGTGGGATTTTGAAATTCCCGCCGATCGCTACCCCGCAAGGTCGCTCAAACGGGCGGTAAAATGGTTCAAAGACAACTGGTAATGCGCAACATCTTGCCAATCCGTCGAAATCCGGCGGTTAAGGAAAGGTTTTTGTCCAGATTTGGTGGCAATTTTGTGTTTTTGTCGTGACCTTTCGGCACCACTTGGTTATTGTAGACAGTAATAAGCAGTAAACGCCCGGGGGCACGGGCAAATAAAAAAACAGGCGGATCGAATTATGACTTTGAATCTTTCCCTTCCGGGGCACGATGAACTGAAACCACGGATCACTGTATTTGGTGTCGGCGGCGCAGGTGGCAACGCTGTTAACAACATGATCGAGCAAGAGCTTGATGGTACAGATTTCGTTGTGGCCAACACGGATGCACAAGCACTGCAGCAGTCGCGCGCTGGTGCGAAAATCCAGATGGGTTTGAAAGTAACTGAAGGTTTGGGGGCAGGCGCACGGGCAACCGTTGGTGCCGCCGCTGCCGAAGAAAGCATCGAACAGATCGTCGATCATCTGGCAGGCGCACACATGTGCTTTATCACTGCTGGTATGGGCGGTGGTACGGGTACCGGCGCTGCACCAATCATCGCACAAGCCGCGCGTGAACTGGGCGTTCTGACTGTTGGTGTTGTCACCAAGCCGTTCCAGTTTGAGGGCGCCAAGCGCATGAAGCAAGCCGAGGCAGGCATCGAAGCCCTGCAAAAGGTTGTCGATACGCTGATCATTATTCCAAATCAGAACCTATTCCGTCTCGCTAATGAAAATACGACATTCACCGAAGCCTTCGCTTTGGCGGATGACGTTCTTTATCAGGGTGTTAAGGGTGTAACAGACCTGATGGTCCGTCCTGGTCTGATCAACCTCGACTTTGCAGACGTACGCGCTGTGATGGACGAGATGGGCAAGGCGATGATGGGTACAGGCGAAGCCGAAGGCGAAAACCGCGCTATTCAGGCCGCAGAAAAAGCGATCGCAAACCCACTATTGGACGAGATTTCACTCGAAGGTGCCAAGGGCGTTCTGATCAACATCACGGGTGGCTATGACCTGACGTTGTTTGAGCTTGATGAAGCCGCCAACAAGATCCGTGAAAAGGTCGATGGCGATGCGAATATCATCGTAGGTTCAACCCTTGATCCAGGCATGGAAGGCAAAATGCGCGTTTCTGTTGTGGCAACGGGTATTGATGCAATCCCGAGAAGCATGGAAGCACCTGCTACGCGTCGGTCTATGGCAGCACCACTTGCGCCGCTTGCTCCGGCAGCAGAGGTCGCTCCGGCACCTGTGCCAGTGCAAGAAGCACCTGTTATGGTTGAAGCAGCGGCACCAGTTGCTGCTGAACGTACGCTTTTTGAAGAACTGGATGTGCCTGCACAACCAGCGGCTTACGCGCCTGCAGCGGTTGCTGAACCAGCACCGCAAGCGGCAACCAATGATTTGCCGCCGCCTGCTTACACACCACGTCCAGAGCCAACATTGACCGAGGCCGATAGCTTTGTCGCACCGCGTGCACCTGCACCCGGCACGCCTTCGCCAGAGGCATTGGCCCGTTTGCAAGCCGCCGTTGGCCGTGTGCCAAATGGCAATTCGCAGCCACAGGCCGCGAGATCAGCAGTGGCTCCTACCGAAGCGGATAAACCACGCTTTGGCATTAATTCTTTGATCAACCGCATGACCGGTGCGCAAGCCGATGCTGGTGCACAACATGGCGGCCGCGCGCAGCCACAAGTGACGGCTTTGCACCAAGAGCCTGATCAGGACGAAGACCAAGATAAGATCGAAATTCCAGCTTTCTTGCGTCGTCAGGCAAACTAAAGGCGCTTTCGCGCCGATGTGAACGCCGCGTCAAAGTGATATGAAAGGCCGCTTGCGAGCGGCCTTTTTTAATTTGCAATCAACGGGTTAGAACTTGGCCGAAACATATGTTTCAAAGTAAACCGCACATGTTTCAGTCCGTCGCAAAGAGTGTGTTGAGGCTGTGGCCCAAGCGGCCTATTTCATCCTTAACTCCGAAATAACACGAACGGATTCGATCTTTTGCAAACGACGTTGAAATCACAGGTTAAGTTTGAGGGCATTGGCTTGCACTCTGGCGCACCTGTGTGCGTTGTTCTGCGGCCCGCGCCTGCGAATGCGGGGATCGTATTCCGCCGCACTGACGTGGCTGGGCGTCCAACATTGCGCGCCCATTGGAGCGATGTTGTTGTTTCGCCGTTGAATACGCGGCTGACGAATGCTTCTGGCGTGACTGTATCTACGATTGAACATCTGATGGCCGCACTTGCAGGCTGTGGCGTTCATAACGTGATCATCGACATCGATGGACCAGAAGTGCCAATTCTGGACGGCAGTGCTGCAAGTTTTGTGCGCGGTATTGTCGAGGCTGGCCTGACACGACTGTCTGCCCCGTTGCGGGCGATTGAAATTCTCAAGGACGTGTCCGTTGCCGATGGCACTGCTGTCGCGCGGTTAAGTCCTGCAACGACTTTGCAGATCGAATTCGAGATTGATTTTGCTGATGCTGCGATTGGCCGTCAGAAAAAAACGCTCAACATGGCGAATGGTGCGTTTATCCGCGAACTTTGCGATAGCCGGACCTTCTGCCGCTCTTCAGATGTCGATGCGATGCGCGCGAACGGGCTTGCATTGGGCGGCACCGTGGAAAATGCGGTCGTTGTCGATGGCGATAAAATTCTGACACCCGGTGGTTTGCGCCACAGCGATGAGGCCGTGCGCCATAAGATGCTTGATGCATTGGGCGATTTATACACGGCCGGTGCGCCCATTCTGGGACGCTACACCGGAACGCGCGCAGGTCACGCGATGACGAACAAGCTGCTGCACGCCCTTTTCGCACAACCAGATGCATGGCGTTGGGTGGAATGTGACGTAAAAATTGCGGCACGCTTGCCTGGTGTCGGCATCAGCGTTGCTGATCTGGCGGCCGTTGCATAAGCAACCCCGCTGACAGTTGATCACACCAATGCGCAAAAGGCATTTTGCACCCCATTTTTCTATGTTAGAACATGCGCTATAGGCGTTAATATGCCTTTAAGAATGCACAGCCCCGGTGTGAGTTAGGACGTTACTATGTCAGCCAATCAAGACAACAAATGCCGCTGGATCACACGCCTTGGTGCTGTGGTCGCGATTGCAGCGCTTGCAGCGTGTGGCGGGTTGGATCGCAGTGGGCAGCCGCTTGATGAATTGACGGCACAATCTATCTTTGAACGTGGCGAACGCGAGATTGCCGAAGGTAGTCCCGATGACGCCGCATTCACGTTCGGCGAGATCGAGCGTCTTTACCCCTATTCCGAATTTGCTGAACGCGCGCTGATCATGCAGGCATTCGCCTATCATCGCGACGAAGACTATCCAAACAGCCGTGCCTCTGCGCAGCGTTATCTGGATTTCTATCCAGCACAGCAGGATGCACCTTATGCCGCCTATCTTTTGGCGTTGTCCTATTATGATCAGATCGACGATATCGGCCGCGATCAAGGTCTGACATTTCAGGCACTCCAAGCGTTGCGGCGCGTGATTGAGCAGTACCCTGACACTGAATATGCCCAAGCCTCGGTGCAAAAATTTGACCTGGCCTTCAATCACTTGGCCGCCAAAGAAATGGAAATCGGACGTTACTATCTAAAGCGCGGTAACTACGTAGCTGCCAGTAACCGTTTCCGGACTGTGGTCGAAGATTTCCAAACCACAACGCATACACCAGAGGCGCTGCACCGTTTGACGGAAAGCTATCTGTCGCTAGGTTTGACCGACGAGGCGCAGACGGCGGGCGCAATCCTTGGCTATAACTACCAGTCCAGCGAATGGTATCAGTCCAGCTTTGCATTGTTGACGGGGCAGGGACTTCGGGCTGACCCGATTGGCGATAACTGGTTGTCCTCGATTTACCGGCAGGTTGTCCGTGGTGAATGGCTGTAAATCTAGCGGGATCCGTCCCGTCCTAAGGGCAGCGTTATGTTACGTGGTCTAGATATCAGGGACATGCTGATTATCGACCGGCTGGAACTCGCGTTTCAACCGGGACTGAACGTTCTGACAGGCGAGACAGGTGCGGGCAAATCAATCCTTTTGGATGCGCTTGGTTTTGTTTTGGGCTGGCGCGGACGCGCTGAGTTGGTCAGGCAAGGTGCCGATCAAGGCGAAGTCACCGCTTGGTTCGATTTGCCAAAGGGCCATCCCGCTTTTGCCGTTTTAGAGGACGCAGGTTTTTCAGCAGAAGACGAGCTGATATTGCGCCGCATCAACACCCGAGATGGACGCAAAACCGCGTGGATCAACGACCGCCGTGCGAGCGGCGAAGTGCTGCGCCGATTGTCGGATACGTTGGTTGAATTGCACGGGCAGCATGATGATCGCGGATTGCTGAACCCGCGCGGGCACCGTCAAATGCTGGATAGTTATGCGGAACTTGGGCCCGTCATCCAAGACGCCCGTCTTGCGTGGCGTGCCTTGGCAAAGGTGCAGCAAGCGCTGACTGCCGCTGAAGCACGTATTGCCGAAGCCCGCGCCGAAGAAGATTACTTGCGCCATGCCGTCGATGAACTGGATGCTTTGTCCCCTGAGGTAGGCGAAGAAGCGTCCCTCGATACCCAGCGTCGCCTGATGCAAGCCGCCGAGAAAATCCGCACTGATATCTCCAAAGCGGACAATGCTTTGGGGTTAAACGGCGCCGAGGGCCTTGCAGGTGATGCCTCGCGTTGGCTGCAAGGTGTCGCGGTAGAGGCTGACGGGCGGTTGGACGCAGCACTCGAAGCAATTGAGCGAGCGATGCTGGCCTTGGACGAGGCGCAGACTGGCGTGTCGCACTGTCTTGACGATTTGTCGTTCAACATGTCCGACCTTGAAGACGTTGAGGAACGGCTTTTTGCTATTCGCGGTTTGGCCCGCAAGCATGATGTTTTGCCAGATGCATTGTCAGAGTTCGCGGATGGGTTGCGCGTCAGGCTAAGCGTGCTTGACGATGGTGCGCGCGACTTGGCGATATTGACAGATGCCGTGTCCGCCGCGCAGGCAGGCTATGACCAAATCGCCACTTCATTGCGGACCAAGCGCCAAAAGGCCGCAACTGCTTTGGATCACGCGATGGCAAAGGAACTTGCCCCGCTCAAGATGGAGCGCGCGGTGTTTGCGACGACGATATCGGATGCGGATGCCGGCCCAGAGGGCATTGATGCGGTGGCATTCACTGTCGCAACCAACCCGGGCGCACCGGCGGGCCCGTTGAACAAGATTGCGTCGGGTGGCGAACTGAGCCGCTTTTTGCTCGCACTGAAAGTATGTCTGACCCAAGCCACAGAAGGCCTGACGATGATTTTTGACGAAATCGACCGGGGTGTTGGCGGGGCGACTGCCGACGCGGTTGGACGGCGGCTTGCCGAACTTGCAGAAGGCGGGCAGATTCTTGTGGTGACGCATTCGCCCCAAGTCGCCGCCCTTGGCGGTCATCATTGGCGCGTTGAAAAAGTGCAAGAGGCACATGAGACGCGGTCGACTGTTGTCGCACTTGACCCGGCCGAGCGTGTGGATGAGATCGCGCGCATGCTTTCAGGCGACACTGTCACGGACGCCGCACGGCAAGCAGCACGTGAGTTGATCAAAGGTTAGTAGGGACGCCGAGTGACAAAAAATTGGGCGCCGCAAACTGCGACGCCCTGAACCTATACCAGTTACCCAGCCCACTCATCATTCATGTACCTTGGCCACTCACCTCCGCAGTACACGCAGTCCATTTATTTAGAGACAATCAAACGTCCCAAAACAATCAGCGCTTCGTAATAAAAACTAATTATGAAAACGCATTTACTTTTTTACCACCCAAGACGAACTTGCGTCTCTTGACGCGATGATAGCAAGGAATTTCACATGAACGCAACCTGTACCAAAGTATACGCTGCGGTCAATTTTGGAATTTTGCAAAAGGTCACAGAATTGAACGAAAATTAAGTAACTAATTGATAATACGTTATTATACTTGATTAAGAATAGGTAAATATTGATACATTTCAATAAGGAGATGATTAGCCGTGCCATGTTCAGGCACCATGTTTATTTTCATAAATTCACTGACCTAAAGTCACGTTTCGCAATTCTCTAATTCCCTAATTATGCGAATTAAAATTGAAAAACTTTCACGAATGCGCTGCTTATGGCGTCCCGAATTGCCGATAAGCAGGTCGGTTTCTCGTGTGCCAACAGCACAAAATCGGGCTTGGATGCCTCATATACATGACATAGGCTAAGCGTGAAGAAGCGAAAGCAAGTTTGCACTGAATAATGGGTGCGCTGCTGATCGCAAGAAAGACTGCACATGGGCAAGCCAGTAAAAGTATTTTTGCAGCAAGGGTTCGCGCAGTTTTGTTCAACTTGTCAGGATGCTGCCCGCGTTATGAAAGCGCATGGGCCTAACCAAATCCAGTTTTGGTTCATAGCACTCGCGATCGGCATTGCTTCGGGTCTGGCCGCGGTCCTTTTCCGGCTTGGTATCTCTGCGATCCAAACAACGGCGTACGGCACCGATGATGTCCTGACGCTGCATTCCTTTGCTGCTGGATTGGCATGGTATCAGATTTTGATCATCCCGATCTGTGGTGGCTTGATCGTCGGTTTGATCCTGCACCGATTTACCGATGATGGCCGTGCGCGATCCGTGGCGGATGTCGTCGAAAGCGCTGCTTTATCCGAAGGCCGGGTCGAAGTGCGCCGGGGGCTCGCTTCTGCCGCGGCATCAATGGTGACCTTGTCGACGGGTGGATCAACGGGGCGCGAAGGGCCGGTTGTGCACCTAGCCGCTGTGATTTCAACCGGTGTGTGTCGCTGGATCAATGCCAACGGCATCACGGGGCGTGACCTTTTGGGCTGTGCTGTCGCGGCGGCTGTCTCGGCCAGTTTTAACGCGCCAATTGCTGGCGCGCTTTTCGCACTAGAGGTCGTCTTGCGCCACTTTGCGGTTCACGCCTTTGCGCCCATTGTGATCGCTGCAGCCGTTGGAACCGTTATCAACCGCCTTGTTTTTGGCGATGTCACTGAGTTCACGCTGCCGGTGCAAAATGCCCTTGGCTTTTATGTCGAACTTCCGGCCTTCTTGATCCTTGGTCTTGTTTGCGGATTGATCGCGGTGGCTTTTATGAAAGCGATCTTCTGGGCCGATGATTTGGGCAGCTATTTGCAAGAACAATCGGGCCTGCCGCGCTATCTGCGCCCTGCCGTTGCTGGCGCAATGCTTGGTGGACTAGCCATTTGGTGGCCCCATATTATCGGCGTCGGCTACGAGACAACATCAGCAGCCCTGACTGGCGAGTTGCTGCTGCATGAGGCTATTGTCTTTGTGATCCTCAAGGTCGTCGCAGTCGCAATCACGATGGGTGGGCGCATGGGTGGCGGCGTGTTCTCACCTTCGTTGATGGTCGGGGCTTTGACAGGACTGGCCTTTGGCATCATCGCAACGGCGATTTTTCCAACGGTATCAGGCAGCGGGACGCTTTATGCGTTGGCGGGCATGGGTGCTGTTGCAGCGGCCGTTCTTGGTGCCCCGATTTCAACGACGCTCATTGTGTTTGAGCTGACAGGCGACTGGCAAACTGGCCTCGCGGTAATGGTCGCTGTCTCGATGTCCACGGCCCTTTCCTCGCGGCTCGTGGATCGCTCGTTCTTCTTGACGCAATTGGAAAGGCGCAATGTACATCTGGCTGCAGGTCCGCAGGCCTATCTTTTGGCGACCTTCAAAGTTTCAAGCATCATGCGCGAACTGGGAGCAGATAATGCAGCCTCCGAAGAAGCATGCTGGGATTTGGTGCGTGACGGACTTTATTTGGACGGGAATGCGACACTCGAACAGGCGATGCCAATTTTTGAACGCGGCAACCCGCGCTTCATTCCGATCGTTACATTGGGCGGTGAAGACGCCCCACCAGAGCTTTGGGGCGCGTTGTTTCAGGTCGATGCGTTGCGCGAAATGAACCGTGCTTTGTCAGAGACAGCAGCAGAAGAGCATTCGTAAACGCGCGCTTTAAACCTGCTCGACAGCAATTTTTTCATGAAAGAACGCCAAGTGATCTTTGATCGCAGCCACCCCATCAAGGGGTTTTTCATAAGACCAAGCAGCGTTCGGGATTGGCCCACTTTTTGCAACGATCGTAAAATAGCTGGCAGCACCTTTGTACGGACAGGTCGATGACGTGTCCGTTGGATCAAAGAACGCCATCGCAAGATCGGCGCGCGGAAAGTAGATGACAGGGGGATAATCGCCCTCGGTCAACTCAAGCGCATTTGTGCTCTCGCCCAAAACGGCACCTGCAGCACGCACAACCCAAGTTCCCGTCGCGGGGCGGATTTTGATATGGTCAGCCATGTGGTCTTTCCTCTCGTCTGGTGCGGCAGGCCGCAGTATTATCACGACTTGCAACAGATAGATGTCACAGCGGGGCACAGGCCTGCGTCAGCCAATCGCGGTCACTTGCGTCCAATAGTGGCGCAAGAAGGTGCAACGTATCTGCATGGTAGCCATCAATCCAGTGCCGTTCTGCCTCAGTCAGTAAACTGGTGTCGATCAGGCGTCGGTCAAAGGGCACGTAAGTGAGCGTATCGAACGCCAGCATTCTACGGTCATCAGCACCGGCAAGGGCAGGGGCGTCTGCGACAACAATTAGATTCTCGATCCGAATGCCAAATTCACCTTCGCGGTAATAGCCCGGCTCGTTGGACAGGATCATGCCTTGCTGCAACGCGACGTCAGAGCGACGCGAGATGCCTTGCGGGCCTTCGTGGACGCTCAAATAGCTCCCGACACCGTGACCTGTTCCGTGATCATAGTCTTGGCCTGCCAGCCACAAAGGCGCGCGCGCCAACGCATCGAGGTGTTGACCGCCAACGCCGTGGGGGAAACGGATACGGCTAACAGCAATCATCCCCTGCAAAACGCGGGTGTAGCAATGCCGGTGCTCTGTGGTCGGGGTACCTATGGCCATCGTGCGGGTGATGTCGGTCGTCCCGTCGATGTATTGCCCGCCACTATCCACCAGCAGTAGCTCACCCGCGCAAAGAGGACGGTTCGTATCTTCGGTGACGCGGTAGTGGACGATTGCCCCATGTGGCCCCGCGCCGCAGATCGTTTCAAAGCTGATGTCGCGCAGCGCATTTGTCTGCAATCGAAAGGCTTCAAGTGCCTTGACGACGTCAATTTCGGTCAGTCCGTCATCAGGACTTTGTGCATCAAGCCATGCCAAAAACCGGACCATCGCGACAGCATCACGCGTATGGGCCGCCTTCGCGCCTGCGATTTCAACAGTATTCTTGCAAGCTTTAGGCAATATGCAGGGATCTTTTGCCTGCACAACCTCACAACCGGCCTCGGTCAATTTGGTAACAACAATGTCGGGACATGTTTGCGCGTCGACGAGTGCGCTGCCTTTCAGACCCTTCAATGCATCTAAGAACCCTGCGATGTCATGCAAGGCAACATCCGGCCCCAAATGATCCACAATTCCATCCGCCTTACCTGAACCCGCGAACAGATCAACCCGGCCCGATTTATGCAAAATCGCAAATGCCTGCGGCACAGGATTGCGCGCAATATCAGTGCCGCGAATATTCAAAAGCCATGCGATGCTATCGGGCAGCGTCAGGATCGCTGTATCTTGCTTTAAATCTGCCGCAAGGCGGGCACGCTTGGCGCCATGCAACTCTCCTGCATGCTCCAGCGCATGTGCCGTAAAGGGTGCAACAGGTGCTGGCGGTTGATCAGCCCAAACCACATCAACAAGATTGTCAGTGGGCGTCAGCACAAACCGTGGCAAATCACGGCGTAAGTCTGCGATTTCTGAGACTGTATGAAGCCACGGATCATACGCTAGAACGCCGCTTTGCAACTGTTTGGGCAACCAATCTGCCAACCGCTGTTCAGGCCAGTGCACGGGCGTAAAATCATCGGCGACCTGCGCGCGCACTTGTACGCGGTAGCGGCCATCAATAAACACACCCGCTAGATCGGGCAAAATGGCACAAAACCCAGCTGAGCCTGAAAACCCCGTTAACCATTCCAAACGGGCATCACGGGGGGCCACATATTCACCCTGATGGGCATCCGCACGGGGGACCAGAAATGCATCAATCCCACGGGCTGCCATTTCAGCGCGCAAAGCGGCTAGGCGTGGTGGTCCTTGATCCGGCGAAGACTGCGCCTCAAACGTTTGAAACATCACCCGATCCTATACTTCTTTTTCCTAAAAAAACTTCCGCCGGAGGCATCCGGCAGATGCGGCAAAAGCAAACGCTAGCCGACTTTGCGCATCCCCATCACGCGCGCTCTTTTGCGCGGGTCGGTATCAAACAGACTGGCAAGCTGTTCTGTCATAGCACCCGCCAATTGGTCCACATCCGTGATAGTTACTGCACGCTCATAGTAACGGGTGACGTCATGGCCAATACCAATGGCCACCAGTTCAACTGCTTTGCGTTTTTCAACCATCGCGATGACATCGCGCAGGTGCTTTTCCAAATAGTTGGCAGGGTTCACCGACAATGTGGAATCGTCTACAGGCGCGCCATCCGAAATCACCATCAAGACCTTGCGCTGCTCTTGGCGGGCCGTCATGCGGCGGTGCGCCCATTCAAGCGCCTCTCCGTCGATGTTTTCCTTCAGCAAGCCTTCTTTCATCATCAGGCCAAGGTTCGGCCGCGTCCGGCGCCAAGGGGCATCCGCAGACTTATAGACGATGTGGCGCAGGTCGTTCAAACGCCCCGGCGTGGCTTCGCGTCCGTTCGCCAGCCACTGCTCGCGCGATTGTCCGCCTTTCCATGCTTTGGTGGTGAAGCCGAGAATTTCGACCTTCACATCACAGCGTTCCAAGGTTCGAGCCATCACATCAGCACAAATCGCTGCAATTGATATCGGCCGCCCGCGCATCGATCCCGAGTTGTCCAACAACAATGTCACGACTGTATCGCGGAAATCAGTGTCTTTTTCGACCTTGAACGACAGCGGTGTGGTGGGCGAGGCGACGATACGCGCCAACCGGCCTGCGTCCAAAATACCTTCCTCAAGATCAAATTCCCAAGACCGGTTTTGTTGTGCTTGCAGACGGCGTTGCAGCTTGTTGGCAAGGCGCGACACGGCCCCTTTCAGCGGCTCTAACTGTTGATCAAGGTATGCGCGCAAGCGCTCAAGCTCGACCGGCTCTGCCAGATCTTCAGCGGATACTTCTTCGTCAAATTCAGTTGTGAAAACTCTGTAATCAGGATCGGCGTCAGACACAGGTTGCGGGGCAGGTGGTTCAAGCGGCGCTTCGCCCTCTGGCATCTCTGCCTCTTCGCCCATCTCTGCGTCGGCTTGATCATCCATGCTCAC
>RCNE010002069.1_pt1 | contig 12029 bp, 10 predicted proteins | sample 2041361 | NCBI WGS metagenome assembly RCNE01 (sample SAMN09708229, study PRJNA481090) | Marine sediment metagenome, whole genome shotgun sequencing project.
TACCTAAGCTGCGCAGGACATCCCCATCTAAAAACTCCTCACTTTGACCGCGTCGCTGCTATGGGCGTGCGATTTACCAACGCCTATGTGCAATCGCCAATCTGCGGTGCCAGCCGCATGTGCTATTACACAGGCCGTTATGCCTCCAGCCATGGCGCCCAATGGAACGGCTTTCCCCTGCGGGTGGGCGAACAGACACTGGGCGATCATTTACGCAAGGCAGGCATGGACTGTTGGCTCCTCGGGAAAACCCATATGAAAGCAGACGCCGAAGGCATGGAACGCCTTGGCCTCGCACCTGACAGTACCATTGGCGCGCGGCAGGCCGAATGCGGCTTTGACGCGTGGGCGCGTGATGACGGGCTTTGGGCGTATGGTCCTGACGGGTACTACGATGAAAAACGCTCCCCCTATAATGAGTACTTGAAATCCAAGGGGTATGACGGAGAGAACCCGTGGGCCGACTACGCCAACGCTGGAGTTACGGACGAGCAGATCGCCTCAGGGTGGATGTTTCGCAACGCAGACCAGCCCGCCAACATCCGCGAGCAAGACAGCGAGACTCCGTGGCTGACGTCGCAAACCATAGAGTTCATGGCAGAGACAAAAGGGCCTTGGTGCGCACATGTCAGCTTTATCAAGCCGCATTGGCCCTACATCGTACCCGCCCCCTATCATGATATGTTCGGACCTCAGCATGTCCCCCCTGCCCTGCGCCACGAGGTCGAACTGGAAAACCCACACCCCGTTTATGGCGCGTATCAAGGCAACAAAGTCGCCAGCGCCTTTCAGCGCGAAGAAGTGCGCGAAAAGGTGATCCCCGCCTATATGGGCCTGATCAAACAATGCGATGATCAGTTGGGCCGCCTTCTTGATCATCTTGAAGAAACCGACACGCTCAAAGACACGATGATTGTCCTGACCTCCGATCATGGCGATTATCTGGGTGATCACTGGCTGGGCGAAAAGGACCTGTTTCACGAGCAATCGGTGAAGGTGCCACTGATCATCTTTGATCCCCGCAACAGCGCGGATGCCGCGCGCGGAACTGTTTGTGATGCACTGGTGGAGAGCATCGATTTGGCCGCGACCTTTGTCGACGCGGCGGGGGCCAAAGTTCCGGATCACATTATTGAGGGGCGCTCCCTCATGCCATGGATACGTGGCGAGACGCCCGAATGGCGCGAGTTTGTGATTTCCGAATATGACTATTCCGCAACACCTCAGTGCGCCAAGCTGGGGCTCGAGCCTCGCGATGCGCGCCTGTTTATGGTGTTCGACGGGCGTTATAAATTGATGCACGCAGAAGGCGATGCGCCCGATGCTTTTTGATCTCGAGACCGACCCTGACGAATTTCATGATCTGGCCAAAGGCGATGTACACCAAGCCGAGATTGACCGTCTTTACGACATGCTTGCCCAGTGGGGCCGCCGTATGTCACAGCGCGTGACCAAATCAGAGGATGACATAAAGGCAATGCGCGGCACGTCCTTGGGCAAAGGGGTCCTGCCCTTCATGTATGACGGCACGGAAGTGGACGAAAAGTACACGGTAAAATATCGCGGGCCCGCACGGCAAAGCTATGTTGAGGACGGCAGCGACTAGCGCTTGATCTCGACAGCTTGCAAATCCTCAAGCATGTCGAGCAGTTGCTCGAACTTCTCCTCACCGTATTTCGCCCGCAGATCGGTCACCAGCGCACGCGCCTGCGTGCCGTGGTCTTCCAAGATCGCGCGGCCCGCTGCCTCAATCCGCACAATGCTGCGGCGGCGATCGCTTTTGTCCGCGCGCCGCGAGACGAGGCAGTCTGCCTCCATGGTACTCAGAATGCGCGTCAAACTGGGCAGCAGCAAACATGCCCTTTGCGCGATGGTGTTCTGGTCCAGCGCACCGCCCTCGTCCAAGACCCGCAGCACGCGCCACTTTTGCTCGTTCACGGGACTGTCCGACAACATCTCGCGCACAGGGCCCATCACCGTCTCACGCGCACGCAGCAACGCAATGGGCAAGGATCTATTTGTGCGGCGCAGGCTTGAAGACGGCGCAGTTTGGGGATCATCATCTGTCATAGCCCGACTATGAGCCACCCTTGGCGAATTGACACAACTACTATTTTTCGTTAACAAAGCAAGTAATATGGAGCAGGAGGGTATATGCCACATATAACATTGGAGTATTCCCCAAATCTCGAAAGCGCGCTGGATATGCATGCGCTTTGTGTTGTGCTCAAAGACGCAGCGGCAGCGACAGGTGTTTTTCCGCCCGCTGGCATCCGCGTCCGTGCTATTGCCTGCACCCATGTTGTGATCGCAGACGGCGATCCACGCCACGGCTTCATCGACATTCACGTTCGTCTGCGCGCAGGCCGCACGGATGAGGCAAAGACCGCCGCCACGGACGCGATATTCGCCGCAGCTACCGATTTCACCGCAGCCCACATGGCCGCACACCCCTTTATGCTGTCGCTGGAAATGCGCGACATTGATGAGGGTCTGAGCCGCAAGACCAGCTCGATCCGCGATTACCTGCCGGAGGATATGGCATGAGCACACTAGACCAAAACCTGAACCGCCTTGCGGATTATCTGGAGCGGTTTCAGAAGACAGGCATCCAGAACCTGATCGGCGGCAAGGATGAGGCGGGAAGCAAGACCTTCGAGACCCGCTCCCCCGTGGATGAAAGCCTTATCGCAAATGTGGCTCGCGGCGATGCATCAGACATTGACCGCGCTGCAAAGGCGGCCAAGGCAGCCTTTGCAGCATGGGCCGCAATGCCTGGCAAGGAGCGCAAAGCACTGCTGCACAAGATCGCAGACGCCATTGAAGCACGCGCTGACGAAATCGCCCTGTGCGAGTGTTGGGACACGGGCCAAGCCATGCGTTTTATGTCCAAGGCCGCGCTGCGCGGGGCTGCCAACTTCCGCTTTTACGCTGATCTGGCTCCTGGGGCGCAGGACGGCAAATCCCTACCTTCCCCTGACCACATGAACATCACGGGCCGCAAACCGATTGGCCCCGTCGGCGTGATTACCCCGTGGAACACGCCCTTCATGCTCTCCACTTGGAAGATTGCACCCGCACTCGCCGCCGGATGTACCGTCGTGCATAAACCTGCCGAATTCTCGCCGCTGACGGCGCGCCTGCTGTCCGAAATTTGCCGCGATGCTGGCCTGCCTGACGGTGTGCTGAACCTCGTCAACGGCATGGGCGAAGACGCGGGCCGCGCATTGACCGAGCATCCAGATATTAAGGCCATCGCCTTTGTCGGTGAAAGCAAAACCGGCTCGATGATCATGAAACAAGGGGCCGACACCCTCAAGCGCGTGCATTTCGAATTGGGCGGCAAGAACCCCGTCATCGTGTTCGAGGACGCTGACCTCGACCGCGCTTTGGATGCTGCTGTCTTCATGATCTACTCGCTGAATGGGGAGCGTTGCACCTCTTCCTCGCGCTTGCTGATTCAGGAAAGCGTGCGCGAAGAGTTTGAAGCCAAGCTGATCAAACGCGTGAACAATATCCGCGTCGGTCACCCGCTGGACCCCAATACGGAGGTCGGTCCACTGATTCACAAAGTCCACTACGACAAGGTCGTCAGCTATTTTGACATCGCCCGCGAGGATGGCGCGACCATTGCCGCAGGTGGCACCACGCCGCAGAGTGACGGCCACTATGTCGCCCCCACCCTCTTCACCAACGCCACTCCCGAGATGCGCGTGGCCCAAGAAGAAATCTTTGGCCCTGTTCTCACCTCCATCCCGTTCAAAGATGAAGCCGAGGCACTGCACATCGCCAATGATGTGGCCTACGGTTTGGCCGGCTATCTTTGGACCAACGATCTGACCCGCGCGCTGCGCTTCTCAGATGCGTTGGAGGCTGGTATGATCTGGGTGAACTCGGAAAATGTGCGCCACCTGCCCGCGCCCTTTGGCGGCACAAAGGCGAGCGGCATCGGTCGTGACGGCGGCGACTGGTCGTTTGAGTTTTACATGGAACAGAAAAACATCGCCATTGCCACCGGGCTGCACCGCATCCCGCAGCTTGGCGCGTAAAGGAGGATAGCTTGTGCCCATTCCAGCCCCAAACCTGAACCCCGATTTCAACATCATCCGCCTCAGCCACGTTGAGCTGTTTGTGCGTGATCTGGCATGGTCGCGCGCCTATTACGTCGATACGCTTGGCCTACAAGTCACCTATGAGGACGCCGATGTAATCTATCTGCGCGCCATGGAAGAGCGCGGCCACCACTGTGTAATCCTGCGCAAAGGGACCAGCGGCGAAGTCGGCGTCTTGGGCTTTAAGGTCTGGGACGAGGGCGAGTTGGACAAGGCCGAAGCGTGGTTCAAAGCGCGCGATCTGCCGACCGAATGGATCGAACGCCCCTTCATGGGCCGCGTGTTGCGTACCCGTGATCCATGGGGTGTACCGCTTGAGTTCTACGCCAAGATGGATCGCCTTCCCATCATCGCACAGCAATACAAACTCTACCGCGGAGTCAAACCGCTGCGCATCGACCACTTCAACCTGTTCAGCTCGAATGTGGATGAGGCCGTCGCATTCTACGGCGATATGGGTTTCCGCGTCACAGAATACACTGCCGATGAGGAAACGGGCCGAACATGGGCCGCGTGGATGCACCGCAAGGGCGGCGTGCATGACATTGCCTTTACCAATGGCACCGGGCCGCGTTTGCACCATCTTGCGTTCTGGGTGCCAACCCCACTCAACATCATCGACCTGCTCGATCTGATGTCCACCACCGGCTATGTCACCAACATCGAGCGCGGCCCGGGACGGCACGGTATCTCAAATGCCTTTTTCCTTTATATTCGCGATCAGGATGGGCACCGGACCGAGATTTACTGCTCCGACTACCAAACACTCGACCCCGATTTGGAGCCGATCAAATGGGACCTCAAAGACCCGCAGCGCCAGACACTTTGGGGTGCGCCTGCACCGAAGTCGTGGTTTGAGCTGGGCTCAAACTTCAAAGGGGCGAAACTCACGGAGAGTGATCTCAAAGCTCAACCGATTGTCGCGCCATGAAGTGGGATGAATTTGCGCAATGGGGCCGACAGATTGCCGATTGGGGCCGTGACTATCACGAGAACCTGCGCGATCGGCCCGTGCGCGCGCAAACCCGCTATGGCGAGATTGCGGCTCAGCTCCCCGCCAACGCCCCAGAAGGGCCGGAAGCGATGGAGCAGATTTTCGGCGACTTCGAGAAGATCGTGATGCCGGGCATGACCCATTGGCAGCACCCACGCTTCTTTGCCTACTTTCCCGCCAACGCATCGCCCCCTTCGATGCTGGCGGAGTTCCTGGTGACCACATTAGCCGCGCAATGTATGCTGTGGCAGACCTCCCCCGCCGCGACAGAAATGGAAACGCGCATGCTGGAATGGCTGCGCGACGGAATTGGCCTGCCCGGTGATTTCCATGGCGTCATTCAGGACAGCGCTTCCTCGGCCACCCTCGCCGCCGTTCTAGTGATGCGCGAGCGCGCCACCGACTGGCGCGGAAACGAAGACGGGTTAAACGCCCAAGGTCAGTTGCGGGTCTATGCTTCTGCCGAAGTACATTCCTCCGTAGACCGCGCCGTATGGGTGTCTGGTATCGGGCGCAACAATCTGGTGCGTATCCCGACCATCGGTGCCACGCGCAGCATGGACCCTGATGCTCTCGCCGTCGCGATCAAAGCAGACCGTAGTGCAGGGTTTGTTCCCGCAGGTATTGTCGCCTGTACAGGCGGCACAGGTACAGGCGCGTGTGATGATATTGCCGGCGTTGTGGCTGTGGCAAAGGCCGAAGGGCTTTACTGTCATGTCGATGCTGCATGGGCGGGCGCTGGCATGATATGCCCAGAGTACCGCAACCTTTGGGCAGGGGTCGAGGGCGCAGACAGCGTTGTGTTCAACCCGCATAAATGGCTCGGGGCGCAATTCGATTGCTCCGCACATTTTATTCGCGATCCCGAGGCGCTGGTCAAAACGCTGGCGATGCGGGCAGACTACCTGCTCACCCCCGGTGCAGAGGACGTCATCGACTATTCGGAATGGTCGATCCCGCTGGGCCGCCGTTTCCGCGCGCTCAAACTGTGGTTCCTCATGCGCTCTTACGGGATGGAGGGGCTGCGCGGCCGTCTGCGCAACCACGTGAACTGGGCCGAGGATCTGGCTTCAAAACTCGGAGCGCAAGGCAGTTTCGAGATCGTGACCGAGCCCGTTCTGTCGCTGTTCACCTTTAAGTTGACTGGCGTAGACAGCGACGGCCAACTGGCCTTTGTCGAGCGGGTCAACAATGACGGACGCATCTATATTACCCAAACCCGGGTGGGTGGTGACATGGTGATCCGTTTCCAGATCGGGCAATTTGACTGCACCAAAGATGACATCGACACAGCCTATGATGTGCTGTGTGAATTGGCGGAGACCTCATGAATTTTGCAACCTACACAGTCGACAACCAGCAGTTTTACGGCGCAGTAGCCGAGGGCGGCATGATCGCCCTCTCGCCCGATTGTCCTGACTGGCCCACGATGCGCAATGTGATCGAGGCAGACGGCTTGGCAACACTCGCGCAAATGGCGCAAGGGCGCAATGTGACCCATGCGGACGGTACTTTCCGCTGGGATATTCCCGTCCCGAACCCTGAAAAGATCATCTGCGTTGGCGTCAATTTTCCCGACAGAAACGCAGAATACAAGGACGGTCAGGACGCACCTCCCAACATGTCGCTCTTTCCACGCTTCGCGCGCTCTTTCGTGGGCCACGGTACTCCCCTGACGCGCCCGCCCGAAACGCCACAGCTTGATTACGAGGGCGAGATCGCAGTTATCATCGGCAAAGGTGGCCGCCGCATTCCGCAAGAGGACGCGCTGAACCATATCGCAGCTCTCACACTGTGCAATGAAGGCACACTGCGCGATTGGGTGCGCCATGCCAAATTCAACGTGACTCAAGGCAAGAACTGGGACGGTTCCGGTGCGATGGGCCCATGGCTCGTCCCGTTCCAGCGGGACGAACAGATCACCGATGTCGCCCTGCAAACCCGCGTGAACGGCGAGTTGCGCCAAGATGACCGCACAGGCCGTATGTTGTTCCCTGTCGCGCGCCAGATCGCCTATATCTCGACATTCACTACTCTTGTCCCGGGTGACATCATTGTGTCCGGCACGCCCACAGGGGCCGGTGCGCGCTTTGATCCGCCGCGCTACCTCGTACCGGGTGACCAGATCGACGTCTTTGCCGAGGGCATCGGCACACTCACCAACGGAGTGGTCGACGAATGACACCAAATGATGTGACCAACGCCGCGAAAATACTTTTTGAGGCAGATCGGACGGGGACGCAGTGTGGCCTCATCTCCTCCGCCTATCCTGATGCCGTGCTGGAGGATGCCTACCGCATTCAAGACGCTCTGATCGACATGCATTACGCCGCAGGACGCAGCCGCATCGGCTGGAAAATCGGCTTAACAAGCCGTGCCATGCAGCAGGCTTTAGGAATTACCACACCCGACAGCGGTGTTTTGCTCGATACAATGCTGTTTCAAAGCGGCGATGCTGTGCCCAAAGGCCGCTTTATCCAGCCCCGCATCGAAGCCGAGATCGCCTTTGTCATGGGCGCGGGCATTTCCGGCGCAGACCACAGCCGCGAGGATGTGATTGCCGCAACGGCCCATGTCGCACCGTGCTTGGAGATCCTCGACACCCGCATCCTGCGCGCTGATCCGCAAACGGGCAAAACGCGGATCATCACCGATACCGTCTCCGACAATGCTGCGAATGCTGGCATCGTGATGGGAGACCGAACGCACGCCTTTGATGAGCATGATCTTCGTTGGGTCGGTGCAATCGTGGCGCGCGATGGGGTGGTAGAGGAGACGGGTCTGGGCGCAGGTGTCCTCAACGATCCCGTCACTGGCATCATCTGGCTGCTCGACCGCCTGGCGCAATTCGACAAAGGGTTGCAGGCGGGCGAGATTGTGCTGTCAGGTTCGTTCATCCGCCCTCTTGAGGCACCCAGCGCCAGCAGCTTTGCCGCCGACTTTGGCACATTCGGACGTGTTGATCTGACGTTTGATTAGCGCGGTAAGGCCGCCGCAACGCGGGCGCGCTCTTCGATCTCGTCCCATTTACCTGCTTTGATCAGACTTGACGGTGCGATCCAGCTGCCGCCCGCGCAGACCACATTGGGCAGCGCGAGATAGTCGCGCGCGTTCTCCGGCGTGACGCCCCCCGTGGGGCAGAACGATAGCGCGGGCAGCGGGCCCCCTAGACCCCTTAGCGTCTTGATCCCGCCCGCTCCCTCGGCAGGGAAGAACTTGAGCACTTCGAACCCGCGCGCCTGAAGCGTCATCGCCTCTGTCGCCGTAGCTGCACCGGGGAGCAGAGGCAAACCCGCCTCAAGACAGGCATCAACCAAAAAAGCAGGAGACCCTGGCGTCACGCCAAAGGTGGAGCCCACTTTTTGTGCCGCTGCGACGTCTTCTACCGTAACAAGCGTCCCTGCCCCCACGCGCGCGCCCTTCACGCTGGCCATCGCAGCTATCACGTCGAGAGCCGCATTCGTGCGCAGCGTCACTTCGAGAACAGGCAGCCCGCCGCGCACAAGCGCTTCGGCAAGGGGGACCGCGTGGGTCACGTCCTCCACCACCAAGACAGGGATGATCGGCGCAAGGGCCGCAAGTTCACGAATATAGGCAGTGTCATTCATCATCATTCAATTCCAGAAAACGGAGGCACCGGTGTCGGCGGTCCCCACAGCGTTGCGGAACGGCGCAAAAAGCTCACGGCCTGTTCCGAAGTTATTATGGCTCATGTCAACGGTCACAGCATCGCGCGACAGCACACCCTCCGTGACGATCTCAAGCGTACCGGCACCGGCATCCAGCCGCAGCACATCGCCATCGCGCAGATAGGCGATGGGTCCACCATCCAGCGCCTCGGGGCTGACATGGATTGCCGCAGGCACCTTGCCTGATGCGCCCGACATACGGCCATCGGTGACCAGCGCCACCTTATGCCCACGGCCCTGCAAAATACCCAACATCGGGGTCAGGCTGTGCAGTTCAGGCATACCATTCGCCTTTGGCCCTTGGAACCGCACCACAACGATCACGTCACCTTTGAACTCACCCGCCTTGAACGCGGCTTTCACGTCATCTTGAGTATGAAAAACCCGCACCGGCGCCTCGATCAAATGATGCGCTGGATCAACCGCAGAGACTTTGATCACACTTGTACCAAGGCTTCCCGACAAACGCTTTAGTCCGCCAGACGTCTGAAACGGTTCTGACGCAGGGCGCAGAATGCCAGTGTTCAGGCTCTCGGAAGTCCCCTCACGCCACGCAAGTGTTGCTCCGTCCATAAACGGCTCTTGCGTATAGTGCTTTAGCCCCTCACCCGCGACAGTCTTCGTGTCGGGATGCAACAGGCCCACTTCAAGCAGCTGCCCGATCATATAGCCGAGCCCGCCAGCTGCGTGGAAGTGGTTCACATCTGCCAGTCCGTTTGGATAGACCCGCGCCAGCAGTGGCACGATATCGGAGGTGTCGGAGAAATCCTGCCAGTCGAGAATAATGCCGCCCGCCCGCGCCATGGCGATGAGGTGGATCAGCAGATTGGTTGAGCCGCCCGTGGCCATGAGGCCAACCATGCCGTTCACAAATGCCTTCTCGTTCAAAATCTCGCACACAGGCGTGTAGTTCGCGCCCAGATCGCTCATCGATAAGGCACGATGCGCCGCCTCTACCGTCAACGCATCGCGAATGTCCGCACCCGGATTGATAAAGCTGGAAGACGGCAGATGCAGCCCCATGAACTCCATGAGCATCTGGTTCGTGTTGGCCGTGCCATAGAACGTACAAGTGCCCGGACCGTGATAGGCCGCCATCTCGGCAGCCATGAGCGCGTCACGCCCCACTTCCCCAGCAGCAAATTTCTGGCGCACCATGGCCTTTTCGTCATTTTGCAGACCACTTGTCATTGGCCCTGCAGGAATGAACACCGCAGGCAAATGGCCAAAGACTTGCGCGCCGATGACTAAACCCGGCACGATCTTGTCACAGACCCCCAGAAAAACTGCAGCATCAAACGTGTTGTGGCTCAGTGCAACACCTGCGGCCATGGCAATCACATCGCGTGAAAACAGGCTGAGCTCCATCCCCGCCGCGCCCTGCGTGACCCCGTCACACATCGCGGGCACGCCGCCCGCGACTTGGGCTGTGCCACCCTTTGCGCGCACGGCATCGCGGATCAGGGTTGGATAGCGCTCATAAGGCTGATGCGCGGAGAGCATATCGTTATAGGCTGTGACAATGCCGAGGTTGCCGCTTTGCCCGGTGGCAAGTGCGCTCTGATCCGGTCCGGCAGCAGCAAAAGCATGCGCTTGACCACTACACGACAGATGTCCCCGCGAGGGTCCCTGTCGCCGCGCCGCTTCCATCCGTGCGAGGTAGGCCGCGCGGGTTTGCGCACTGCGCGCAACAATCCGGTCAGTGATTTCGGTCAGTTTATGATTGAGGGGCATCGTGTTTTCCTAATCAATGTGTGTCTGGAGTAAGATAGATGAGCTCCAAGTTAGCGCTAACATATCTGTATTTACACCTCAAGGAAACAGGTTTTGCGATATCCTTTGCGCAAGGACGCAAAACTATCTTTTCACGAGAGATATTAGTTCATAGGCTAACTTTCATCTCTCCTGTACTGAAATATAGACTGGACCCTCTGACATGCTGGATCAAGCCGCCATTGACGCCCTACGCACCACTCCGGTTGCCCCTGCACATAACCTGATTGACGGCTTGCCCTGTGCGGCATCGGACGGACAGACAATGGATGTGATCTCGCCCATCGACGGGAGTGTCCTGACGACAATGCCGCGCAGTACAGCGGCGGATGCGGACCGCGCGATTGATGCAGCACGCCGTGCGTTTGATAACGGAAGCTGGTCCGATATGGCCCCTGCGGCGCGCAAAAAGATAATGCTCAAATGGGCTGAACTGATTGAGGAGCACGCCCCCGCCCTCGCCGTGCTGGGCGTGCGCAACAACGGCACCGAAATCTCAATGGCGCTGAAGGCAGAGCCGCTGGGGGCCGCGCAAACAATCCGCTACTATGCCGAAGCTTTGGATAAGGTTTACGGCGAAATCGCCCCGACGGGCGGCGATACACTGGCGATGATCCATAAGACACCAGTTGGCGTTGTGGGCGCGATTATCCCGTGGAACTTCCCGCTGATGATTGGCGCGTGGAAGCTTGGGCCAGCACTGGCTGCAGGCTGTACCGTGGTGGTCAAACCGCCAGAGACCGCATCGCTGACGCTCATCCGCATCGCCGAGCTGGCGCTGGAGGCGGGCCTCCCCGCGGGTGTGCTAAACGTCGTGACGGGCGAAGGCGCTGTTGTCGGGGCTGCAATTGCGGAATCGATGCACGTGGATGTGCTCACCTTCACCGGATCGGGTGCCACAGGTCGGCGCTTGATGGAGGCCTCTGCCCGCTCGAACATGAAGCGCGTCTATCTGGAGTTGGGCGGCAAATCCCCCAACATCATCTTCGCCGATGCGCCCGACCTCAAGAAGGCGGCCAAAGTCTCGGCAGCGGGTATATTCCGCAACTCCGGTCAAGTCTGCATCGCAGGTGCGCGGCTGTTGGTGGAACGCTCTATCCAAGAAGAATTCACTGCCGAGCTCATCGAAGCGGCGGACGCCATGGCCATCGGTGACCCTCTCGATCTGGGCAGTGCGGCGGGTGCGATAAACTCTGCCCGCCAGTTGGAGCAGAACCTCGCCTTTGTCGCTGAAGCGCGTGCGGCTGGCCGCCCTGTGCATGGCGGCGCGCAACTCCTCGCCGAGACGGGCGGCTTTTACATGGCGCCCGCGATTGTATCGGACGTAGAGCCATCAGACCGCTTGTTCCGCGAAGAGGTGTTCGGTCCCGTTCTCGCCATTACGCCTTTCGATACCGAGGAAGAAGCACTCGCATTGGCCAACGGCACTGAGTTCGGGCTGGCCAGCGCGGTCTGGACCTC
>RCNE010001663.1_pt1 | contig 12027 bp, 9 predicted proteins | sample 2041361 | NCBI WGS metagenome assembly RCNE01 (sample SAMN09708229, study PRJNA481090) | Marine sediment metagenome, whole genome shotgun sequencing project.
GCTCGACTCAGACCGACGGCGACCGTGCTTGTGGCGACAGCCACCGAGCCGAGAACGAGGTACATCACCACGACCTGCACCCGGACAGCCTCCACCGGATCGACTCCCGCAAGGATGAGGCCGGTCATCGCCCCAGGGAGGAACACGATCCCGACGGCCTTGGTTGTCTCGATCTGTGGAACGAGCGCGGTCTTCAGCGCAGAGCGCAAGTAGGGCCGGAACGCCTCGGTGGCGCGGAAGCCCAGCGCCAGGCGGACCTCGATGAGAGGGCGCTTCTCACCGAACTCGGCGACGATTCGCGTAGCAACGAGAACGGTTGCCGTCATCGAGTTCCCGATCATCATCCCGGCAAGGGGAACCAGGGTGCGAGGCTCGAGAGGGAACACGCGGAGACCGAAGAGCAGCCCAAGGATCACGAACGAGGTCACGCTGAACGCGGCGAGCGCGAGCCACCGGACTCGCGGAACTTCAGGGGCACGCTGGGCGACAACGTGGGCGGCGAACGGAAGCATGGCGATCACCCAGGCGATCGACCACCACAGTGACTGACCCGGACGGAGGAGAATCGTCAGGACGACGCCGACGGCAAGCAGTTGAACGAGGGCACGGATCGAGGCCCACAGAATCTGTCGTTCGAGACCGAGACGCTGCCACATCGAGAGCGCGATCGCCACAACCACGAGCGATGAGGCGAGGGCAAGGCCAACGAAAGAGACATCCGTAGTCATCAGCCCGATTATCGACGATATCGTGGGGCTGTGAGAATTGGATCGAAGAAGACGATGAAGGGGATCAGCGTGACCGACCGAACCGAAGCGCCATTGGCCGTTTTAGATCCACCGGACGGGTATCCGGGCGAGTGGGTGCAAGACGCAGTTATGAAAGACGGCGAGACGATCCGCATTCGACCGATTGCTCCGAGCGACCGCGACGTGCTCCAAGCGATGGTTCGGGGACTTTCGCGCCAGAGCACGTACTTCCGCTTCTTCCGCGTGAAGGATGAGCTCGAACCCGAAGAGCTCGATCGTTTCACCCAACTCGACTATCACGAGGACATGGCGTTCGTCGCGATTCGCGAAGGGCGTCTCATCGGCGTTGGCCGGTACAACACGACCCTGGAAGATCCGACGATCGCCGAGGCAGCGTTCGCCGTAGCCGACGAGTATCAGCAGAAGGGCATCGGAACGCTTCTGCTCTACCGGCTGACGGCCTATGCGCGCACGCAAGGAATCAGCGGATTCCGTGCTCATCTCCTTGCCGACAATCACGTGATGATGCGCGTCTTCCGGGCATCGGGATACGGAGTGAAACGGCACCTCGAAGAAGGTGTCTATACGGTTGCCTTTCCGACGGAAGAATCCGAAGAGAGCACGCTGGTTCGCGACGATCGCGAGCAGCGGGCGGCCGCACAGTCGATGATGCCACTCATGGCCCCACAGTCCGTGGCGGTCATCGGAGCGAGCCGAGATGCCTCGTCCATCGGCGGTCGGCTCTTCAACAATCTCATCAACGGCGACTTCAGTGGCCCGGTGTACCCGGTCAATCCGACCTCACCGGTCGTGCGATCGGTGGCGGCTTATCCGTCGGTTCTCGACGTCCCCGGTAGCGTAGATCTGGCGTTCATCGTCGTTTCGTCGAAGCGCGTCATCCAAACCGTGAAGCAGTGCATCGAGAAGGGCGTGCGTGCCCTGGTCGTGATCTCGGCGGGGTTCTCCGAGGTCGGAGGTGCAGGAAGCGATCTCGAGGCCGAACTGCTCGATCTGGTTCGTTCCGTAGGCATTCGGATGGTGGGGCCGAACTGCATGGGCCTGTTGAACACCGATCCGGCGATCAGCCTCGACGGGCAGTTCGGACCGATCCGTCCACCGCGCGGCAACGTCGCCCTTTCCTCGCAGTCGGGTGCACTCGGCCTAGCGATCCTCGACTATGCGGCACGACACAACATCGGCATCTCCACATTTGTGTCGGTCGGGAACCTCGCGGACGTCTCCGGCGACGATCTCCTCCTCTACTGGGAGGGCGATCCGGCGACCGATGTCATCCTCCTCTACATGGAGTCCTTCGGGAATCCGAGGAGGTTCGCCAGGTTCGCCAGGAGAATTGCACGGAAGAAGCCGATTGTGGCTGTCAAGTCCGGCCGTACCGCGTCCGGCGCTCGCGCCGCAAGCAGTCACACGGGATCGCTGGCGAGTCTCGACGTTGCTGTCGACGCCCTCTTCCACCAAACCGGTGTGATTCGCGTCGACACGCTCGAGGAACTGTTCGACGTCACGAGCCTTCTGTCGAACGAGCCGGTCCCCAAGGGGAGGCGGGTCGGAATCGTGACCAACGCGGGTGGACCGGCGATCCTCGCTGTGGACGGGCTCGAATCCCGTGGCCTGGAAGTACCCGTTCTCTCAGATGGCCTACAGCAGCGGTTGCGAGGATTCCTGCCGCCTGAGGCCGCGGTGCGCAACCCGGTCGACATGATCGCAGCAGCGGGTGCATCCGAGTACCGCAGCGTGCTCGAAGCCATGCTCGACGCCGACGAGCTAGACGCCGTGATCGCCATCTACATCCCGGCGTCGCCGCTCGGTGTCGCCGAGATCCAGAGCACGATCCGCGACGTCGGGGAGGCACATGAGGACGACAAGACGTTCCTCGCGGTGTTCATGCAATCCGGGCAGGCGTCAGACGAAGCTGCGAAAGTGCGATCGAACGTGCCAGAGTTCGCTTTCCCGGAACGTGCGGCGCGGGCGCTGTACGACGCGGTTCGATACGGCGAGTGGCTCAGCCAGCCCGAGGGAGAGATCCCCGAGTTCACGGACCTCGACCCGGAACGCGCTCGGACTGCACTCGACAGTGCCCTGGCGTCGATGGACGCCGAAGGAGATTGGCTCGACCCGGACACTGTCGACACCATCCTCGAGTCCTACGGACTTCGAGTGCCGGCTTCGTCGGTCGTGGAGACCGAAGACGAGGCAGTCGAGCGAGCCGCCGAGATCGGTGGTCCGGTGGTGCTCAAGGTCATTTCACCATCAGCTCTCCACAAGTCAGACGTCGGTGGCGTCGTGCTCAATGTTGAGGGAGATGATGATGTGAGAGCCGCATACCAGCAGGTATCGGCTGCCGTTCCCGATCCGGAGGGCGTCCTTCTGCAGGAGTTCGTCTCGGGTGGACATGAGATCCTCATCGGGATGGTCGAGGATCTGAATTTCGGTCCGCTCGTCGTGTTCGGCCTCGGCGGTGTCTTCGTCGAACTGATCGGAGACGTCGCGTTCCGCATTCATCCGCTCACCGATCTCGATGTCGATGAGATGATCACCTCGGTGAAGTCGGCACGGCTACTCGAGGGATACCGGGGCGGGGAGGCGGGCGACATCGATGCGGTCAAGGAAGCCCTGCTTCGTGTCTCGGCCCTGATCGAGGACATCCCCGAGATGGTTGAGATGGACATGAATCCGGTCAAGGTAGGCACGCCCGGTCAAGGCGTGCGGGTGGTTGATGCTCGCATCAAGGTGAAACCGACCGACGGCGTCTTCTATCCAAGTCGGACCGACTTCCCGACAGCGTTGTAGCGATTCCGCCGGGCGATCCGTCGATGTGATTGCCCTGCAGATTCCAGGCCAAACTGCCACAATATCGACGAACGACGAGGAGAGGGACAAAGAGTGCAGGTCGTAGACCTCATGACCACAGATGTGATCACCGTGTCGAGCGAAACCGGGATTCGCGATGCGGCTCGTCTGATGTTCAGGAATCGCGTGAGCGGCCTCCCCGTTACGACGGCCGACGGAACGCTGGCCGGGATCATCACAGAGGCTGATTTCCTGCGCCTCGAGGTCGACCGCCAGGAGGGGGCCAGTGAGCTCGGAGAGACGGTTGGGGACGTCATGTCTCCCGGCGTCGTCACGACCGGTCCGGACACCGAGATCTACGACGCCGCCAAGATGATGACCTTCCAGGACATCAAGCGGCTGCCCGTCGTCGACGACGACGCTCGGCTGCTTGGCATCATCTCTCGCGCTGATATCGTCTCCGTGTTCACCAGGCCCGACGATGTGATCGAGGACGAGATCCGCGAGGATCTGATCCGCAGAGTTCTGTTCATCGACCCGGACCAGCTTGACGTGGCCGTGACCAACGGCGTGGTTACCTTCGTGGGTGAGGTAGGGACCAGGAACGAGGCTCGGTTGCTGTTGGAACTGGCGTCCCGTCTCGACGGTGTGCTCCACGTCGAGAGCCAGCTGGCTTGGCGCCACGACGACGAGATCGAGTGATCACTCCCGCCTCGCAGTGCGGTGTGGCAGCCGCATCGCTCATCACACTCCGTGGTGCCCGGTAGCATCCCATCCCGATGATCCCCGACCGAAACTTCGATCTTCAATCCGGCCTCACCACGGGTGCTCACGGCGTGCGATTCGTGGTGGTTCCCCTCGATATCGAACCGCTGTCATTCGTGCGAGCCGCTTCCGCTCGTTTCGAGGGCGCGTTCTATTTCTCATCCCCGGATGGATCGGCGGTCGGGGGAGTAGGGATCGCAGCGAAGGCGTCGGCGTCCGGCTTCGAAAGGTTCGAACGTCTTCGGTCCGCCGTCGACGCGTGGTCGCTCCCCGAACCGTTCCGAGCGTTCGCTGGGTTCTCGTTCTCCGCCGACGGTCCCACGTCCGAGCCGTGGTCATCGTTCGGTTCTGCCGATGCCGTGCTCCCGATAGCGACCCTGCTGAGCAGAGGCGTCGACCGACATCTGCTCCTGGCGCTCCCCGAGGGAGTCGATGCAGACTCGATCGTCGAACAACTCCGCTCGCTAGAGACACCACCGGATCCCGTGTATCCCAACCTTGGTGACCACACGCTGGAGTCCTATCCGCCCGTTGCTGAGTGGACACACGCCGTAGCCGAAGCCATCGCCGCGATCGAAGACGAAACGATCCGCAAAGTCGTGTTGGCACGATCGGTGATCGTTCGATCCGATACTGCTCCTGACGGGTTCAACGTTGTCAGCCATCTTGAGCGCTCATACCGGCAGTGCTTCAGCTTCGGGTGGCGTGTCAACGCTGCGACATTCGTCGGGGCCAGTCCCGAGCTGCTCATCCGCTCCTCGAACGGCGCGATTGCGTCGAACCCGCTCGCAGGAACCGCCCCGCGTGGTGAGGGAGAAGCAGAGGACAGCCTGCTCGCAGAGGCACTGATGCGATCCGAGAAGGACCGAGTCGAACATCGGTACGTCGTCGACGACGTGGCAGAACGGCTTGCGCCGCATGCCGACGATCTGGTCGTGCCTGCCGAACCATCGCTGAAGCGAATGGCAACCGTGCAACATCTCTCGACACGCATCGATGGAACAGCTCGACCGGGTGTTCACGTGCTTGATCTCGTCGATGCACTGCACCCGACCCCGGCGGTCGGTGGCACACCGAGGGATCCTGCCTTGGCGTTCATCGAGCAGGCTGAACCGTTCGATCGCGGCTGGTACACGGGAGGCATCGGTTGGATCGACGGGTCCGGTGACGGTGAGTTCGCGATCGGGCTCCGCTGCGGTCTGCTCGAAGGGACGAACGCCCATGTCTTCGCCGGCGCGGGCATCGTCGCGGATTCGGATCCCGACGCAGAGTTGTTGGAGACCCGTCTGAAGTTCCGTCCAATGCTGGAGTTGCTCGCAGCAACGTAGGCGGCTCCGCCGCCGGCAGTTGTTACGGGGCCCTGCTCAAGGCTCAAAGCTCAGTGCTTCTGCTGCGGTTCTGAGTCTGTCGTGGACCTCTCTGTTCGAGATGCGGTCCGTCCTGATCTCCAACAGCATCGGACCATCGGCGCCAGTGATCGCCGTACGGAGGTCCTGGTCGTCGGTGACCTCCCGAGCGGGCAGACCGAAGGCGCTGGCGACGGGGGCGAGTGACTGACCGTGGGGAGTGCCGAAGAGCATCTCGAATCGGTCGGAATCGAGTTGATCGGCCTGGGGGAGGAAGTGGAAGATGCCCCCACCGTCGTTGTTGACGGCAACGATCGTTACGGGGAGCTCGAGACGAGCGATGGCTCCGAGCGCCGTTGCATCGTGCAGGACCGAGAGATCGCCTGCCAACACCACGACACGCCGGCCGTCGGAGGCTGCAGCACCGGCTGCGGCGGAGAGCAGACCATCGATGCCGTTGGCTCCGCGATTCGAGAGGACATCGACATCTCCGCGGACCGATCCGGAGAACGAATCGAGATCTCTGATCGGCATCGAAGAAGCCACGTAGACCGTGGATCCCGACGGAGCCGACTGCCACACTGCTCTGGCAATCGCCGGCTCATTCGGGAAGGCCTCGGTTCGGAGGACCCGATCTACGGCGGTCTCTACCGTGTGATCAGCGGCCTGCCAGGAAGGAAGCCATGATACGGGAGCCGGGGAAACACGCCCGGAGAGGTCGGCGAGTGTTAAGGCAGGGTCGGCCCGATACGCCGTTGTGGTGGTTCCGAGGGGATCCCGCCACTCGGCGTCATCGATCGTGATCTGCTCAGCGCCCGTCGTCTGGAGCCATGACCAGATCGGTCGAGACGTTGGGATCTGCCCGACTCGGACGACGATCTCAGGCTCGTGGCCGTTGAAGAATCCACCCGACGCGAGAAGGTCGCCGAAGACGACGGTGGAAGCCGATGGGAATCTGCATTGGACGTCCGCCACGACGGGAATCGACGCCTCACCGGCGAACATGGCAGCGGCAGCTGCGAATCCGGGCCGTTGTCGCCCACCGGCAACGATGAGCGCGCGCCGACCGGAGAGCCGATCGGCGAGGCCGATCAGGTCCTCTGGGGGCAGCTGCAGTTCACCGCGATGGTGCATGAGCGGTGTCGGCGGCGCAGCAGTGGTTGGCGTGGCAAGCGGCTCCCGAAAAGGGAAGTTCAGGTGGACGGGGCCCTGCGGGGCATCGAGCGCGGCCGACCATGCACGGAGCGCAAGCGATGGAGCTTCTGCTGCGAGATCGTCAATGGGGACACCGACGTCGTGGAACATGCGGACGGCGGATCCATAGAGGTCGAGCTGGTCGATGGTCTGGGGCGCAGCCGTGCCACGGAGCTCGGGTGGACGATCTGCGGTCAGTATCAGGAGCGGCACTCGTGCATGGCTCGCTTCCACGACGGCGGGGAAGTAGTTCGTCGTGGCGGTTCCCGACGTACACACCAGCGCCGCGGGGAGGCCGCTCTGCTTCGCAATACCGAGGGCGAAGAATCCTGCCGACCGCTCATCCAGGAACACATGGCTGGCGATCCGTGATTCCGCAGCGAAGGCCAGAGCGAGTGGCGTGCTCCGTGACCCGGGCGAGATGACGACGTGACGAAGTCCGAGATCGGCGAGCGCTCCTGTCAATCGTGTCGTGAGGGCTTCTGTGGGATCCACAACAGCGAGGTTACCGCCGATCACGCGATCAGGACTCCCGAAGCAAGGAGACCGGCGAAGACGAGCTGGAGCCGTGCTGTGGCCTTGAGCACGCTGATGAGCGGCGGCCCGGCAGTCTGAGTGAAGATCGTCTTGATCGGCGAGACTGTGAGGGGGAGCGCCAGGAGCGTGAGGAGCGACCAGGACGGCAGTGTGTCGATCAGCGTGGCAGCGGTGACGACGGCAAAGGAACCGAGCACCATGGTGGCATAGAGCCACCGAGTGGGGTTTCGGCCGAAGACCACTGCAAGGGTGCGCTTCTCTGCGACAAGGTCGGTGTCACGATCGCGTACGTTGTTCGCTACCAGGATCGCCGCCGCAAGCAGGCCGATGGCGACTCCGCTGACCCAGGCATCTGGCGGTGCGGTCCGGTCGTAGACGTAGCGCGTACCGGCGGTGGCAACGAGGCCGAAGAAGATGAAGACGAACAGTTCGCCGAGTCCGTAGTAGCCATAGGGGATCGGGCCATTCGTGTAGCCGAGGCCCGCGATGATCGAGATGATGCCGATCGCGAGGATCACCCACCCGGCCAGCCAGATCAGGTAGAGCCCACCGAAGGCCGAAAGCCCGAAGGCGACGATGATGCCGCGTTTCATCTGCCCGGCGCTCAGCAGCCCCGTCGCCACGGCACGAGTGGGGCCGATTCGGGCTTCGGTATCGGCCCCCTTCTGGGCATCGGCGAGGTCGTTCGCGAAATTCACACCGATCTGGATCGCAAGAGCCGAGAACAGGATCACGAACAACGCGTCCCATCGGAACACCCCCGCGGCCGCCGCGAGCGCACTTCCTACGATGACAGGTGCCGTTGCCGCAGGCAGCGTCGCAGGCCGAGAAGCCAAGATCCAGGAAGACATCAGATTTGAGACAAGAGACATGAGACTCCGACCAGTCGGCGATGCGGCGAAGCGTCCTTCTGTTTCTTGTCTTCTGTCTGCTGTCTCAAGTCTCTTGTCTCGTGCTCAGAAGTGCCATGGAAAGGTGCTGTAGTCCTGGGGGCGCTTCTCGAGGAACGCGTCTCGGCCTTCCTCGGCCTCGGGCGTGCCGTAGGCGAGGCGGGTTGCTTCACCGGCGAACAGCTGCTGGCCGACGAGTCCGTCGTCGGGGAGATTGAAGGCGTACTTCAGCATCCGCTGAGCCGTCGGACTCTTCGCAACGATCTCGCGCGCCCACTGGAGTGCGACTGCTTCGAGTTCGTCATGGTCTACGACAGCGTTGACCATCCCCATCTCGTACGCGTCCTGCGCCGAGTAGTCACGGCCGAGGAAGAACACCTCTCTCGCCCGCTTCTGCCCGACCTGACGGGCGAGGAGCGCCGAGCCGTACCCGCCGTCGAACGAGGCGACGTCGGCGTCGGTCTGTTTGAACACGGCGTGTTCTCGGGAGGCGAGTGTGAGATCGCACACGACATGGAGGCTGTGACCACCGCCGACGGCCCATCCAGGGACGACGGCAATCACGATCTTCGGCATGAACCGGATCAGGCGCTGGACCTCCAGGATGTGGAGCCGTCCGAGCTTGGCAGCATCAGTCCCCTCCGAACCCTCGTACTGGTAGCCGTCGGCTCCTCGGATCCGCTGATCGCCCCCGGAGCAGAAGGCCCACCCTCCGTCCTTCGGCGACGGACCGTTCCCGGTGAGGAGCACCGCCCCAACGTCCGACGTCCTGCGGGCGTGATCGAGCGCCGCATAGAGTTCGTCGACGGTGTGCGGACGGAATGCATTGCGAACCTCGGGCCGATCGAATGCGATCCGAACGGCGCCGATCTCCTTGGATCGGTGGTAGGTGATGTCAGTGAAGTCGAACCCCTCGACGGGGTCCCAGGCAGCAGGGTCGAATATCTCAGAAGTCACGAGGCGATACTGTAGTGACTGCCATGACAGACACCCTGCCGCACGAGTGGGTGAAGATTCACGCAGGGGAAGATCCCGAGGCCCCTGCGGTGACCTTCGCCGAAGGCTCGATCTCATATTCGGAGCTCGATCGACGGGTCGATGCCGTCGTGCAGACCCTCCTCGACGAGGGTGTCAGATCGGGTGACGTGGTTCCCCTGGCCGCGACGTTGACTCCGGAGACGGTCGTGACCCTGGTCGCCGTACCCCGTCTCGGAGCGGTGCCGGCACCGTTCGGACCACACCGCACCGACGTGACCGACACGGCGACCGATGCCTCATACGCCATCGTTTCCACATCCGGAAGCTCCGGACATCCGAGAGGTGTGGTCCTCACTGCGAGCAACATCACGGCAGCCGTCGACGCGTCGCAGCGTCGACTCGGAAACACCTCCGGCGATCGCTGGCTCCTGACGCTCCCGCTCTTCCACGTCGGGGGGCTATCGGTCGTCTGGCGGAGCCTCTCTGCGGGCGGGTCCATCGAGATCCACGAATCGTTCGACGCGACCACGGTGGCGAGGAGTCTCAAGAGAAGATCTGTGTCGATGGCGAGCCTTGTCCCAACGATGCTGCACAGGATTCTCGAAGTCGATCCAGGTCCGTACGAAGGTATGAGAGGTGTTCTGCTGGGCGGAGCTCCCGCGAGCCGCAACCTGGTCGAGCGGGGCTTAGCGGCCGGTCTTCCGGTTCTCCAGACCTACGGAATGACCGAGACGTGCTCACAGGTCTCCACCGTTGAAGCGGGAAGCGAGAGGCAGTCGCTCGGAACCGCCGGTCGCCCCCTCGACAGCTTCGTTGTGTCGTTCGAAGAAGGTGAGATTCTCATCGACGGTCCTGCAGTCTCTCCCGGCTATTTCGGAGGCGAGTCGCGCGTCGGTCCGTATCGCACGGGGGACCTCGGGCACATGGATGCCGAGGGGAGGCTCATCATCGCCGGTCGCAGAGAAGGGTTGATCCTCACCGGAGGAGAGAACGTCCGCCCCTTCGTCGTCGAGGCGGTGATCGAGTCGATCCCAATGGTCGCACATGCGGTCGTGGTGGGTGTGGATGACGAGGAGTGGGGGCAGGTGGTTGTGGCCATCGTCGAGACGGAGGAGGCCCACATGACCGATATCGAAAAGGCAGCTGCAGACCGCCTTGCCCGTCACGAGATCCCGAAGCACTGGATTGCGGTTGGCAGCATTCCGCTTCTCCCAACAGGGAAACCCGATCGGGAGGCAGCCCGAGATCTGGCAACCACCGTCCTGAGTACCGAGAGGATCAGTGGATGGGGCTCTTCTTCCCCTACAGGGGGAGGTGCTGCCGAAGGTGGCGGAGGGGGTCAGAGACCGAAGTGGAAGGGAACCATCTGACCCCTTCCGACAGTCAACCAAATCCGCCGATGAACGCCTCGGGGAAGACGACGAGTTCCGCTCGGCGACGTTTGGCGGCCGCAATGAAGTCGCCGAGCTTCTCGATCTTCGCAGGAGTATCGAACGCGATCGACCCGACTTGTACGACCGAAGCGATCACAGGCGGGCGAGGAGTAATCATGATCGGACCCTATCGGATGCCGATCATCTCCTCGACGGTACGACGGAAGGACTCTGGCTCTTGGTCGAACAGCGTTTCACCACGGTCCAGGGCGCTGGCTCGCAGTTGGTCGCGTCGTTCGGTCGAACGGAGAGCGAGCGACGCGAAGCTCTCTTCGTCGGCGTGCGACTTGCACACGTCGAGGAGCACTGCCTGATCGTGTTCGCGGCCCAGATCGTCGCCAAGGGCGGTGTAGCGCCGGAGGAGCGACTGCCGGGCGTCGAGCACCTCGAGTTGATAGCGCAGATACTTGACTCGCCGTCTCCAGCCGTGAAAAGCTGCGGCCGTGGGTGTCGCTCGGACGGTCTCGAGGTCGACGAGACCCCGACGATACGTTCGACGGATGCCTGCCCCAATGGACTTCGAGTCCGGGCCGTGCCAGGCAAGGAGTCGCCATCTGGCGGTGATCGCTTCGAGACGATGCACGGTCTCGAGTCTGCCGACCGACTCGAGAGCAGCAATCGCCGTGGCGTAATCATCGGCAAGCATGCTCAGAACGAGATCCGAAGCGTCAAGGTCACGAGCGGTGTCGATGAGCGCGTACCCATCACGCGCCGGCGCGAGCAGGCGGGCGGTGTCTCGGAGGGCACCGTTCTCGATCCGATACGTGGTTGTTCCGATCGACCGACGGGCCAATCGGAGGAAAGAACGGAGGCGTTTGATTCCTTTGCGAGTCGTGTGGACCGCTAGGTCGAGATAGGCCGGGTCGGAGAGACCCGCTGTGAGGCGTTCGAGGCGGGAGATCTCGGCGGCTGCGATCGGGTTCATTCGTTGCCGACCGGAGTGACCTGGGCGAACCTGTCGTCCGAGAGATCGTCGACCGTGCCCGAGGAAATCGGGGTGTGTCCGGTGAGCATCGATTCCTGCACTCCTGCCTCCGATACCAGTAGATCCATGATGCGCGTGGCATTGATCGATCCGTCGCCACCGCCGATGGGCCATTGCTCTGCGTTCGGTTCGACGTCACGAATGCGGCGCACGCCGCTTGGGGGGAATCCCTCCTGGCTCATCAGAGCGACAGCGTACTTCCACTCGGTCGGATCTCCGTCTCCGAAGAGCGACTTCGGTATTCGCGCCGTCACACGGCCTTTGTCGGGAAGGGCGAACACCTTGAACGTCGGCTCCCGAAGTGCAGGCCGCGGCAACAAGCGCCAGAGCAAGGACAATGGT
>RCNE010001666.1_pt1 | contig 12021 bp, 11 predicted proteins | sample 2041361 | NCBI WGS metagenome assembly RCNE01 (sample SAMN09708229, study PRJNA481090) | Marine sediment metagenome, whole genome shotgun sequencing project.
GACGCATTCGCAACGCCGGCACCGGATAGATAGATAGCCTTGAAGCCGGCCTTTTCGGCCAGCATTGCCGTGTACGCGTTCACTGCGCCGACGATTTGTAGCGGTCGCTCTGCTGCAAGCGCCGCCCTGAAGTTTGCCGCTGCGCTCATGCGTTGCGCCCTCTTAAGTGGTTTCAAACGAAATTTTAATCGCGATTAAAATAACGGGGAGGCGAGTCTAAACCACGCGAGGGTCGTTTCCCAAATCGTGCAATCGCTCAATTTTATAGAATACCGGCTCGCTTGATCGCCAAATAACGGTTTGTAATCGCCGACGGCAGCTCGTCGCTCAAACAGTCCTCAACCATCACTCCCATCGCTCGCAATGAATCCTGAGCCTCGCGGCGGGACTCCAGATAGGAAAGCGTCGATGCGTAGGTCAGCGCGTCGTCGAACGAATGCACGTCCTCATTAACGACGTCGTCCAGCACCCTCTCCCGCAGGCTGGCCAGCATCACGAGATGCCGGCGGCCCAATAGATCAACCGCTATCTTGAGATCTTCGGTATCTTCTTCCCTGACATTGGTTAGCAATATGACAAGCGACCTGCGTCGTTGCAGCACCGTAAACTCAGTTGCCGCCCGAATATAGTCGATCTCTTCCGGCTGCGGCTGAACATCGTAGACGTGGTTCAGAAGCCTATTGACGGTGCTCATTCCCTTTTTCGGCGGCAACCATGCTCGCGAACTTCCCATGGTCATCACACCAGCGGCGTCGCCTTGTCGCAGCGCAACATAGCTCAGCAGAAACATCGCGTTCAGCGCCTGGTCGAAGTGGCTCAGCTCAGCGTCCTTGGCGAGCATTCGCCGGCCCGTATCAAGCATGAAAACAATTTGCTGGTCGCGTTCGTCCTGATACTCGCGAGCAATAGGTCGCTTTAGGCGCGCCGTCGCCTTCCAGTCAATGGCTCTCATGCTGTCGCCTTCGCGATAGTCGCGAAGCTGGTGAAACTCTGTCCCTTCGCCACGGCGTCGACGCAGACGTAAGCCTGCCATCGACAGATTACTGCTTACCTCATAGGCGAGCAGCTTCGATATCGTTGCGTAGTTCGGGTAAACGCGCACCTGGGCTTTCGCGGGCACGAAAACGCGCCGCCACCATAAACGTGCCGGGGACGCGATGCGTGCTTCGAGCTTATCGAACTCAAACAGACCGCGACGCGTTGCTCGTACCTTATATTCGAAGCTTGCGTATCGGCCGCCCTCGACCCGAATCTCTCGTGGCAAACCTTCGATAAGAAAGTCTTGTGGTAGATGATCAATCACTCGCAGCGTACGCGGCCGCGCACTAAGATCGTTACTCACTGTAATTTCAATCGGCGTCCACGTAGCCAACGACAGCGATGTAGGTGCTTTTCGAATAAGGTCTGGCTTTGCAGACATTAGGGCAAGCATCGCATCGATGAACGCGATCAGCGCGATCACAACCAGGCTAATTAGCCAGGCGGATTGCAGGGACGGCTCAAAGGCCGCCAGCAACGCCAGGCAGACAAGCAGCCCGGCTAACGTCAGCATGGTGCGACTTGGAATCACTGACGCGGGGCTTCTACATTCTTGAGTAGTTCCAGCAGAACATCATCCGGGCGATAAGCTTCGATTTCGAGCTCCGGCGCAAGTGCTATGCGATGGCGCAGCGCCGGAACAGCAACCTTTCGTATATCGTCCGGTGTAACAAAGTCTCTGCCCTCGGCAATAGCGGCCGCACGAGCAGCACGAATAATTGAAATTGAACCGCGTGGCCCCGCGCCGAGACGAATGCCAGAGGCTTGACGCGTTTCTCTAACGATTCGTACCGCATAGTCAGTTACGGCTGGGTCGAGGCGTGCTTTCGCAACGGTGTGCTGCAGAGCGACCAGCTGTTCAACGCTGATAACTACGCCAACGCCACTTACATCCAAGCCGTCTCCCACCTTGTCACCGACAACCGACGACACGATCTTCACTTCTGAGTCATGGTCTGGGTATTCGATTTGCACCTTTAGCAAGAAGCGATCGAGCTGTGCTTCAGGCAACGGATAGGTTCCTTCATGCTCCACCGGATTCTGCGTCGCGATGGCCATGAATGGCTCGCTCACCGGCACTGACCTTCCCTCGATCGTCACCTGGCGCTCCTGCATAACTTCAAGCAACGCGGATTGTGTTTTCGCTGGCGCGCGGTTAATTTCGTCTGCCAGCAGAAGGTTCGCAAATACGGGGCCGCGACGAATACGAAACGTCTCTGTTTTGGAATCAAATACAGAATGCCCACTCACGTCGCTTGGCATCAGGTCTGGCGTAAACTGTATGCGCGAGAACTTGCCTGAAACGGCCTTCGATAATGACTTCGCTAGCAATGTCTTGCCAAGACCGGGCACACCCTCAAGCATGACGTGCCCGCCAGCAAGCAACGCAATTACCAGTTCGTCGATAACCTCACGCTGACCGATAAATGCTTTGCCAACTTCTGTCCGCAGGCGCGCAATGACCTCCTGTATTGCCGTTAGGTCTACTGAAGTTTCAGTCATAGCTTCTTCCTTAGTTGCTGCAATCGTTGTATTTGCTGAGTGAATTCTCTGTGGCTACTCACGTCCGTAGCGCTAATAGCATCGAGCACGAACTGGGGCGATTGGCCGGTGATTCTTGCGATCAGCTGCGCCTGCTCCTGGCGTGACTTTCGACCAATGCCGACCGCCGTTCTTTCCGCCGAACGTATTACCGCTTGTGTGCTCGCTAAGCACAAATGCTTGGCACCATGCTTCTTCCACATGAAGCGGCCGGCGGCAGACATATGTTCGATGATCGAGCGTCGCCCCTCGATATGAGTTCCACGCCGTGGCCCAAATCGCGGTATCACCGACCAGAGCCATAGCACTATCAGCAGCGCGGCGCTGAGCACAACCGCGGGAGCCGCGGCCCAGATCAGAGCCCACAGTGGCGCGAACTCTGTGCTGTAGATGAACCACACCTGACCTGAATCGAATTGTCCCGCCACGATATCCAGCAGCAGCCGGGCATGGTCAGCCTCTCGCAGTTCCGACTTGGTGAAGAAATACTCGCTAGATACGACCGTCACAACACCATTCCCAAGCTCCCGTCGCATTACAATTGCGCCGAAATCATCAGAGACGGACGTTGCGCTGTCGTCTTCATACAGGTCGGATATTCGGTATCGGGCCAAATCCAAATTTATCAGATAGTCATAGTCCTCTTCGTCCTCGTCACCTGCCGCTTCTTCGTCTTCCTGTTCCTCTTCGTCCTCGACTTCGTAAAACGAGAACCCCAATGTTGCGAGGTAGTCTTCAACCTCGTAGGTCAGATCCGGCGGTGGCAAAAGTACCAGGTGGCCGCCATTTTCAACCCACTCGGTGAGAAGGAGGCTTTCTTCTTCGCCTGAGAACGCCGCAGACAGCTGGGTAACAATAGTGTCTGCCGAGTCCGGCAACCATTGCGATGGTTTGAGCGTCGCCTGACTATCGGCGTCGATATCCAGTTCTTCCAACAGCAGTTCGGCGGCAAAAAAATCGTTGAAGCGCGCCTCCCCCTGCCAACCCACATACTCGGAACTCGGCACGCGTTCGTAATTACTGATTGCCCATGAACCGATCAATACCGCAACCAGAATTATCAAAAGTATGCCCGCGTTTCTGGTCATGCTTTGTCACCGTAAATCGCTGGCCACGCATCGCATAACGCTACGATATTCTCGGCCGGCACCTCGCGGCCACCGTACGCACACCAGATCCAGGCTGTTGCGACCTCCCCGAAGAACTTCGCAAGACCCGTACCCGCCGCCTGATCCTGAACCGCGGTAACGCAGGCGCCTTCCGTCGCACTGCGCGGGATTCGGATTCCGTGATCACTCACAGCACGAAACACGGCGGCCCTATACATAAGACTTAATGCTTCGCGGACAGCTCCCGATTGCCACAAACTCATGACGGCCGCAGGAATGTCCGCGGGCAAGTCTTCAGCACGAACCTCGCCACCAGCAAGAAGAACCCGCTGCTCGGATCGCTTTTGTTTCTGGATTCGACTCAGGTACGGCAGCCATCGTTGCCGGGTCGCGACAAGAAAGATCAGGAATATTGCAATGCCTAACCACAAACCAATTTCGGCAATGATTCCAATAAACACGCCAATGCCGCGCCATAGACCAGAACTCTTTCTGTCGCGCTTCTCGCTCTGCTCGATGGGTGCCCAGCGCGTTGTTTCTCTTGACGTATTTAGTTCATCCTTTGCATAGATCGTGTCGACCGCAGGAACAACCTCCTCGTCAATCCAATATCCGACGACAGGCTCCTCATCGTCCGCTCGTGCTGAAGTCGACGAAAGTAGTAACGGCGCGAACAAAACAAGAACCATTGTGGCCATGGCCGCGGCCGAAGCCCCCGCCTGCCGCCGCAGTACCATGCGCCGGAACGCAACCTCTACATCCCAGGCCTCCAGCTCAGTCCGCCGGTTAATATACAAACCAAAGCCGCAGCCTACGAACCACGGGTGCAACACAGACTGCGCGGCATACGCCAACAACAGCGCCAGCAGCGCCGAAACCCTGCTGTCGCTCTCCCAAAACTGGTCCAGCCAGGTAATGCCGACCGAGTCATGATACTCAAGCGGCACAAGCAGATAACCGAACAGAACGACCCCAAGATAGAGCGACAGGAAAAGGTGCTGGTAGGCAGTCGACACCCCAACGCCATAGTTGTAAATGCCGTGATTGAGTACCGCCGAACGCTCACGTCTTTTGGTGCCGCTTAGACCCTCCAGTTGCACCACAGGTATCGCGATCGAGCGGGCGAAATGAAAACGATACGGCGTCAACCAAAATAGCTTGTTGCGCCACGCCAATCCCGGCGCGGCCTTCAACGCCGCACGGTGATCGATATTTTCACCAAACAGTCGTCGCGAAATAATATGCAGTATCGGCCCGTCGGTTATCGGCTCCAACCACCAGTAGACGATAAATACCCACGCACTGGAGGCGCCGAGATAGATCGCGAGAAGTGCCAAGCCAATTAATGGCAGGGTGAGCGCGAACCAGGTTTTGTAAATTTCGACCGCGTCGCGTCGAATCAAACGCGCGCCGAAATCGGCCGCCTCCCAAGCGCCTCGCGGTCGAAGTTCGGCCGTGACCTGCTCAAGATTCATCGCGACCTACCAGGAAAAAGTACAATCCAAGCACGACCCAAAGAGAGATGCCGATGGATACTTTGAACGTGAACGACGGCCATGCAGTCGACGACCAAAAAGCCTCAACAAACGCCGCGGCGAGCAACATGACCGTACCGCCATAGATGAGCGGCAAGGCCTCGTAAGCCCGCTCCCGAATTGCGTCCCAACGTCGCAGCTGCTGCGGGGCCACGGCGCCGGCTCCTATCATCAAGCCGGCAGCTCCGAATATTGTTATCGCTGTGAGTTCCAGCGCACTGTGTCCTGCAACAAAGGACCAAAATGTTGATGAATATCCAGCAACCGTGAGGTGTGTCGCAACCGCGCCGAATAACAAGCCGTTAAAGGCAAGAAAGAAAAGGCTTCCTATGCCAAACAACAGGCCTGCGGCAAAGGTGCGAAAACCAATGCCAATGTTGTTATAAATATAGTAGCCGAACATTTGTAGATCATCATCGGATTGGCGCTCGCGCCCCAGCGAGCTGTTTGACGGGTCGTACATGCGCTCCATGCTTGCAACATCGCTTGGTTCAAGCAACGAGTAGATAACCTCCGGATGCACATAGATCGCCAATGCCATTAATAACGCCGGCAGGTAAAAGACGCTTGTTGCAGCAAGCATGAACTTCCACTGACGGCGAACAGCTTGCGGAAAACCGCTTAATACAAAACCAACAATCGACTCCCAAACCGCGGTTCGGCTGCGATACAAATGCTGGTGGCCATCGAGTGCGAGTTGATTCAGATACTGCTGCAGTCCAATACCATAACGACGAGCTCTTGCGACCGCGAGATGGTGACATATGAGTCGATAGGTGCGCGGAAACTGTCGGCCGATGAGTTCTTCTTCCTCTGGAATGCGAGCGGCCGTCCTCACAGTAGAGAGCGCAGCGATCCAATGTTCGAAACGTTTCCAGGTTTCCCTGTGCCGAGCCTCAAACGCCTCTTGTCTCAACGCAGTCGCCCGCTGCCGACAAGCCAGTTGGCATAGCCGCTCAGTTTAACCGCATCAATATCGCCGAGTACGGGCTGCAGCGTTTTGGCCAGCTCGTCGGCGCGGTCATGACTCAACTGTGTTGCGCGCTCACCAAAGGTAACGATCGCTTGTTGCTCCGCAAGCGTAATCGGAATCTGCAGCGCTTCGGCCTTAACCTCCACAACTGATGTCTTACGCTGTTTCTGTGGTTCGTAGATTACGATTGTTCCTGCTGCCAGATCACCCAGTCTTTGAAAGTTTCCGGTCAGCATCACGCTCACGCAACCGAACGCATAGCAACCTGGCAGCACGTCAACCACACGAATGAGGTTTCGTATCAGTGATTCGCTCCACCCCACCGGCGTACCTTTTACGCTTACTACCCGCAGGCCGACTGCCTTTTTTCCAGGCGTCGAGCCGTGTGCGAAAACTTCAAACAGGACGTTATAGAACCACAAGGAGGCGAACAGCAAGATCAAATACGCGCCTTCCCCGGCGCTTTGCAAATACGCGAGAACAGCGCCAACGATCGACAGTGCGATTGCCTTTATGGCGGCATCGATCAGCCATGCGAGCGCCCTTGATGCCAAACCTGCGACCGGCAGTCGCAGCTCGACACCCTCCGGTGTGGAAACATTAAAGGTCGTGTCTAACAGCAAGAGTACGCAAGCCTACTCGGTTCATCTGTTCGGCCAGCATACTATGAAGCGTGAGGTCGTCGAAGCAAAAGCTTGCTGATTTATGCTAAGTTTCAGTTCGATACTCGAGCTGCGGAGATGTCACATTGGAAGAGTCTATTTATGCACCACCAGAAGCCGATGTCGGCGATGCGCCAAGCGACGAGCCGACTTACTACGTAGTAGGAATGCGAAAGTTCTATTTGCTATCGGTATTCACCGCCAACTTATACTTCGTTTATTGGTTTTATCGCAACTGGCTCGGCATTAAGCGCAGAGATCGCAGTAACATCTGGCCGGCACCTCGAGGCCTTTTCTATATCTTCTTCACGCATTCGCTGTTCAGAGACATCGATAATAAGCTGAAAAGCGACGACCATAATTTCGAGTGGCGCCCGGGTAGCTTGGCGACGCTGTTTGTTGTCGTTTTGATCCTGGCTAGTGCAATGGGCAATCTTTCTGAAGCCGGAATTGGATCCCCAATATCTGACATCCTTAATGTGGTGCTATATACAGTAACGCCTCTGCTGCTGTTTACGCCCCAACGCGCCATCAATCTGGTCAGCGGAGACCCCGAGGGCTCGACAAATCAAGGCTTGTCGGTCGTCAATTGGGTTTGGTTGGTGCTTGGCACTCTGTTGTGGTTGCTATTGCTCTTCGGCCTATACGCCGTTTTGTTTGCGCCGGAGCTGCTGGCTGAATAAGGTCGCAGTCGCAGTTAATCAGCTTATTTCGACCACGACCCGCCCGGTGACCGTACCGTCGATGTAGGCCTGAAATTGGCCAGGAAGCTCATCAAAAGCAACGGTCGTGTGGCCGATCTTGTCCAAATGCTGCGGATGCAGATCGCCGCCGATTCGCGACCAGACCCGAAGTCGCAGCTCGCGTGGCGTATCGACAGAGTTGATTCCCAGCAAACAGACTGCACGCAGGATAAACGGCAGCACCGTGGTTTCGAGTTTATAGCCCGCGGCCAGCCCAACGCTTGCTATGTTGCCACCGTAGTCGACGGTTCGGGTCAGCCAGGCCAGATGCTCACCGCCGAGACTATCGATCGCGCCGGCCCACTGCGCCTTTTCCATCGGCCGCTTGCCCAAATCCATGTCGTCACGCAGTAAGACGCGGCTGGCGCCGATGCTCTTTAGATAATCCGCACCATCAGCCTTGCCGGTTACCGCAACAACTTCATAGCCACGCCCGCTCAGCATATCGATGGCAATGCTGCCCACGCCACCCGTCGCTCCGTTTACAACGATCGGGCCGTTTTCTGGCAGCTGACCATTTTGTTCCATGCGATGAATCGCGAGCGCTGCGGTGTAACCCGCCGTCCCCAGCTGCATCGTTTCTGCCGCGGTCATTCCCTCGGGAACCGGAACCAGGCTTTCGCTATCAATGCGCGCGTACTCGGCATAGCCACCGTCAATGCTTTCACTAAGACCACAGCCATTAACGAGCACTGCATCGCCTGGCTGAAAATCTTCATCGTCACTAGTAACGACCGTGCCGGCGAGGTCAATGCCACCAACTAAAGGATAGCGGCGAAGTATTTTCCCAGCGCCGGTCGCCGCCAACGCATCTTTATAGTTAATCGTTGAATGACTAACTTTTATGACGACATTGCCTGGCGTCAAATCAAAGATAGACAGCTCTTCAAACCCGGCGACGATTTTGCCGTCCTGTTCGTTTATTCGAAATGCGCGAAATTTATCCATGTTTGTCCAACCAGACCTCTATGCCTTGTATGTTTAAGTTTACGTCAAAACTTAGAATCGACCACATCGCGTCACGGTCGCCTTTGAAGCCGTGTTCTTCCAGGCCGGCGACAAAATACTCGAACATAGCCTGTTGCAAAGTTTCGGTGCGCTTCTGTGCGTTCGCGTTTTCATGCGCGATACTGACGAACGCGTCGATACCTTTGTGCATGTCTGCTGCAAGTCGCTCAAGGTTGCGTACTTCGCTGTAGTGCGTCAGGTATAAGCGCTCCGGCTCGTAAGCCATGATGCGATCGACCGACTTATGCGCCTCGTCAGGATCGAAATGAATCGGTGTTGTTGTCGGAAAAATAAACTCACCTGCCGCAGTATCCAGCTCGCGATATGAAACGCCAAAGCTGTCGCCGGTGAATACTCCTTTAGATTGTGGGTCGCTCAAGCAGTAGTGATGGCGCGCATGCCCTTCGGTATAAAAAGCCTGTAGCTCGCGGCCCTGTAAGGAATACGAAGCGCCATCATCGGCGATATCGATTCGCGCAGCGTCGATCGGCTGAATCTCACCGTACATTTTCGTTGTTATTTCTTCGCCGTAAACCGCTTTGGTTCCTGCGATAAGTCGCGTCGGATCTATCATGTGCGGTGCGCCGCGCGGGTGCAGTACGCAGCGCGCATTAGGTAGATGCTGCAACAATAAACCGGCACCGCCAGCGTGATCCAGATGTATGTGGGTCAAGAAAACAAAGTCGATGTCTGCCGGATCAAGGTCGCTTTGTTGCAGCGCGCCCAGCAACATCGGCACGCTGCTGTTCACACCGGTATCGACAAAGGCGCCGCGACCGTTTTCAACGATCAGGTGGCTGGCGTCCTGAAGCGGGCGAGCGTACTCAGTATCAATGGCAAGCAGGCCATGCTCGAGTATGGTCGTGTGCGCGGCCGTGTGCGGGTGTTGAGTGGGCATTTGCCCTACTCTGCTTCGCTGGTCTCCAAGCCTTCAAGGCTTGCGAAGTACGCTGCGAGCAAAGCAACCGTCTCATCGCTCAAGCCCGCAGCCAGCGACGCCATAACAACATCTTTGCGCGAACCATCGCGGTACTGATTTAGCGCGTGCACCAGGTAGTCCTCGTGCTGACCGGCCAGCGTTGGCCAGGCGGGCGACATGCTGATGCCGTTCTGACCATGGCAGGCAACACAGGTTTGCGCGGCTTCGAAGCTGGTGCCGCTATCGCCACCAGCCGCTACCGTATCCGCGCCGAGTGTCGCGAGATATGCGGCGACATCCTCAATGCCCTGGTCGGTAAGGCTGGCCGCCTGCGAGACCATGGTCGGGTGTTGCCGTGTACCGTCGCGATAGCCCTGCAAAGCAATAATCAAATAGCTGGCCTTCTGACCACCAAGCTTGGGAACACGAAAGGAAGGATAGGCATTGCGATAGCCCTCTATTCCATGACAGCCCAGACAGGTGTATCCAAGGATCTCGCCACGCTCCACATCGCCCTCTGCGCTGGCGCTTTGCGTAAAAAATCCGCTGAAAAGCAGCAGGGTCGCGAGAGTTGTTACGATTTTATGTTTTCTAATCACTTGATAATTCTACGTTATGTTGGCTGCGCGCCCACATCGGGCTGCACATAGAGGTCGCTATGGTAGTGACATCAGGCTGTGAATTCTAGACCACTGTCTCGTTGCCCGCTCCAGGCTGCATGCTAGCATCACCCGCTCGCTTGCACCGCTCTGGGTATTGGTCATGAAAAAAGGCATTGTCGCTCTCTTCGTTGTCGTTGTTATCGCTGTACTTGTAAGCCCGCGGGTTATAGGTCAGCTCGCCGAGCAGAGTGTGAATGACAGCCTCGAGTGGGCCGACAGCCAGAATGGCGATTTCATTGTTACCGCTACCGAATTTGAGCGCAGCTGGTTTGCCTCTGTCGGCCAGCATCGCGTTGAGCTGCTTATGGGCGGCTTGCCGACGCTGGTTGTTAACACGCGCCTTGATCACGGTTTGATTCCGGTCTCATCACTGTCCAGAGAAAACGGTTCGCTGATACCCGGCCTGGGCAGCGCTGTGTCCACACTCGGCCAGGAGCTTGGCGATGGCTCGATCGAGCCACTACCGATCACAATCTACACCCGCATCGGCTTGACCGGTGCGCTTAAGTCGCGCGTGATTATAGAGGCCGGCGGTATCGACACCGCTGACGAGCGCATTGATTGGGGCAGCTCCGAATTTTTGATGAGCAGCCGCCCTGTCGAGCAGAGCTTTGGCGTAAAAGGCACCTTAAGCTCGCTCGCCGTTAAGTCGGAAACCGAAACCGCTATTGTCGGAGAGATAGAAGTCGACCTTGCGCTGGCTGCAACACCCTACGGTTATATGGTCGGTGCGGTACACCTCGCACTGGATTCGATTGCAGTAATCGGTGCCGAGCAAACAATGTCAGCAGGCCCGATCAGAATAGACTCGGACTCATCACTAGATGGCGATCGCGTCAGCGGTGACCTTGCGCTGAGCGTTGCGGACACGCCGATGATTTTGGGCGGCACCGGCAGCGTGCAACTCGTCGCGAGACTGGAAAATGCTGATGCCGCCGCGATCGGTGCAATCCTACGCAACGCCGAGGCAATGCAGTCCGCTACGAATTATGAATCCGGCGCCGCTCAACTTGAAGACGATGTACTGACGTTACTCGCCGAGGGTGTGGAGCTGCACTTTGATCAGCTCGACATATTGAGTCCGTTTGGGCAATTCAGCTCACGCGCTAGCGCGACCATGGAGGCCTCGGACAAGGACGGCTACACATGGGTTACCGCCGCAACGCTGCTCGCCGGATCAGCGGACCTGAGTTTCCCAAAAGCACTGGTGGATATGGCGACACAAGCCAACCCGGATTTACATGGCGTCATTGGCCTGGGCTACGTGCGCAAGCGGGGCGAATTCTACGTAACAGAGGCGTCCTTCGAAGATAGCACCTTGACCATCAACGGCGCGCCAACGCCCTTCCCTCTAGCGGGGTTCTAACAACTCTTCTACGCGATGGCACGCGACCGTTGCGCCTTCGAACTCTCGCGTCGACGGGCGCGTCGTAGTGCAAATATTTTTGCTGTGTGCGCAGCGTGGATGAAACGCACAACCCGACGGCGGATCGATTATCGACGGCACTTCTCCGAGCAGCGTCGCGTAGCCGCCTGCCGCTGTTGGATCCGGAACCGGAACTGCCTTCAGCAGCGCCGTTGTATAAGGATGCAGTGCACGGGTAAACAAATCCTCGCTGGCCGCCAGCTCAACCAAACGGCCGAGATACATCACCAGCACGCGATGACTAATTGAACGGGCAACGGCAAGATCGTGCGTAATGAACAAGATCGACAGGCCCGTTTCACTTTGCTCTTGCATCAATAGCTCGAGTATTTGTTTGCGGACCGAACCATCGAGTGCCGCTACCGCTTCGTCACAAACCAATACCTTGGGTCGCAGAATCAACG
>RCNE010001667.1_pt1 | contig 12019 bp, 14 predicted proteins | sample 2041361 | NCBI WGS metagenome assembly RCNE01 (sample SAMN09708229, study PRJNA481090) | Marine sediment metagenome, whole genome shotgun sequencing project.
CGGATTTTCCTCTGGTTCGTTTTCTTTTACTAATTTAGTTGCTAGCCAATGCAACTAACCATACACAACACGTTGGCTGTCATTCCTACATTTCGTTCAAAACTCTATTCTCCTTCTGACAACAAACAAAAAATAAAAAAATTGAATAAAAATCCCTAAAAGTGTGATTTTTTTAAAAGTTCGCGAATAATAAGTAAACTAACTTATTATAATATGGCAACTAGAAAAATTATCGGAATTGTATTTTCAGTTATAGCAATTCTATTTAGTATAACCTTCTTAATACAATCAGACTTAAATATTAATATAAAAGAATATTTTGATTATTCTTTTAAAAGTTATTTCAGCTTATCCTATTTTAATCAAATATTACCTCTAATTCTTTGCTTTATTCTTTTGTATGGAGGTGTTTTATTAATTATAAAGCCAATAAAATCTAACCCAGTTTTAGCCTTATTCGGATTTACTGTACTTGAAGAAATTGTGTTCAGTTGGTTTGGTTTAATTTCTATTGATTTTCCAATCTATATTGTCGCAATATTTTTTTCTAGTGCATTACTAGCATTATGGATTGCATATTCAGACACTATTAACCAAAAACATTTATCCTTAAAAGAAGGAGTTTCTAGTTTAATTATGGGAACTCTTATCAATGCTCTTTCTTATTATTTATAATTTTTTTCTGAGAAAGTGTGATTTTTTATCCTGCATTGCGAATAATATATAAAACAATCAAAGTAATGAAAACAATATTTTTTAAAATCATTTTAGTAGGACTTTATATAACAACTAACACTGTTATTGCACAAAATGATTCAAAGCAATTTGAGAAAACTCAAAATGAAATTATAAACCTTATCAACTTACCAAATCCAACGTTTAGTCCAGATATAGTTTCTAAACCGATGGCGCCAAAAGCAATTGCTGATTTAGGATTTGAACAGACTTATAAAAATGTTCCTCAGAAGTTTCGCATGAGAGACGGAAAAAAATTATTTTCTTATGTATATAAAAATGAAAGTAAAGTAACAATCATTTTACTTCACGGAATTCTTTCTAGCTCATATTTAATGAACAAAACGGCTGGATTATTAAAAGAAGCAACGAATAATGAAGTTGTAGCTTTAGATTTTAGAGGTCACGGTCAGTCAGAAGGAAAACCTGGCGATGTAGATTATATCAATCAATATGTAGACGATTTAGAAGATGTTATTTCGGTGATTAAAAAAGAAAAACCGAATCAAAAAATAATTCTTGCAGGACATTCAATGGGTGGTGGAATAATATTGCGATATGCTATGAAAGAAAATAACCCTAAAATTGATGGATACCTTTTGTTTGCTCCTCATTTAGGTGTGAATTCTCCAACTGTAAAAACAACAAATTCAGTAGAAGAACAAGCTTTTATAAAACTACATATGAATAGAATTATAGGTTTAAAAATGATGAATGCAATTGGAGATACAACACATAATAATCTTCCAGTATTGTTTTTTAATCTTCCAGAATCGATGCCAGTTACTAAATATAGTTATCGTGCAAACGAAAGTATGTCGCCATTAGATTATAAAAAAGGATTAAATGCCATAAACAAACCTCTATTAGTTGTTGTTGGAAGTAAAGATGAAGCTTTTGATGCAACTAAATTTACATCAGCAGTAACTAAAAATAGTAAAGGAAAAGTGTCTATTATAGAAGGTGAAACTCATAATGGAGTTCGTCATAACAAGAAAACAATGGACGTAATTTCACTTTGGACAAAAAATCATAAATTACAATAGTGTAATCACTTAAAAATGATGGTAAATAAAAAAGAACAATTCATAAAAACTATAGATGAGCATAAAAAAATCATCTATAAAATTGTGAACTCTTATTGCCAAAACAAAGAGGATAGAAAAGATTTAGAACAAGAAATTATTATCCAGTTATGGAATTCATTTGATAATTATAATAGCGATTATAAATACTCTACTTGGATGTATCGAATTGCTCTAAATGTTGCGATCTCTTTTTATAGAAAAGAAAAGAAGTGGTCCATTAAAAATGACTTTTATAATGAAGAATCTATTTTTAAAATAGAAGAAGATACAAGTGAGGAACAAACAGAATTAGATTTTCATTTAAAGTTATTGCAAGAGTTCATTCATAATTTAAATGAACTAAATAAAGCGTTAATGCTATTGTATTTAGAAGAGAAAAGTTATGAAGAAATTGCAGAAATATTAGGTATTACTAAAACTAATGTTGCCACAAAAATTAGTAGAATAAAATTAAAATTAAAAAAAGAATTTCAAAATATATAGAATTATGGAAGTAGGAGAATTAAAAAAAATGTTAGCGGCTTACGATACTAAACTAGATGAAAAATTAAGTTTAAATGTAGCGTCTTTAAAAAATATCAATTTAGATAAATCAGAAAAGAGTACACAAAGTATTCTTAAGTACAGAATTATTGAAATTGTAATTTTTTCTTTACTAGCAATGTTTATAGGGAATTACATTGCAACAAATTGGAGTCAAACACATTTAGCAATGAGCGGTATTATTGTTGGAGTTTTTACATTAATTGCCTTATCAGGTAGTATTGGACAAGTAGCTTTGTTACAACAAATTGACTTTGCAAAACCAATCGTTGATATTAGAAAAAAAATAGAACTGGTAAATACTCACGGACTGTTCTTTATAAAATTAATGTTTCTGTCTACGCCGATATGGTGGTCTTACGTTGTTGTTGGAAGTGATTATTTATTCAACATTGATTTATATAATAATATGGATTCCGATTTTGTTTTAAAATATCTAATGGTTAATTCTTTATTAATTATTCCAATGATTTGGTTTTTAAATAAATTAACTTATAAAAACTTAAATGTTAAATGGGTAAGAAAAACTATAGGATTCTTTGTTGGAACAAAAACAATGAAAGCTTTAGATTTTTTAAAGGATATTGAGGAGTTTGAAAGATAAGCATCATTTATTTTATCAAAGTAGAATCATCTTTTTTAAAGAAAAAACGAACAGCCAACAACGTGTATAATTAATTGCTTGGTTATCGCCTGCTTGGAAATTCCTTCGGAATTTTCTCTGGTTCCTTTTCTTTTACTAATTTAGTTGCTAGCCAACGCAACTAACCATACACGAACACGCTGGGTTAAATACAAATGAAACTTATAAACTACATTTTACTATTTCTGTTTTTAGTTGGTTGTTCATCAACAAAAAAACTGACTCAAGAAAGTTCTAAACCAACCAAGTATATTTTTAAGAAATCTATGGTTTCTTCCCAAAGCGCGATATCGGTTTTGGAATCAAAAACGAATTCTTTAATTGATGCTACTTACAACCCGAATGGAAAAGATTCTTTGATGAATAAAAAATTCAAGGAAATAAAAATGACTGAATTTTTAACTCAAACACCAGAAACGGAAATTTATGTAGAAGTTCACAATGACTCCATTTGGCGTTATACCAAACAAAAAGGTATAATGATTGGCGATTATTTTATGATTCAAAAAAATAGCGGAATTCTAAACTATTACAACAAATCAAAATCTGTGAATTACAAAAAATATGATCTTTTTGGGCAGAACCACGAGTATGAAATATCGGAAAATAGAAAAGACCGAAAAGAAATAAAGGGTTTTGACTGTTTTAAATTAATAGTAGTGAAAATTGATAATGAAAGTGAATTGGGCAATACGATGTACGAAATGTATGTAACAGACCAAATTGATTTGCCAGTACATGCTGTTTTATATTTAACTAAACTTGTTCCAAAATCTTTTCCAATGGAAATTAAAGTTTCTGAAGCAAATCTATCTGGAATTATTGAATTATATGAACTAATAGCAATTGAATAATGTTTTAAACCAAACCTAAATGATAGCTAAATTTTTGAAAGCAAAGCATTGGCAATTGTTCACTTTAATGTTTGGGATTCCAATTTTATTTCAACTAATAATGATGGGAACACTATTTTTGAATATTAATTCTCAAACAAGTCTTAACCCAACAGAAATATTTAATATCATGAAGTTTTTTCCCATACTAATGATACTTTATATGGGTGTATTCTTTGGTTGGTTTTGGTCAATAGCAATCGGTTTACAAAGAAAAGTCCCTGAAAGCATAAAAATGAAAACTAAGAAATTTAAAATATTTTTCTTTATTCCATTGGTTTATATACTTTGTATTTCCCTTTTTATTGGTGGACTATTCAGCGGAATAATGCAAAACGGAATTGAACCTAGTGGTGAATTCGTAATTGGACGACTCGCAATAGGAATGTTTGGAATAATTTTACCACTTCATTTAGTATCTATGTTCGGCATATTTCATTCTATGTATTTTGTTGCAAAGACATTTAAGACAGTAGAATTACAAAAAGAAGTGAATTTTGGAGATTTTGCAGGTGAATTTTTTATGATCTGGTTTTATTTTATTGGAATTTGGATATTACAACCGAAAATTAATAAAATGGCTGAAGAATAAAACACTACTACCAGCCAACTGATAAATATCATTGCCTACAGCAGAAGATTTCAATACTTTTAGTGGTCTAATCAGAAGGGATATGCTCCCTTCTTCTAAAATTTATCGCCATGAAATCCTTCACATATATATTTTTGATCTCGTTGATTTCGCTTTCTTTCTCTTGTAGTTCAGATGATGATGATGATGTTGACATACACGACCTAGTCAAGGACGGTCCGTTCCAAATCAGCGAACTCGCCGGAACCTGGGATGCCACCAAAGCCCAATTTAGTGTAAGCGGCGTCTCCATAGGAGTAATCGACGATGGAGGAACAGCCATCATGGTTGTGCAAGCCGATGGTCGCTTTACCATTTCACTAAATCCGATAGATCGGAATCCTTATACTGTAAGTGGAGAAATGTTCTGGGAGCCGTTTCAGAATACATTCTACTTTTCAATTGTTTGGGATGATTACCCTGGTGATTGGGATACTTATGGTCACACCTATGACGGGACAACCCTATCGCTTAATGGGGGCACCGATACCGGGGAATACGACTTTGACGATGACGGCGATATGGAATCGTGTTCGGTCCATTTCATCGTTGATCGTTCCTGATAGTTTTTGAATCATAAAATTCAATTCTATCTTCCTCATACTCCTTTTGTTGGTTTTCAATCGAGGGATTACGGACGAACTATTTCCTGAAAAAAAATATAAAACGTTGATTATCAACTTTTTTAAGTAATGGCTTGAATCAGTCGGACTCAATATCCCCACGCTTCGAGATTCATAGATTTTCTATTCGGTTTGTATTCGCTAAATTAGGTGCGTGAGACACACAAGGAAATATTCCCAAACAAGTAACTAAAAATTAAAATATTAAATAAAATATTTAGTAATGAATAAACAATATTTAGTAGGCTGGGAAGTCAATTTAGATGGAAAAGAACATTGCAAAAGTTTTATTGAGACTCAATTAACAAACAAAGAAACTGCTGAAAATAGGTTCTCTCATATTATTTTGACATATAATGACGATGACTTTTTAGAATCTGCTATATCTAAAGATCAAGATGGAAATAATAAAGAATTAATAATTAAGGATGACCAAATTAAATATGAAGATTTAAGAATTAATAAATTATTGGGATTTGAGAAAAATGAAAATGGAGAAAATTGGATTGGAGGCGTTCTTCCCTCCGATTTTTTAATTCCTAAAAACAGTTGCCCTGGTTCATTTCAATATTTAGGAAAACTAAGCCATAAAAGTAACGCCTTTAATTGGCTGCCTTTTGACATTAACCTCATTTGCCCTATCTATCTAGACCTTGATAAAATTTGGTTAGATTACGCTGAGCCCAATGCACCCAAAATATTGAATCTAGAAGAAGTGAATGCTCTTACGACAGCGTATGATGATTTAAAATCTGATTCATTTATAGAATACAAGCAAGTTCATTTCAGCACAAATGAAAATAATGAAATTGGGTTTGGAATAGGATTTACCGGTATTCCGAATTGGATACAATATCCTGATATTCCAAGATGCCCTAAAACGCAAAAAACAATGCGTTTTCTTTGTCAATTACAAAGCAATGATGACATTCAAACTAATAAAACCAACATAAAAACTGTTGATGATTGGTACAAAAAATACTTTGAGAAAATGAATTTCTGGGGAGATGGAGATTTGTTTGTTTTCTTCGAGCCTGAATCAAAAATTGCTTGTTATATGATTCAAAACACATAAAAACGCCTTACAACAACATGTATACTTAATTGCTTGGGTCTATGTTACTCGGTAAATTCTATTCAGCTTTCTATTTCGATGTCTATTAACTTCGAGCCATGTTAATCTTCATGTTTAGATGCATCCATTTAGTAGGAACGCCGTCGGATGTACCGCTAACAATCTTATCATAGTCAATACCCCAATCGAACAAATTTACTTGACCTTCTAAAACAAGTGAACTAGACATGGCATCTTTTGGGTCTCTAATACCTGTTACAAATAACTTCACCTCTTTTTCTATTCCTTTAATTGACAAAACCCCATTCACTTGATACCAATCTACTCCCATCGTAAACACATTCGTAGTTCTAAAAGTGATTTTATTTTGCTGCTCACCAATAAATAAGCCTGGTGTTTTAATTCTTGCTGTTAAGTCATCTCCTGCACACACAATAAATGTAGTAGGATCTACATCGAACGAAATCTTCATGTCTTCAAGAGGATTCCCTAAGTCAGTTCGTATAGGTGCACTTACGGTTAAATTATCTACAACACCCGCAAATGGTGTACTACAATGACCATGTGTTACAAACATATTAATAGTCTGGTTTTGTTTGTTTTCTAGCACATGAATTTCTTCATTTTTTTCACTTGTTGTCGTGCTTTTTGTATAACTACTAAAAGCAACAATTAGTACAAGTACAACTACTGACAAAACAATATTTTTGATTTTTTTCATGACGCTATTATTACTATTTCTACGAATATACGTTGGGTTTTGCCAAAAACATGTGAATGAATTGTAAAAAAAGTGTGAAAATTTGTAAAAAAAGAACAATCTAACCTCAACAAGGTGTTTATTAATGGCTTGCATCTGCCCTACTTCGAAAACTCTACGAATTTCCCTATGGTTCGGTTTTCTTTTGCTATTTTAGTTGCGTAAAACACACAACACACGAGCAAAGCGAACCGGCGAGGACAACTATTGAAACGAGCTGATTTTTGTTCATCATTTTGGAACAAAATGGTGCTAATCAAAAACAAGTTTGAGAAAATAATCAGCGCAGCTAAACCTTTTACAAACCGTTGTACAGCATATGACTAAAATTGATAATTTGAACTAAATATATTGGTGAAGTATTTAAAATATCTGATTTCCTTTCTTCTGATTTTCGGTCTGACGGTTAATGAGTGCTCTATATATTCTAAAACAAATTCTGCAAACTATCATCAGTTATCATATATCAACCCTAGAGAAGAATTTAATCATACCAATTCGGAATTGTATGTTCACACTGAAAGAACTCTTTCAGAAAAAGTACTATCTATTGCACTTATTACTTATCGCAATCTACGAAGTGTTTATAGTACTCAAATTCAACTTATTTTAAAACTACGAATTGAGCTTTATCAAAAGATAAATTCAATAAAAGCTCAACACATTTTTTTGAATGAAATAATCACTTCAAGCAACCATTATTCAAATTTATACATAGCCTAGAACAGCGTTACTTTTCTATGCGAATATGCACTCTTCTGCATAAAATGATAAAACAAATGTCTAACCATTTATCATTACTAAAATGTATAAACGAAAGAATAAAACCGATTTGAAAAAATCGAACCTTTTTGTTCATTGGATAAAAAGAAAAATTATGTTAATCACTACAGCATTTATGCTTGGAATGTCGAATGCAATGTATGATGAAGATAAAATGATTAATGACAATCAAAATCATACTAAACAAGAACAGAAAAAAGAGTAAGGTAATTACAGCTAAATAAATTGTACAACAACGTGTATAGTTAATTGCTTGGGTCTATGCTACTCGCAATCTCGACGCTTCGGGACTACGGATATTCCTACTATTCGATTTCCTTTTACTAAATTAGTTGCACGAGACTCGTAACACACGAGCGAAGCGAACTGGCGAAGTCAACTATTGAAACAAGCTGATTTTTGTTCGGAATTAAATTTAGCTAATCTATGAAACAAGACAGAATAGAAATAATTGATGCGCTGAGAGGTTTCTCACTAGCTGGAATCGTACTGGTTCATATGATAGAAAATTATATTGGGGCTCCCTCCCCACCAGAAGCCATGGCAGCAACGAACCAAGGCATTTTAGATGGTATTATACAAGGATTTACAGGATTATTTATCCAAGGTAAATTCTTCGCCTTGTTCTCCTTTCTTTTCGGCTTGAGTTTTTTTATTCAAATGGATAGTGCCTATCAAAAAGGAGAAGCATTTGGCAAACGTTTTCTTTGGAGATTACTATTATTATTAGGTGTTGGTTATGTACATCATTTATTCTATCGTGGTGATATTCTCACCATTTACGGACTCTTAGGGATACTTTTAATTCCTTTTTACAAAATGAACAAAAAATGGGTGTTGGCCATTTCAATTGTTTTATTCCTAGGCATAGGTAGATATGTCATTTTTGCTTTTTTTGGAGAACAATCCATATTTTCTGGTATAAAAATGGATGGATCAAGTCCAGAAATTGTCAATTATTTCGATGCACTTAAAAATGGCACTATGAAAGAGGTGTTTTTAAGTAATGCCACAGAAGGTCATTTGATGAAATTAGATTTTCAATTTGGTGTGTTTGGCAGAGGCTATTTAACTTTTGGTTTTTTTCTTTTGGGTTTATTAATAGGTAAGATTAATTTTTTTCAAAACTACATGACCTATAAGAAAGAGCTACGTAAAGGCTTGATTTGGTCTATTGTATTATTCTTAGTGAGTGGTGGCATTATGGCTGGGTTATTCATCATAGCTAGTGACAGTGGTACAACACCAATAAGTTTTGATAACTGGCTCACTATAGTTGCAATGACTGCTTATGACCTCTCTAATACTTTTATGACATTTATACTCATCTTTGCTTTTATACTCATCTTTATGAAAGTTAAAGGAGAACGCTTTCTACTAAAATTTGCACCGTATGGTAGAATGGCATTAACAAACTATATCATGCAAAGTATAATTGGTACGTTTATATTATATGGTTGGGGAATGGGATATATTGGCGAATTAAGAAATATATACACTTTTGGTATAGGCATACTACTTATTATTGTACAAATGCTAATTAGCAAATGGTGGCTCCATAAATTTAGATATGGTCCCTTAGAATGGTTATGGAGGAGTTTGACTTTTTTTAAATCATTTCCTTTTAAGAAACAGCAAAATGCAATCAATAAAGGCTAGTTAAAAAAATAGAGGTGAACTCATTGCTTATATACGAGCTAACGTAAAAGCTGTACAGGGTTTATTCGGCCTTTCGTTCGCAGCACAACAACAAATGATGGCTACTCAGTAAAACTAAACTGTAAGTCACTATAACAAGCAATACAATAAGCTGCCTAAGTCGAATTAAGACTAGGCAGCTTGTTTCGTTTCACTCACAATGACATGTGCTCTAAATACTGGCTAAGCTTCTTCTTTTACCTTTTTAGACGGTCTTGGCAATACCTCTTCAGGAAATGGGAAAAGAATCGTTGAATTCTTTTCGGAGGCTATATTTGCCAATGTTTGATAGAGTCTTAATTTAATTGCCGATGGCGATTGGTCTATCAATTTACCCGCTTCCAATAATTTACCAGCAGCCTGCTCTTCAGCCAGCGCCAAAATGATTCTAGCTCTTCTAGATCTTTCTGCTTCAGCTTGACTGGCCATCATACGTCTCATATTTTCTGGTAATTGAATGTCTTTAATCTTCACATCAATAATTACAATACCCCATTCATGGGTTTCCTGTTCGACAATAGCCTTAATATTTTTACCCATTTCTTCACGCTTCGATAAAATAGTATCTAATTCTACTTTACCACAAACATCTCTTAAGGCAGCCTGGGAGAGTTGCGTAATGGCAAAAGTATATTCTTCTACTTCTAATACGGCTTTTTCGGGACTGTCAATTTTAAAGAATACCACGCCGTCTATACTACACGGCACATTATCTTCTGTCATTACCTCTTGTGAAACAATATTGATAGTAATTACGCGAATATCTACTACTTGAATGGTTTCAATAAATGGAATGATCCATCTAAGGCCTGGTTTTAGCGTGTGGATATATTTTCCAAATCTAAACTTAAGGGCTCTTTTGTATTCAAAAATTATTCTAATTCCGCTTAGCAAAAATAAAGCGATGATGATACTAATTAATAAAGGAGGATTCATAATCTATATATTATAATTAATCAAGATGATCTTAGGTGATAAGACCTTTAAAAACAGCTATAAAACTGATTTAAAATTATCTGACAATTTAATAGCCTATGGTAGGAACTTCAAGGAATATAAAATATACATTCTCAAGAGTTTAGTGATCATTCTAAAGTTACGAAAATTTATGGTATTAGCTCTTAATAAGTACCTGTTTTTACTGCTTTGAGAACGTGTACTAAAGTTTTAGTTATTTAAAGATAAAATCAGCAAATACCCTATATACATAATGGCTTGCATCTGGCCAACTCAGCATCCCAACGCTTCGGGACTACCGCTTTTTCTACCATTTAATTTCCTTTTGCTAAATTAGTGCTTAGCTAACGTAAATAACCATACACAAAACGTTGGCCTTCATTATGACCAAACTAAAACAATGATTAAATTCTTTCGAAAAATTCGTCAAAATATGATTAAAGAAAATAAAGTGAGTAAATATTTTATTTATGCTATTGGAGAAATTGTACTAGTTGTTATTGGAATTTTAATTGCTCTTCAAATAAATAATTTGAACGAGAATAGAAAAAAAAATGTAATTAAAAGAAATTATTATAATCAAATTTTACAAGATTTAAGTAAAGACACAAACTATATTAATAAGAAAATTAAAGTACTAAACTCAAACATGCTACTCTATGAAAATTACAATAAAGAATTTCCAAAACAAGAGAACATAGAAAAAGTACTTGCTAGCCAAGTTAAACTTAATTACTTTTTTGTACCTTTCACATTCAATACAAATACAACTGAATCCTTAGAGTCAACTGGTGATATTAAATTAATGCCGCCTGAAATTAGAAATAAACTTATTGACTTAAAAAATCTTCAATACGCTGTTGTTGAAGGGTCATCAGGTAATAATGTGATATTTTTAAGGGATTTTATGAGTGCCGTTAACTTAGGTTATGCGCAGCAAATAACTGATGCAATTGGGTATCAAAATTATCAACTAACCACCGAATTAAAAGTTGCAGATAATTTACCGCAAATCGTATTATTATTAAATGGCGCGTTTGGGCTCAAATACGTCACCGAAAAAGATCAGTTAGCAGCATTAGAATCTATGTTAGAATCTATTAACACTCTATCTGAGCTTATTAAAGCTGAATTAAAAAAATAACGAAAGGCTAACAACTTTTATAATTAATTACTCGGGTCTATGCTACTCAGTAATTACTAAAATTTTTCCTATGGTTTGGTTTCCTTTTGCTATTTTAGTTGCTCAGCTATCCGTACGGCAACCGTTGTAGCACATTAGTAAAATGAAAGAAATTGCGATAAAAAAATATGTTAGATACTTATTTGGAGTGGCAATCCTTGTTTTTTTTCTGAATAAGTTCTTACTGAGACCTTGGGTTTTGAAAAATGAAACTTCTGAATTTTTTCAAATAATTGTTCTTTCAATTCCAAATCTAATTGAGGCAATAATTGGCACCCTTCTATTGACCGGAATTTTGTTGCAATTGAAACATCGCTTTAACAACAAAATGGGGCACATCAAAGACGAATATCTTTATTTATTTGCAGTAGGCTTAGCCTTAATTTATTCGGTATCGCAGGAATTTA
>RCNE010004292.1_pt1 | contig 12018 bp, 11 predicted proteins | sample 2041361 | NCBI WGS metagenome assembly RCNE01 (sample SAMN09708229, study PRJNA481090) | Marine sediment metagenome, whole genome shotgun sequencing project.
TCATCAAATCGATGATTCCCGTTTCCTTCACCTTTCTGATTTTCACTGCAATGGGCTATATTGTCAAAAACATTAATATTTATAGAGGTGCAAAATGATTGGAATAGTCATGTTTTTTGCAGCTCTGTGCATGCTGGCCATTGGTTACCCGGTGGCGTTCACCTTCGGGTCAGTATCCATGTTATTCGGTGCTGGAGCGGCTCTTATTGAAATGATGCCAGGTGCTTCACTTGGCGGTATCTTTGAAGAATTTTTCCTGATGTTCTCGATGATGCCCTTTCGCATCTATTCCATCATGAACAACACCATACTTATGGCAATACCCCTGTTTATCTATATGGGTATCATCCTTCAGAAATCAGATCTTGCTGAACGTCTGTTAGAGGCCATGGGAGCCCTTTTTGGTAAAATACGGGGCGGTGTTGCTGTGAGTACGGTACTTGTGGGTACGCTTCTTGCCGCATCAACCGGCGTTGTTGGTGCTTCGGTTGTTGCCATGGGCGTTATTTCCCTGCCGGTGATGCTGAAATACGGCTATTCTAAAAGACTGGCCACAGGAACCATCTGCGGTGCCGGAACGCTTGGTCAGATTATTCCACCGTCAATAGTGCTGATTATTCTAGGCGATGTTTTTCAGGAGCCAGTTGGTGATCTTTTTAAAGCCGCAGTATTGCCGGGTCTTATTCTGGTCGGTCTCTATATTGTCTATATTCTTGTTTTGGCCTTTATTAATGTTGACGTAGCTCCACCAGTTAAACATGATGACTCTTTGACTCATGGGGCGAACATCAGAAAAGCGCTTATTGCTATCATTCCTCCACTCACTCTGATTGTCCTGGTGTTGGGTTCGATTTTTCAGGGAATTGCCACCCCGACTGAGTCTGCCTCTGTTGGTGCTGTGGGCTCCATGGTACTAGCGGCAATGTACAAGAAACTTAACCTAAAGATAATCATGGGTTCACTGCAGGAAACCGTGAAGATAACCGCTATGGTTTTTGCTATTTTAATTGGTGCTACAGCTTTCTCCATGGTCTTTGTGTATAGCGGTGCTGATTATATTGTTGAAGAATTTCTCACCAATCTTCCTGGAGAAAAGTGGGCCTTTTTAATTCTTTCCATGTTATCCATCATGGTGCTTGGGTTCTTTATCGATTTTATTGAAATATCCTATATTGTGGTGCCTATTCTACTACCAATAGCTGATGCAATTGGTATTAACCCACTCTGGTTTGCCATTCTCATCGCCATGAATTTGCAGACCTCCTTTCTGACTCCGCCGTTTGGTTTTTCTCTCTTTTATCTCAAAGGAGTGGCACCGCCAGAGATAAAAACTACCGATATTTACCGGGGCGTAATACCGTTTATTGCGATACAGGTGACGGTGCTGATATCAATCGTCATCTTCCCAGGTTTTTATGGCTTCTGATACTGTGTTTATAGTACTCAGCTGTTGATCGAGGATGTGGATATCAACAAAAGGGTTTTAAGGGAAATCCAACGGGGTTTAACTGGGAAGGGGTGCAGTTGATAATTATCCTTCGATTGCCTATGTCTTTGGAGCCTTGATGCTCGTTACCGGAGGATCAATTTGTCACAATCACTACCGGTATTCTCGTTGAGAAACAAAACTGTCAATTGATCGTTGCTGGCTGGATCTCCTGATGAGCCTGAAGTGGCTTCTAAAACAACCCATTGGTACTCAACGATACAATAGAGAAGAGCGGTCTTCGCCGGTGCTGGCATCGACCGCTCTTCTTTAGTGTTCAGGAAACAGTGCTGTCAACTGTTACGTATGGTGCCCGCCAGGCTGCGGTCTCCAAGCACTTTTTCCACACTCGCTGCCACATCAAATTTTACCTTCTGGATATCAGGTGCTTCCACCGCTTTTTTGTAGATCGTACGGGCCCAATCCTGGGAATCGAATCTCCGTGCGACACTCTCTGCAAGTGAACTGAGATCCTTGGCGTTGGAAAGGCTTTCCTCTGCTCTGGTATGAAGCTTTTTCAACATTTCCTTATTGCTGCTCTGATGCTCAACCATATTGAAAAGATATTCATACTGGTAGCTGTCAGCGCACTGATCTGCGACCTTTCCATATAACTCACCGGCCCAATTTTCATCGCCGAGACTGGTAAGAACTTTACCTGCCAGGGTCAACAGGTAAGCCCGATCATCGCAGTCAGCCTGAGACTTTTGAAACAGATCCCTTACCCACCCGTTGTCACCAAGCACCTCGTGTACTGTTGTGGCCAACTTAATGTAATCGGAGGTAGTATCGCAGTTATCCTCCATCTTCTTCAAATAGTTCCTGACCGCTGTCTCATCCTTCAGATTATTCATTGTTGCTATAGCGATAGTTCGTTTCCTGACAAACTCGTCTGTTGATTCAAACTGCTCACCATAAATGCGGCTGGCCCATTCCTTGTCTTTGAGGTCACCGACAATTAAATCTGCGAGATTCATATAGTCTTCAAAGAAATTGGAGTTCTTCTCCGCATTGGCAAAAAGCTTGCGTACATACGGGTGATCACCCGTTGCCTGCATCACTTCGTGACCAAGATTCCACAAGGTAGCTCCGGTCAGAGCTTCCTGTTCGCGTTTGATGTAGCCTTCATAAAGCTTTGAGTGCTGTTCCCGTTTCTCCTTCTGCAAAGCGATATCATCCAGCCACTGTTGATCGGTGGCGTATTTCAGGACCGCATCAGCCATGGATTGGAACTCGGCGTTGGTCTTGACCGAATTTTCGGCCTGGTGCAGAACCTCAACGGCACCGTCGAGGTCGCCAATTTCATCAGCCAGCTTTTCTGCAACTTTCACAAGCCCGGGCGTTTCCGGCCCGGTCTCTGCTGCTTTAAGATAGATCTGGCCAGCATACTCTTTATTGCCGGTATCTTTGAGGACAGAATTGCCCAGATTCATGATTTCCTTGTAGGAGGTGAAGTACCCACCGGCTTTTTTATAGGTTTCCAGGACCAGTTCTTTGTCTTCAAGTGACTCCTGGATCATCGCCGCAAGTTTTACCAAATCTTCCCCACTGTCGAGCATATCTTTGGCTTTATTGAAAAGCCTGGAACCATTTTCTTTGTCGCCCGTTGCGGCCACCGCCTCTTTGGCCAGACTGCCCATTTCAAGACCGGAGTCGATTTGCTCCTCAGCTGACTGGAAAAGGGTGCTGCCAAGATCGCTGTCTGGAAACAGCTCACCAGCGCTTGCTGCAAGTGAGGCGAAATCCGCACCGCTCTTACAGGATCCAGCCGCCTGGGTCAAAACCTCTTTGGCCTGATCCGGGTCATCGAAATCGTTGATCAGCCCCCTGGCCAGCTCAGCAAAATCAGCAGGAGTCGAACATTGTTCCTTGGCCTTGGCACTTACATCCTTTGCCAGTTCCTTGTCGCCGAGTGTGTCGTTAATCTTTTGGGCTAAACCAAGAAACTCTGCAGCTTTGGTTGCCTTCTCGGCGGCAGCCAGGAACATCTCCCTGGCACTCTCCTTGTTATTGCTTTCCGCTGCAGTCACTGCCAGGTCGATCAACTCACCGGCATTACTGCTGGCTCCTTTTGCCTGTTCAAAATACTCGGCTGCCTTGTCCTCGTCTCCGAGGATTACGCGTGCACCGCTGGAAAGCGCCATAAAATCCTGGGCAGTCGCTGCCCAATCCGCACCTTCTTCGTAGAGTTCAACGGCCCAATCCTTGTCACCAAGTTCATTGAAGGCCTCCAGTGCAACTGCAACATAGTCAGGGGTTTCCTGGCAGTCATCATACTTTTCTTCCAGTTCTTCGCGTGTTGCCATAACAGTATCTCCTCAATTTTTTTGTTAAGAATCTGTAACCATGATAGATGCGGGCTATCTCTTTTTGGGGTTTTCCAATCTGTTTTATCAGTCCTCATCTTAAATGGCGATCATTTTATCTTTTCTATCTATATGTACGATCAGCATTTTCGTCCACTATGAGTATAAAAGGAGAAGTTCGGGGAGATTCAGGATTACGGTCAACCCCGCTGTGTCAAGCTGGGTTATCCATTACCACGGACTAGAATTATTAAAGATTCCAGCCACTTTTAGAATTTAACGCTCACAAACCGCATGTTTACTCCCGGCTGCTTTCCTTGTGCGATACTTGCTGTGATAGTGCCTTCATAAATTCTAGCGGCAGAGGAAAAACGATTGTGGTCGACGTTTGGTTCGTCGATATGTCACTGAGGGTCTGTAAATATCGCAAATGCAGCGCCTGACTGTTTTGCGATATGATATTTGCCGCAGAGAGCAGTTTCTCTGAAGCCTGATATTCGCCTTCAGCATGGATGACCTTTGCCCGCCGCTCTCTCTCAGCCTCAGCTTGCCTGGCAATTGCCCTGATCATCGAGTCATTCAGGTCGATATGCTTTATCTCAACATTGATCACCTTTATACCCCAGGCGTCAGCCCGCATGTCTATGATCTCCTGGATATTTTTATTGAGCTTTTCTCGATCAGATAACATTTCGTCGAGTTCATGCTGCCCCAGCACTGAACGCAGCGTCGTTTGGGCGAGCTGGTTTATGGCATTATTGTAATCCTCCACTTGAATGATAGCCTTTTCCGGATCAACTACCCTGAAATAAAGCACTGCATTTACCCTGACAGTGACGTTGTCTCGAGAAATCACGTCCTGGGGAGGAACATCCATGGTGATAACCCTTAAATCTACACGGAATGCACGTTGAATTCCGGGCACCACAATACGCAGCCCTGGTTGTTTAACCCCCTGAAGACGTCCGAGAAACAAGACAACCAGCCGTTCAAATTCTGTTACTATTTTCAGAGAAAGTACTAAAAAACCAAACAGCAATAGTATTGGAGCAAAATAGATGATTATCTCTTGATTGATCATGTCAGAAGCCCTCCTTCAGCGGTTCTACAATTAAATTAAGCCCGGCGATGGAGAGGATTTTGACCTTATCTCCTTTTTTAATGCTCAGGCTGCTCTGTGCGTTCCAGGATTCACCGTTCAACCAGATCATGCCGGCACCTATAAAATCAGTTCTGGCTTCTCCGACCATGCCGATCATTGCTTCAACTCCCGTATGAGGCCGTTTCTTTCTCATCATTGAAACGCGTCCAACCAGCATGAACACCAGGATGACCGATACAGCCGCCATGCCAATGATCACTGGCAGCGAGATCCTTAATGTCTGTTCATCAACCAGAATCAGCGATCCGACAGTGAAGGCAATTATGCCACCTATACCGAGTGTACCGAAGCTGGGAAGAAAGGCCTCTCCGATTAGAAAACCGGCTCCGAGTATCATTAAAGCCAGCCCGCTGTAATTTACCGGTAATAATTGAAAAGCATAGAGCGCCAGCATCAGGGAAATCCCCCCGGCCACTCCAGGCAGGAGGAAACCGGGATTTGCCAGCTCATAAATCAGCCCATAGAAACCGAGGAGTAGAAGTAAATAGGCAATGGTGGGATCACTGATAACACCGAGCAGTTTGTAGCGCCAACTTTGCTCGAAAGATTCAATCCGAACGTTTCCAGTTTCGAGCTGTATCGTTTCACCTTCTATTCTTATTTCCCAGCCGTCAAGCTGTTTCAGCAGATCATCCCAGTTTTCCGCTACAATATTGATGACGTTCAGTTCAAGCGCTTCATGGGCGGTCAGGCTTACCGCCTCCCGAACTGCTTCAACAGCCCAGTCACCGTTGCGGCCATGCCTGTCAGCGAGTGCCCTGATATAGGCGCTTGCATCATTGATGATTTTACGTTCAAGTACAGTCTTGCCAGAAGATTTTCCGCCTTCATCAGAACCCTCATTTTTGCCCTCGACCCCACCCAAACCGCCAATCTGTATGGGTGTGGCAGCGCCAAGATTGGTTGCCGTGGCCATGGCAGCAATATGACTGGCATAGAGTATGTAGGTGCCTGCGCTTGCCGCACGGGCGCCGTCCGGTGATACATACGTGGCGACCGGAATCTTCGAGGTGAGAATGTTCTGGATAATGTCCCGCATCGAGGCATCAAGTCCTCCAGGAGTATCCATCTGGATTAAAATCAAATGTGCCTGATGCTCCCGGGCTCTCTTAAAACCCTTATCAATATAGTCTCCAACTGCCGGATTGATGGTTCCGTTGATATGAAGAGTCAGAACAAGGTTGCTGTCTTCAGCAGCAAACGCCCATTGGAGTGAAGACAATACAAAAAAGGTGCCGAGAACCAGCAGCAGGATAGATATATATTTTACCTTGACGTTTTCAGGCGAACTGAACATCGGTCCTCCCTGCCGTTCGTGAGACTGTTTATATGGGCAGGATCTGAACGGCATGCTTCCCTGTCTTAACTATAAGCATATTCAAATCAGCTGTCAGATTCTCTTTCTCGTCGATATGGTTAGTATCGGCATGCAGTCTTGGCATAAGTCCAGATATATCTTAGATACAATTTCAGATCGTCCATCACGTAAAGAAAAAGAATACAATTCCCCCGGTCAATCAACTCTTCACGGCGAGCTGAAATCTCAAACCATGCTTATTATAATTGGTATAAGGAGACCGCTTTTACCACCCATCTTCAGCCAGGAGGACGCCCCATGAGTTCAAACAAAATAGTCGTAGCCATAGATGGTTCGGAACATTCCTATTTGATAGTGGACAAAGCCATGGAGCATGCGAAGTTATTCAGTGTATCCATTCTCCTCGTCTTTTGTCACAGAAGATTCCCCACCATTATGGGCCATCCCTACAGAGACGAAGAAATTTCTAACATTATAAGTGAATCAGAAAAGGTAATTAAGCCATTTTTGCAGCATATCAGAAATGCCGGAATAGCGGTTGAGGAACGAATAATGGAAGAGCCGGCAGGAGCGGCAATTACTGATATTGCCAGGATTGAAAAATGTGAACTTATTGTCATGGGTTCAAGAGGGCTAACGAACCTGGCAGGACTTATCATCGGCAGTGTCACCAATCGGGTGTTGCACACCGCACCTTGTTCAGTCCTGGTCGTACGATAAACAACCTGGGTCCACCTGGTATAAGAGGAGATATCATTTATTACGGTAAAAGCACCATAGGCCCCGGATCCTTTTGCATGCATTCGGCGTTCAGGAATCACCTCGCGATCGAAGTGAGCCAGTTTCTCAAGAAACCAGACATCCTGCATTAACAGCGGGCCCCGTGGTTTTGCAGTTAATACATCCTGATTGTCGGATACGGGTGCCGGCATTGTTCTTCAACTTGTTGATGGGATTTTTCATTGCAGTTCTCCTTATTATACTCTGCTTTTTATGAATATTGATAATCAAAATCTAGTAAGCATGACTGTTTACAGATAATGATTATCCAAAATTTCCCAAAAAAAATCCTACTTCCCCTGGCATTCAGGACATAACCCATAAAAATCGAGGCGATGCGTCATGATCTTAAAGCCTGTTTCCTCCATCATCTTGCCAGTGATTTTATCCAGGTCAAGATGTGACGGGTCGGTAATCGTTTACCGTGCAGATAACATGAGGATGGGGATACGGTCTATTGCCATCGTAGCGGTTACCCAAGTCACTAAATTCCAACTCAAGTACTTCCCCCTCCTTCTTAAGAAGGTTTATGGTTTTGTAAACGGTCGCCCGGCTCATTGTAGGGTAATGGGCTTGAAGTGCTTCATAAATCTTCTCTGCAGAGGGATGGTCATGGCTATGAGCGAGAACTCTCAAAACAGCAAATCGCTGTGGCGTGATACGAAGCTCATTTTCCTTGAAACGCTTGATCATCTGTTCCAGGCGTTCTTCCGGAGCATTGTTGTTTGAGGTAGTTTTCATAGAGTTTCAATATATATTCTTTATGGAGAATCATTATTAATAAACGAAGGTGGATTGTCAACGAAATTCTAAAGGATTTACCCCTGACCAGGCTTGAAAAATATCTCCTGACACTTACCATTACCAGAATGTATCCATGCTGATATTCAGTGCAGTTCGAAAACTGCAAACGGTAAAAATTCAGAATGTTTCAATCAGTATTCCTGCTGATTGGCATCCTATGATTTCGGACGTTTACCCAAACAATACAAACGAATGATGGAAAAATTACCAGCGAAACCCAGAAAAAACATCAAACAGGTAAAGGAACGGTGCATTTGATGAGTTACAGACAGAATCACTTCGCGGGTATCCTGGGACCTGCAGAAGATAAATATAGCAATGAGGTATCCTTTTCTGACTCCTTGTTTACCATTACGGGAAGAACGACCTCATAAAGAGTCGCTGATATTAGAAAGGTGAGGTTTGATTATTAGTGTGAACAAATGTCGATAATCTGGAAGGGAAATTTCTTTATTCTGAGATCCTCACAATAGAGCTTCAGTACCTCCTTTATTGAACCGAACGCTAACTCTGTCCAAGGGATCTCTGCGGGGGAAAAAAGCTTAACTTCAAGGCTTTCTATACCCGGTTGGAATTTGTTTTCAACGAGTTGAGAGCGAAAGATGAAATACACCTGGTTGATATGGGGCAGATTAACAAGGACATAGGGGCGTAGATCGGCAATCACTGCACATGCTTCCTCTGCTGTTTCACGGATTGCACATTCGGAGATCGTTTCACCGTTTTCCAGATACCCTGCAGGCAGGGTCCATTTGCCCCTGGCTGGTTCAATGGCTCTGCGGCATAATAGGATACTACCATCCCATTCCGGGATGGCGCCAATAACCATTTTAGGATTCGTGTAAAAAATTGTCTGGCATAAACTGCACACAAATCTTGGTCTTTCATCACCCTCAGTTATTTTTAATGTTACCTTGCCAGCACATTCTGGGCAGTAGTTCATGGTGATAACCTTTCCAAGAGATATCAGCTATCGTTCCCAGGTGATATGGCGCCCATTTCAACCATCAGCAATTATTGCCTCTGCTGCCATTCGCCCAGAAAGCAGCGCCCATTGAATACCGGGCAAACTCTGGTGTTCGCCAATAATTCTCAGGTTTTTACTGATAGGTTCCGGAGCCACATAAGGGTTCACAGTCGGGGGCTCCTGCCGGGGAAGTGCATGTTCAATCCTGAAGGTTTGTATGTGCTTCCAGGTTTCGGCCTCTCTGCCAAACCAATCTGCACATTGGTTTCGAACTTGTTGCTCAAGATTATCCTGGGCCATATTTTCTTCACCCAAAACCACAGCTGCAATGAGCGTTTTACCAGACGGAGAATATTCAGGGGCAACAAGACTCGGAAAGGCAATGTTGTTTATTGGCCCGCGCCCTTCGCCGTTGAGCAAAAGAAAGGGCTCTTTGAACGGCGGCAGCCAGTCGGCACTGTAATAGAAGCAGCTCTCGCCGATGGTTGGCTGAGCGGACAGATCAGGGAGAAAATCTGGTAATACATTCTGCGATGTGGCAAGCACCACAGTCCGGCCATAATACTTACTGCCATCTTCTAGCGTTACACTGGCCTCGTCAACCCCAGCAACCGCACTGTCAAACTTGATTAAGTCTCTGGGAAAACTGCCTGCGATCTGCCGGGGAATGTCCTCCATGCCATGTGACGGCAAGGCTGCATCACCTTGAGCGAAGACCCTGAATATATACTTGAGAACACGGTCAGAAGCTGTAATACCGGGATCAAGGCAGGCGCCTGCAAAAAACGGCATGAAGAACCGTTCAATAAACCCGGGGGAAAATCCCCAGTCATGTAAAAATTCCATTGCCGGTTGTTCCTCTTGGCTGAAGAGTTCCTCAAGTGTGCATCGACAAACGTCATTGGCGAGTTTCAGCATTAGAAAACGGTCTTTCAAACCACCTATTGGAGAAAAAAGCGTCGAAAAAAAGTGTTTTGGATGACGACGCGGGTCTGCAACTACGTGGAATTTTTCATTGTAGCGTACTGCTACTCCGGCAGGAAATTTCCTCAAGTTCAGTTTTCCGTAATCGAGCACCCTCGATGCCTCAGGGTACCCTGTCTGGAGAACCTGGAATCCATGGTCCACCTGGAAGCCGTCGATAACATCTGTCTTGATTCTCCCCCCCGCCCTGTCGCTGGATTCCAGAACAATAAATGATTTATTTTTCTGGTGAAGAACCGCGGCACAATTCAACCCTGCTATTCCCGCCCCTACGATTACGACATCGTATGTCATACAATTTTCCCTCAATCGACAGTTACTTTATCTACTACTATTTCCTGGCGAAATCTGTTGTAAGTCCGGTGGAGGGTGGAGTAAGCCGTCTACCCATTCAGCAGGCCAGCCTTTAATACCATTAACCGCACCAAGAAGTGCACCCAGCACTGCTCCCCTCCCGGCATTGTCGCCCCCGCACATGGTGTTGGCAATTATTCCATTTTCAGGTGCCATTTCATACTTAAGCGCAAGAAAAATTGTTGCTGGAACAGCATAATCGACATAGCAGGCTGAGGAAAAATGTTTTGTCACTACGGTCGTGTCTGGATAGTCGGTCAATTTTCCGTACAGTTCTATATCCAGATCAATCCCTGATTCCGGCGCTGCAGCCTTGATCGAATCTTTCATAGAGTTTCCCTTGAGGAGATCGAGAAGGATGGAAGCGATAAATGTTCCCCATGAGCGCATAGACCGGCCACCATGGGTCAGAGCCAGATGCTCCAGCGACAATTTCCTGGCGTAATCTGCTTGTCCACTGCAGGCAATGGTAAGCGGCAGCATCAGGCTGTATCCGCCGATATGGTTCTCATCCTGCCGCCCGCACGCTGTTAGTTCGCTCTTATTTGCATAAGCGGTAAAAAAATGCCTGAGATATTCCTCTAGATAGGTATCCTTATGACTGTCTGGGCTGGTGAGAAAGCCCACCATCCGCTCCAGCCAAGAGTCAGGCGCATAGCTGCCTTCCTGTTCTAAAAGATTAAGAAGTTCTCTGGCTAGTTTTACATTGAGCGTATTTTCACCGGCCTCAAGGAACTGGTGATAATGAATATTCTTTTTGCCCCAATACTGCCTCTGGTCATGAAGAATATCAGCCACGCCACGCAGAACAGGAAATGAGGAACGCCAGAGTATGGAATCCGGGTGTGGATTTCGGGGTTTAACATACCCGTTAATTTTACCATAATCCCTCTGCAGTGCGTCGGTGTCATAATACCAATGAACGGGCATTGCCAGGGCATCGCCTATGAACAGACCCAATAGTGCACCACGAATTCTGTCCGTTGATGAAATAGATAGCGTCATCACATATTTATGGTATTCCCGCAGGACATCAAGAGAAAAGCCCCCTGCTGATTTTCGTCTCAACAGGGGGCTCTATCAATTTTCCAGTGGTATGCGTATTACCAGCTGTCGCCAATTACCTGACTAAGATCCTGGCAATTGCTTTGCTCTTCCTCGGTGAGATCCTCTTTTCTTTTAATGTTCTTTATATCTTCGATACGACAGGCATACTCTTTTCCCTCTTTGTCGCTAACCCACACCATATGTTTGAATTCATTTGAAATTACTTCACCTTTCATAAAATCCTCCATTTATTGAATTTCATTATTGTCTTCGCTTCATTGTTTAGAGCAGAAAAACTATTGGTTACAATTTTATGACCTCAAAGATTTTCTCTCCCGCAAGATACGGTTGCTTAGTGACTTATCCATTTTAGGCATAATCATTTAAACAACTAGAAGACCATTATCATTCAAGCACGCTGTCTGATGTTATCTTCATCTGTGTTACTTGCATGATCTAAACAGTAATACCTGAGTTCGCATTTGCAATAGATATAAAACAATAGATTAATGATAGTAATAACTATCATTAATCTGTTGTTAGATGATTTTCACCATTCTACGCGGACCACATGAGGCCAAGCGGAGACGGTATATCGATCTCCGTGAAAATTGTCAGGCTTATTGGCCTGGCTTTAGAACCTGAAATGTCTATCTGAACTGGAAGAAATAAATGAAGCATGTTCATCGATCGATGCATAACATTGAGGATAGCCAACAAGATTTGGGGGTTCAGGGCGAGGATAGCGAGATGGAATAACTGCATGCACGGGCATGCGATCTTTTGCCGGGGAAAGGCTTTGTTTACTTC
>RCNE010001668.1_pt1 | contig 12014 bp, 11 predicted proteins | sample 2041361 | NCBI WGS metagenome assembly RCNE01 (sample SAMN09708229, study PRJNA481090) | Marine sediment metagenome, whole genome shotgun sequencing project.
TGGTCCGCGAGCCGGAGCCGATGCCGCCACTGCAACCGAGAACGCGAATTCGCATAAGTTAGGGTTCTCTTGCACTACGCCATATGGGATGATTCGAAGTTAGGTCAATACCTACCGGGTTTCTGTGTCTCAAATCACAATTCTCTTGCTGTATCTGTTGGCGGCCACGGGTTTCGCGATGAGCCGGCTGCCCCGATTCGCCGCCCTGTCGCGCCCCTCGCTCTATGCGGCAGGCCTGTTGGTCAGCGTCGGCATTGTGTTGCACGGCACCCTGCTGTTCGAGCTGGTCCTGCCAGGCAGGGGCTTCAGCTTTTCAATCGGCAACGCCGCCTCGATGATCGGTCTGGAACTCGCGTTGATCGCCCTGCTCGCTGCATTTGAACCTACGTTGCGCGGCATGAGCGCCGGATTGCTGCTGCTGTCGGCCAGCACAGTCCTGCTGACCGGCGGCTCCGTGGATCCGGCCTCCGCTGTCGCCATGCCCTGGCAGGTTCGCGGCCATATTCTGCTGGCACTTTTGTCGTACGGTTTTCTCAGCGTTGGCGCTATCGTTGCCTTCTACTCACTGCTGCAGGAACGGCGCCTGCGATCAGCAAAAATCACCGCGGTTAACCAGCTGTTTGCACCGCTGGAGACCACGGAGACGTTGCTCATCGGCGTGACCGCCGCGGGCTTCGTCGGTCTGACGCTGGCGATCGCATCAGGCGCCACTTTCGTCAACAACCTCATCGAGCAACATCTCGCCCACAAGTTCGGGCTGTCTCTGATTGCATGGGTGATTTTCGGCATTTTGCTGGGCGGCCGTTTCTTTGCCGGCTGGCGCGGGAAACGCATCGTCAAACTCTACCTCTGGGGTTTCATCACCCTCGGTCTCGCCTACTTCGGCAGCCGCCTCATTCTCGAGGAAATATTCAACCGCAGCTGGCATTGAGACAGGCGTTCTTGACAGCCATATTGCAGGCTGTTGAACTGCAACCGTACGGACAAAATTCGGAGGTGCCCTCCTTTTGGGCGACGACGTTCCATTAGCCAGCTTGCTGGGCCTGCTGGCAGTGCTGCTGCTGCTTTCCGCCTGTTTTTCAGGCTCGGAAACGGCATTGATGAGCCTCAATCGATATCAACTCCGGCACAAAGCCCGCGAGGGCCATCGCGGCGCACGAGTCGCGGAAAAACTACTGAAAAAACCAGGCCGCGTCATCGGCCTTATTCTGTTAGGCAATAACCTCGTCAATATATTCGCGGCGTCGCTGGTCGCTCTGGTGGCGTTCGAGATGGGCGGCCAGTCTGCCGTGGCTGTTGGCTCCCTGATCATGACACTGATCATTCTGATCTTCGCCGAAGCTGCGCCCAAGACGCTGGCCGCGCTGTATCCGGAACGCGTCGCGTTCCCGGCGGCACTGATCTACTACCCGCTGCTGAAAATCACTTACCCGTTGGTCTGGCTGACGAACACGGCGGCTAATGGTGTGCTGTTCTTGTTCGGCGTACGCGCCGGCGATTCCGAGCTCCAGGCGCTAACAAGAGAGGAGTTACGAACCGTCGTTTTCGAAGCTGGCTCGAGGATATCATCGCGCTACCGGCAGATGCTGTTGAGCATTCTCGATCTCGAAAAAGTGACGGTCGACGATGTCATGGTGCCGCACAACGAAATTGTCGGCATCGATCTTGAAGACGACGACACGGATATCGAGGCGATTATCCACGATAGTCAGCATACGCGCCTGCCCGTGTTTCGCGATAACATCGACCAGGTAGTCGGTATTCTGCATCTTCGCAAACTCGCCAATCTTGCAACGCAGGCATTGAACAAAGACACGTTGCAGCAGATGCTCGCCGAGCCCTACTTCGTTCCTGAAGGCACGCCGCTGAGTACTCAGCTCGTACAATTTCAACGTCGCCGCGAACGCGTCGCCCTGGTGGTTGACGAATACGGTGACATCCAGGGCATCGTCACGCTCGAAGATATACTCGAAGAAATCGTCGGTGAGTTTACAACCGACCCGGCGGACGACGAGGTTGACGTGGTCAATGAGGGACCCGACTCGTTCCTGGTCGATGCGAGCGCCAACATTCGCGAGATCAATCGGTCACAGGAATGGCAGCTCCCAACCGATGGTCCAAAAACCATTAACGGATTGATCGTCGAGTTTCTCGAGACAATTCCGCAGCCGGGCACCAGTCTCGTCATCGATGGCTACCCCATCGAGATCGTGGAGGCAGACGACAACCGCATTCGCTCGGTCAGGATTGGCGAGCGCAACCCGTTTGCCGAGGACACTACGCCGGCGTCCGACTCGGCAAGTACGTAATACGACTCTCTACCAAGCCTCTTCGAGGGCCTCTCCAAGCCGCCGCACGCCAACTACCTTGATGCCCGACGGAGCCACCTTCGGGACATTGCCTCGCGGCACGATAGCCGTCGTAAAGCCCTGTTTTGCGGCAGCCGCAATGCGCTCTGCGCCAAATCGCACGGGCCGTAATTCGCCGGCAAGACCGATTTCGCCAAAGCACACGAAACGCTCCGCAAGCGCACGATCCCGAAAGCTGGAAACGATCGCAAGAACGGTTGGCAAATCGACAGCCGTTTCCCCGATACGCAGTCCGCCTACGACATTCACGAAAACATCTTCATCGCCAATGGCGATTCCGCCATGTCGCTGCAGCACGGCGAGCAATAGCGCAAGTCTGTTCTGATCGACACCGTGCGCCAGGCGTTTCGCGTAGTTGCTGTTGCCGTCCGCGACCAGCGCCTGAATTTCGACCAGTAGCGGGCGACTGCCCTCCCATGTAACAGAGACGGCGCTGCCAGGCTCATTGACCGAGTCACGCGACAGGAAAATTGCCGAGGGATTACTCACCTCGCGAAACCCCGTTTCTGTCATGGCGAACACACCCATCTCGCCACTGGCACCAAAACGATTCTTCACCGAGCGAATCATCGTGTAGCGGCTTGCCGGGTCACTCTCGAAGTACATGACCGTATCGACCATATGCTCGACAACGCGCGGACCTGCAATGGCCCCATCCTTCGTGACGTGCCCAATAATAAAAACCGCAACGTCGGTGTGCTTTGCAAACTGCACCAGACGGCCGACACATTCCCGCAGCTGTGCCACAGACCCGGGGGCCGACGGCAGCTTCTCGCTGGTCATTGTCTGGATCGAGTCGATGACCAGGACTTTGGCGCCGCAGGCGACCGCTTGCTCCAACACATTTTCCAGCGACGTATCTGCCAGCAGGTTCATTGCCGATGCATCGAGGCCGAGACGCAGCGAGCGCTGGCCGATCTGGCGAAGCGACTCCTCGCCAGTGGCGTAGCAGACGGGCATGTCCGTCATCAGGCTGGCCGCGACCTGTTGCAGCAAAGTCGACTTACCAACGCCGGGATCGCCGCCCAGCAGCACGACCGCGCCCGGCACCAGCCCGCCGCCCAGCACGCGATCAAACTCGCCAAAGCCCGTCGCGTGGCGGAATTCGATGTCATCAGGGAGTTCATCGAGCCGCTGCGTCGCAACTCGTGAGCGAGGGGATCCCGCGGACGCCGCCAACGTCGTTTCGGTGAGCGTATTCCACAGCGAACACTCCGGGCACTGGCCGGCCCACTTCATACTGTGTGAACCGCATTCGGTGCACAGATAGGCTTTTTTTGCCTTCGCCAAACCGCCGCTACCCCCGAGAATGCTCGTCTGCGGACCGGCAGCGCGCATCGCCCACACGCCGGATACCGCGCCAAATCTATAAGACGCTGTAATTTATGGAGTTTCCGGAATCGTCGCGTAAAAGCAGGCGAACTTTTGCCCGATTATTGTTAAATTCACGACCTTCCGCGAACAACAATGATAGCACCGCCTCCGGGCCCCGTATTACATAAAAAATGCCAACCCTATCTCATTAAGGCAACTTGCATTTATCTATACTTTTGCCCTTGTAAACAAATACCTGAAGCGACTTGAAAAACCTCGGCGTCCAAAAACGTAACCGAATCATCGCGCTCTGCTTTGTCAGCGTGCTGCTACTGATCATTTATGGTCCGTTGTCGCAGTGGTTCGTCGCCGCAGACCGGTTCTTCTACGATCAGTTGGCCGGCGCCGCCCCGAACAAGCCGCTTGGCAACACCTACATCGTCAGTATCGATCCGGCGCGTGAATCCGCGCCCGAGCTGTTGCAGCAATACGGCGACCTTGTTCGCAAACTGAAAGACGCCGGAGCGAGCCGCATCATTCTGCCGCACCCTCCGGCAATACCGGAAAACGCCAGCCTGCCGGCATGGACGGGTCTCCTGAAATCTGCCACTCCTGTCTTTGTACCAGCGCGTCACCCGCTGGCGGCACGCTCGGCTAACATTGGTTTTGTCAGCGTGAATCCTGATAACGACGGCGTACTCAGAAGCACTCAGCTGTGGCACCTCAACGGTGATGTGAAGTCACCATCGTTAGCGCTGGCAGTCGCGTTATCGTCCGCCGATCCGGCTGCGGCACAGGCAATCGCGAGCACCAAAGAATCCATTTATTTCTCCAATTACGCAGAATTGCCGAGACTAGGTGTTCACGACGTGTTGCAAGGTGGGGCCGACGCGACATTGCAGGGAGCCACGGTATTTGTCGACGCGGACCCGGTGCTGGTCGGTGCAGACGCCCTGCTGCCATCTGGCCAGTACGTCACCAGTTCCGAGCTCACCGCAGCGCAACTGGGTGATCTCGAGTACGGACGTGTTATCTCAACCCCACTGTGGGCAAAAGCCCTCGAATGGTTGGCACCGCTCCTGATGGCGGCAGCTGCCGTGCTGGTCATGCCGGAACGTGATCGGCGCGACATCGGGCTGTTTGCGGTCGTTGGCATCGCCACTCTTCTGATCGTTCAAATTCTGCTATTGCTCGGCCTGCGCGTGCGCGTAGATGTAGGCCGCGCGATTTTGATCTACGGCGGCGTGGCGATGTTATGTGCCTATCTGGTGGCAGACGTTAAGAAAGAGTCCGTCGATGCATTCCAGAAAGGCTCCGACTTCCTCTCCGCCGGTCGTCTGGAACCCGCGTTTGCGGAGTTTCGCCGCTGCAGTCCGTCCGAGACCGTTGCGCAAGTAATGTACAAACTGTCGCTTGCGTTCGAGCGGCAGGCCAAACCCGAGCGCGCTGAGGCTGTGATTGACTGGATGAAGCGTACCAACGTGGGGCCGCAATCTGTGCCGGCAGGCACGGAACTCTCCGGCGATATGCCCAAACGACTCGGACGATACGTGATCGAGCGGCGTATCGGGCGCGGCGCAATGGGCGCTGTATACCTCGCACAAGATCCGCGCATCAATCGGTTGGTCGCCGTCAAGGCCATTCCCATCGAGAAAGAATTTGAAGATGAGGAACTCAAAGAGGCGCGCTTACGGTTTTATCGGGAAGCCGAATCGGCCGGCCGCCTGACTCATCCGAATATCACGACGGTCTATGACGCTGGCGAGGACAAGGGACTGGCTTACATAGCAATGGAGTACGTGCCCGGTATCTCGCTGAAAGACTTCACGCTGCCTACGCGGCTGCTCGCGCCGAAGCGTGCCCTAGAACTGGCAGCGCTGGCGGCCGACGCGCTTGATTATGCCCACAGCCAGGGCGTTATTCATCGAGACATAAAGCCGGCCAACCTCATCTACAACCCGAAGACCGCCTCGCTGAAGATCAGTGATTTCGGCGTTGCGCGAATGACAGACAACAACAACACCAAAACCGGCATAGTTCTCGGGACGCCTATGTACATGTCTCCGGAACAACTCGGTGCCGAGGACATCATGGGTTCCTCGGACTTATTTTCACTTGGTGTTACCCTGTACGAGCTTCTGATTGGCGAGGCGCCGTTCAAAGCGACAAATATTGCTGTTTTAATGACCAAGATCACGACCGATAATCCGGAACCGGTGGCCGATCGCCGCAACGGCATACCATCCTCCGCTGACGCCCTTTTGGCCAAGGCGATGGCGAAAAGGCCACAAGATCGCTTTTCCTGCGGCGCCGAAATGGCGGTTGCCCTCAGGAATTGTGCAAGACTCTCTTAACGCAGCGCTGATGAACGAAGACCGGATCTGATGAACCTACGTGACAAAATAGCTATTGTCGAAATAACCGATACGGGCCGCGTTCGAGATCACAATGAGGATGCGATCGGTTCGAATCCGGATATCGGGCTGATGGTACTGGCTGACGGCATGGGCGGCTACAACGCCGGTGAGGTCGCCAGCGGCATCGCGGTACAGATAGTGACCACGCTTGCTGAAGACGGCGCAAAGCGTGAAGAGCGCGACAACATCGATCCACACAGCGGCATGATGCGGCAGTCCATCGTGTTGCGCGATGCCGTTTATCGGGCCAACAAAATCATCTACCAGACGGCGCAGAGCCAGACCCACTGCGAGGGTATGGGCACAACGATTGTTGCCTGCATGTTCTACGACAACAAGGTGTCAATTTGCCACGTTGGTGATTCCCGCGCTTATCGTCTCAGAGACAAGAAGCTCGACCAGATGACGGCGGATCACTCGCTCTTGCAGGAACTCGTTGATCGAGGATTCTATTCCGAGGAAGAAGCGCAACGCTCCACGAATCGCAATTACGTGACGCGGGCGCTCGGTGTCGAACCAACGGTCGAGGTCGAGGTTCACGAGCACGACGCAAAGAAAGGCGATGTTTATTTATTGTGTTCGGACGGCTTGCCGGACATGGTCGAAGATGACGATATTCACTTAACTATCAGTACTTTTAATGCTAGTCTTCAGGTCGTTGGTCAACAGTTAGTTGACTTGGCGAACGACCACGGCGGGCGAGACAACATATCGGTCATGCTTGCGCAGGTAAAGGAACCTTTCCCAGTGAGGCGAGGGATACTTGCGAAGCTTATCGGTTTGTTTCGCTCATAGGGAACGCAGCGGTCTAAGAGCGAGAAAACATGGCACGGTTAATCCTAAGTCTGGACAATCAAGTCCTTGCTGAATACAACATGTCTAAAGAGCGCTACACAATCGGGCGCCTGCCGGACAATGATGTCAGGATCGATAATCCTGCAGTCAGCGGCCACCACTCGTTGATCATCAATATCCTGAACGACTCCTTCCTTGAAGATCTCAACAGTACCAACGGTACATACGTCAACGGGAAGCTGATCAAGAAACATGCGCTGCAAAACGGTGATGTAATTACTATCGGTCACCATCAAATGCGCTTCTCCGATCAGGATGCCCTCCCGGCCGTGCAGGATGATTTTGAAAAGACCATGGTTATCCCGGCTGGACAGCAGGATGCCGAGCAACTGATTCAAGCGGAGAAAGCTGCCGAAGAAGCTGTGGCGCAAGCGCGAGCGGCGGAAGCTGCTCCAGCCGTTGGTTACAAGGCGGCCGCAGCCGCGGTGAAGCTGGATCCCGACGAAGCGGGAGACCTCGACGAGCCTTCATATGCACCAACTGCGCCAACTGCGCCACCACCGCGCCCGCGTGCTGCGCCCGTGGCGGAGAAGAAAGCGGAACCACCTCCGTCATCGACGCAAACCGGTATCGATCCCATTACTGCACCCAGCGCACTGCCTATGGGCACGCTGCAGGTGCTAAGCGGCGGCTTTGCCGGCCGCGTGTTGGAGCTAACCAAAGCGCTAACGACGCTCGGCCGTCCCGGCATTCAGGTAGCGGCGGTGACCCGGCGCAAAGAGGGCTATTACATCGTGCACGTGGAGTCAGGAAAGGAAGGCGACTTCCCGCTAGTGAATGGCGAGCCGATCGGTTCGCAGGCCAAGAAGCTTGCTGATAATGACGTCGTGCAGCTTGCCGGCGTCAAGATGGGCTTCTACCTGAGCTAGAGCTAGCTCAGCTAGACCACAACCTCGCTGTCTTCGCGGTTCATGACGCCGCACACCAGTTCATAAGGAATTGCGTCGGCCCACGGCGCGACCTCTTCGACCGGCAAACCGTCGCCCCATAGTGTGGCGACATCACCGACGGTGTCGCTCGCGTCTGCACCCAGGTCCACACCGATCAGATCCATCGAAACATTGCCGATCAATGAGACTCTACGGCCGTTGATGAGCACCGGTGTGCCGGTGCGAAAGTGGCGAGAGTAACCGTCACCATAGCCCGCTGAAATGATACCCAGCTGCGTGTCAGAATCACTGACATAAGCCCCTTTGTAGCCGACTCTGGCCCCGGCCAGTAGCGGCTTGATCGCGATCAATCGCGCTTCAAAATGCATCACGGGCTTCAGACCCAGTTCATTACCCCGACGGTCCGCAAACGGGGACACACCAAAGAGCGCGATGCCGGGCCGAACCCAGTTGTCACCGCTGAATTCCAAATCCTGCTGCGCATCGGCGACCGCGGGCCAGCCAAGCGTTGCTGGCGAATTACCGATGCTGATAGAGCCCTGAAACCCGGCTGCAACCCGCTTGAAGCGTCGTAACTGCTCCGAGGTTGTCGAAGAACGCAGCTCATCGGCACTCGACAGGTGCGTCATCAGGCGAACCTCGCTTACAGCACCCGACGCTTCCACCGCAGCGAGCACTGACTCTGCCTCGTCGACCGAGAAGCCGAGGCGATTCATGCCAGTATCGATTTTCACCCAGACGGTAATGCGCCCGCCCAGCGCCGCATTCAATAACTCTATTTGATGCTGGCAGTGCACGACCGGCTCGAAACCCCAATCAATGGCCGCCTGTAATTCCGCCACGTTCGTCACGCCCGCCAGGAGGACGATGGGCGCGGTGATGCCGTTCTCTCTGAGCTGGATCGCTTCCGGAACCCGGGCCACGGCAAACGCATCGACGTCGGCCAGGTGTTGTGCGACAGGCACCATGCCATGGCCATACGCATTGGCTTTGATGACTGCCATGATTTTGCAGCCGGGTGCAGCTGCGCGAATAACAGCGAGGTTATGTTGCAGCGCACCGAGCCGGATGAGCGCTCGTGCACCAAAACTCACGGATAACCCTCATCCCCATACGAATCGGGCACGAAATTTTCGAACTTGGTGTAACGGCCGACAAACGTCAGCAGGAAATCACCGATTGGTCCGTTCCTCTGCTTGGCGATCGCAACGTCGGCGACGCCTTTGCGCGGCGTCTCCGGGTTATAGACTTCTTCCCGATAGATAAAGCAGATCAGGTCGGCATCCTGCTCGATGGCACCGGACTCGCGAAGATCGGACATGACCGGTCGCTTGTCGGTGCGCTGCTCGACGCTTCGGTTGAGCTGCGACAGCGCAATGACCGGCACCGACAATTCCTTCGCCAGCGCTTTCAGGTTACGTGATATTTCGGAAATCTCGGTGGCTCGATTCTCCTTCGAGCCCTCCACCTGCATCAGCTGCAGATAATCGATGACGATCAGTCCGAGCCCATGTTCGCGATGCAGTCGCCGTGCGCGGGCGCGAATTTCGGTCGGCGACATGCTGGGCGTGTCATCAATAAAGATGGGTGCATCCGACATCAGCTGCACCGCCGTGTTGATGCGCGACCAGTCCTCGTCCGGGAAGTTGCCGGTGCGTAGATGCGTCTGATCGACGCGGCCCAGTGACGAAATCATGCGAAATGCCAGCTGCTGCGCGGGCATTTCCATGGAGAAGATAGCGGTCGGAACCTTGGACCCGATGGCGGCGTTCTCTGCGATGTTTACGGCAAAGGTCGTCTTACCCATCGACGGACGACCGGCCACGATGATGAGTTCGCCTGGCTGCAAACCCGCTGTCAGTTTGTCGAATTCGGTGTAGCCGCTGGAGACGCCGGTAATGCTGCCTTCGGACTGGTGCAACAGGTCGATGCGATCAACAGCCTCGGGCAGGATTTGCTTGAGCGACTGAAAGCCTTTCTTGCCGCGACTGCCCTTCTCGGCAATCTCGAACACCATCCGCTCGGCATCGTCGAGAACCTGTGAGGCGGTTCGGCCATCCGATGCAAAGGCGCTGCCGCTGATTTCATTGCCGGCATTAATCAATGCGCGCAGCGTGGACCGCTCGCGGAGAATCTTTGCGTAAGCCCGCGCGTTAGCAGCACCGGCCGTTTCATTGGCAAGCGTCGCCAGGTATTCGAGACCGCCGGCCTGCTCGAGTTCGCCACGGCCGTCGAGGTATTCCGATACGGTGACAACATCGCAGGGGCTGCCATCTTCGATCAGATTGCCGATCCCCGTAAAGATCAACCGGTGATCCTTACGATAGAAATCGTCAGCGACGACGACGTCGGCGACCTTGTCCCAAGCCTGGGCGTTAAGCATCAGGCCGCCGATCAACGCCTGTTCCGCTTCTATGGAGTTCGGCGGCGTCTTGAGGCGCCGCTCGGCACCCCCGTCTGTAAAGCCGTCGTCCAAAGCTCGGACCATAATTGGCGTTTCCTTATCGTTCTAACGCGGTGAAATTATTCCTGTCTCAACGGTAACACAGCCGGCACTTAGTCGGCAGTAACAACCCGTACGAGAATCTCGGCATCAACTTCACTGTGCAGGTGAATACCAATCGGGAACTCGCCGAGCTCGCCAATCGGGCCATCCGGCATGCGAATTTCCGAACGCTCGACCTCAACCTGGATCGCCGCCAGCGCCTCTGCAATATCGATGGGTCCCACCGAACCGAACAGCTTGCCTTCGCTGCCAGCGTTGGCCGGCACGACCAGCTCGACGCCACTGAATGACTTCGCACGTTTCTGCGCTTTCTTGAGCTCCGCAGTCGCCGCTTTCTCGAGTTCGGCACGGCGTGCCTCAATCGCTTTCATGTTGGCTTTTGTGGCGAGAGCCGCTTTGCCCTGCGGTAACAGGAAGTTGCGGCCATAGCCGGGCTTCACTTTGACGAGGTCGCCAATGCCACCGAGATTTTCAACACTTTCCAATAAAATAACTTCCATCACTGTTACCTTTTTATGCTTTCCTGATCCGACGGCGGAAATTAAACCACGCGTCCGTATAACCTATTAAAGCCAGCGCCGTCATCAACAATATCTGCAAAAACGGCAGTAATATATACACGGCAATCACTGCCGCTACGGGCAATATGCCCTCCGCGTGCAACCAGTGCACGATGGCGAGACCCTGGAGCCAGAAAAACACGAACAACACAAACGCGAGGTTCTGTATCCAGGCGAAGTCAATGACGAACGCCAGCAGCGATGCCAGCGCCAGCACTATCGCGATGACGCGGCCAAAACCAAAATCCCGAAACCGGCCATAGTCCGCGGTTTCGCCGGCCAAGCGCTGATACATCGCATAGCCGAGTAACAATCCCACAACGTACAACAACCAAAACGCCAGCACGGCAGATACCGTCATGACGTCGGGCGTGAACATCTCCATGTTCAACTGCAGATTACTCTGCTTCGCAAGCTCCGACATCATCACCAGGTACGGCTGCCAAAAAGCCACCGGATCCGTGACGACGATGTAAAACATCGTCATGGCGACGACCGCCACCAGCACCGAGACCTGCATCACCAGCGTTAACGAACGTGTGCGTATCAGCAACGCTGCCAACAAAAATACCGGTACCCATGTGCCCAACATCAGTGCCGTGATCGAGGCGATGGAAACGCCAAACAATAATGACACTGTCACCAGCACTGCGGCCGCAATCAGCCCTTCAATGACAGCGAGCCTGGTACCCTGCGCCACCACCAGCAGCGCCATGATCACACCGCTCGTAAGCTGTGGGGCCGGCAGCAACAGCGTGACGGCCAGGCCCATGACGGCGTTTTGCGGTCGTGCGACCAGCCAGCTGGCTATCGCCTGCACCGGTTCGTACCGACGCTTACTGGTGCCGGTCGGTGTACGGCAACAGCGCGAGGTATCGTGCTCGCTTCACCGCCGTCGCCAGCTGCCGCTGGTAGTGAGCCTTCGTGCCGGTGATGCGACTTGGAACGATCTTGCCCGTCTCGCTCACGTACGCCTTGAGCAGGAGGAGATCTTTATAGTCGATCTCCGTAATACCCTCAGCGGTAAAACGACAATACTTACGCCTGCGTGAATAACGACTCATAACAATGCTCCTCAGGCGCTCTTGGCAGCAGCTTCGTCA
>RCNE010002273.1_pt1 | contig 12006 bp, 12 predicted proteins | sample 2041361 | NCBI WGS metagenome assembly RCNE01 (sample SAMN09708229, study PRJNA481090) | Marine sediment metagenome, whole genome shotgun sequencing project.
GCGTTGCTAGCGTTCGGCTGGGTGCAGTATTCCTCAGGCCTGTTCGCTGAGTTCGCGGCACCGTACTGGATTATTACGATGTGGATGTTGTTCGCGACGACCTTGAATGTTTCGATGCGCTGGCTGCGGAATCGACAAGTAATGGCTGTTTTGTTCGGCTTATTGGGCGGGCCGATCAGCTATATCATTGGTCAGAAAATCGGTGGAATCATACTGGTCGATCAGGTTGCAGCGCTCACGGCTCTTGCTATCGGCTGGGCGATCATGATGCCGATTCTTTTGCGCCTGTCTGAGAGCTTCGATGGTTTCTCGGTGGTTTCCACCGATAGTGTCGGAGAGCTTGCTTGATGGACTGGACTCTCTATTGGCAAGCGCTCGCCTTCGTCTCATTTGGCGGGGCTATTGGCTGGCTATATAGTGCGATCCGCAAGGATGTAAGCATCGTCGATAGCTTGTGGTCTCTGTTTTTCCTGCTAATGGCAACGGCCTATGCATTGGCATCAGAGCCACTCTCCGAGCGTGGGCTGTTGGTGTTCGTATTGGTCGCAGTTTGGGCGATTCGCCTATCGGCGTACATCACGATTCGAAACCACGGCGAGCCCGAGGACTATCGCTACCAAACCATCCGCGCGAACAATGACCCTGGATTTTGGTACAAGAGTTTGTTCATCGTGTTCCTGCTGCAAAGTACACTCGCATGGATCATTTCGTTGCCATTGATGGTTGCTGTGACCTCAAAATCCAATCTTGGCATTCTGGACGCGATAGCGGTCGTAGTCTTCGCGCTCGGATTCCTGTTTGAAGCCGGCGGAGACTATCAACTGGCCAAATTCAAGAGAGATCCGGACAACCGTGGCAAGGTGCTCGACAGTGGCCTGTGGCGTTACACCCGACACCCCAACTATTTTGGGGACTTTTGTATCTGGTGGTCCTTCTACCTGTTTGCGCTGGCTGCAGGCGCATGGTGGTCAATCATCGCGCCGTTGTTGATGTCCGTCTTGCTACTAAAAGTATCCGGCGTCGCAATGCTGGAAAAAACAATCGCAGAGCGGCGTCCAAAGTATGCCGAGTACATTAATAACACCAATGCTTTTTTCCCTGGGCCGAGACAAACAGGGAATGACTTTCAAGGGGCAAGAAAATGACAATGGCCTGGAAAAATCCACTACTCGCGACATTCCTGATTTTCGGAATGGCATCGCAAGTCTGGGCAGATGAATGGAATTTCGACGTATATCTCGACGGGAAAAAGGTCGGCACGCACCTTTTTGAAGTTGTGGACGCTGACGATCAGCGTCACGTCCAAAGCACCGCCAATTTCGACGTCAAATTTCTGTTCTTCTCCGCCTACCGCTATGAGCATACGAATATTGAGAGCTGGGCTGACAATTGCCTGCTCACTTTCGATGCCAACACCAACGTTAACGGCAAGCCGACTGCCGTATCGGGCGCCACAGGCGAGGATGGCTTCGTTGTTAATAAGCTTAGCGGCCAGGAGCTCCTGCCAGATTGCGTCATGTCCTTCGCCTACTGGAACCCGGCATTTCTGAAGGAAGAGCGCTTGCTGAATCCACAAACCGGCGATTTTCTCGACGTCGAGGTGGAGTTAATGGGTACAGAAAACCTTGAAGTGCGCGGTGAGCAAGTCGCTGCAGAGCGTTACAAAATTACTGCGCAGGGAATCGATCTGATGCTCTGGTACTCAAGTAACGACGAATGGCTAGCCCTGGAATCATTTGCCAAGAAAGGTCATATCATTCGATATGAGTTGTCCTGACATGAATTTGGCGAAAAATCACTATGTCCTTTGCCGCGGCCGCGGTGCTAACGGGCTGTGCGACGGACATGCCGGAACTGGCGGCCGTTGAGTATGTGGACCTGGAGCGCTTCATGGGCGACTGGTATGTCATTGCGAACATCCCGACCTTTGTCGAGAAGGGAGCGCACAACGCGATCGAAAACTACAGCATCAACGACGATGGCTCGATTGCGACGCGTTTCACCTTTCGCAAAGACGGTTTCGATGGCAAGGAAAAAGAATACAATCCGAAAGGATTTGTAACCGATACCGAGTCGAACGCGGTCTGGGGTATGCGATTCGTTTGGCCCATAAAAGCGGACTACCGAATTATCTCTCTCGATGAAGACTACTCAGTAACCGTGGTTGGCCGAAACAAGCGTGATTTCGTCTGGATCATGGCTCGTGATCCGCAGATCCCGGAGCAACTCTACGACGAGCTGGTCGAGTTCATAGTTTTGAACGGCTACGACGCCAGCAAGTTGCGGCGCGTTCCGCAGCAGTGGTAGCCACATGAAGATCGCTATTATTGGTACGGGTATTGCTGGAAATGTTGCTGCTTACAAGCTCAATCAGCAGCACGACATTACGGTATTCGAGTCCGCACCCTATGTTGGCGGACATACGAATACCGTTGATGTGTTTGAAGGTGGCAAGAAGCTCGCGATTGATACCGGGTTCATCGTTTTTAACGATCGCACCTACCCAAAATTTATTCAGCTTCTTGATGAGATAGGGCAAAACTCCAAAGACAGTGAGATGAGTTTTAGCGTGCGCAGCGAGAATGGCGGCTTGGAGTATAACGGACGGTCGCTGGATGCCTTGTTCGCGCAACGGCGAAATCTTCTGCGACCGCGGTTCTATCGAATGATTCGCGATGTTCTGAGATTTAATAAAGAGGCTAGTAAGGAAGATTATTCTCACATCGAAGGACTTACAGTAGGTGAGTTCCTGGCTATGAATGCATATGGTATCGAGTTCGCCGAGCAGTACCTTGTGCCGATGGCGGCGGCGATCTGGTCGGCCGAGCCGAAGCGCGTACTGGATATGCCGATTGATTTCCTGGTGCGTTTTTTCTCAAATCACGGATTGTTACAACTAAACGACCGTCCGACGTGGCGAGTAGTGAGTGGGGGCTCGAGAGAGTACGTCAAGAAACTCGTTGCCGGGCATCGCGACCGAATACGTCTTAATAGTCCGGTTCGCTCGGTGCGTCGTACCGCGGTGGGTGTTGAGATTCGATCGGTTGGCACTGAAGCGGAGATGTTCGACGCGGTTTTCTTTGCGTGTCATAGCGACCAGGCTTTGTCGATGCTGTCAGATCCGACGACGGCTGAAGCCGAGGTCCTCGGAGCCATTCAATATCAGGCCAACGAGGCAATTCTGCATACCGATGTCAGCGTAATGCCACGTCGAAAAAAGACCTGGGCTGCCTGGAACTATCACATTCCCAAAGACCCGGAGCGCCACGTCACGGTGACTTACAACATGAATATTCTGCAAGGTCTGAGCGCGCAGAATCAGTACTGCGTAACACTGAATAATGACCAGGATATTCGCGCGGATCGCGTCATAAAGAGGATTCGGTACGAACACCCTATGTATACCCGAGAGGCGGTAGCGGCCCAATCACGGCAGCGTGAGCTCAATGTTGATCGCTTCTATTTTTGCGGCGCCTATTGGCGCAATGGATTTCATGAGGATGGCGTCACCAGTGCGTTGAATGCTGTCCAACACTTCGAGGAGTGGCTTAGTGATGAAGAGCTGCATTTACGAAGGGCGGGTTAGCCATACACGCGTGCAGCCGGTAAGCCATCGATTCGACTACCGCATTTTCATGATGTATGTCGATCTCGACGAGTTGCCGCAGTTGTTCGAAAAGCATTGGTTTTGGTCGGCATCCCGTTCCGCGTTGGCGACTTTTCAACGCGATCGACATATGGGAGAGGGTGATCTCCAGGAAGATGTTCGAGACCTGGTTGCTGAGAAGTTGGGTACCCGGCCTACGGGTCCAATTCGCCTGCTCACCAATTTTTCCTATTTCGGCTACTTTTTTAGTCCCGTCAGCTTCTACTACTGCTTTGCAGATGATGGCGAGACTGTTGAAGCCGTCGTTGTTGAAGTTAACAACACGCCGTGGGGAGAGCAGCATTGCTACGTTGAGAGCTGCACAAACTCACAGGGAAAACCCAATTTGTGGCGATTTAGTGTCTCGAAGGAAATGCATGTTTCGCCATTCATGCCGATGGATGTGAATTACAAATGGGTACTAACGCAACCGTCTGCAGCCGTTTCTGTTTTCATGGCAAACGAGATATCAGGGAGCAGAGCGTTCAAGGCCATGTTGAACCTGCAGCGCAAGGAGATAACGTCGTACTCTCTGGCGGGCGTTTTATGTCGCTATCCGTTTCAAACAATGCGAACCATTTTCGCAATTCACTGGCAGGCGCTACGATTATGGCTAAAGCGCGTCCCTATTTATCCACACCCTGAAAAACCGACATCGATGGTGGAACAACGATGAAAGCAACAACGATCAGTTCGCCTTCTTTTCTCAAAGCGCCTGTCCGTCCAACACAGCTGGAGAACTTTGCCCGGCGTATGGTCCGGTCACGCCTGAGTAAGTTGCGTAACGGCCAAATCACCATCAAAGAAGGTGATTCCGTCGTCGTCTATGGTGGTCAGACAAAAACGTGTCAGCTAGCAGCAGTATTGCAGGTAGAGCACCCAGCGTTTTATGGCGATATCGCTTTCGGTGGCTCGATTGGCGCCGGCGAGGCCTACATGCAGGGACATTGGCGCTGCGATAAATTGAGCGATCTCCTGCGAATATTGCTAATTAACAGAGACGTTCTCGAGGACATCGATTCGGGCTTGTCAGCCGTTGTGCGACCAGCGCGTAAGTTATTGCACTGGATGAACCGCAATACTAGAGATGGAAGCAGACGCAACATTGCTGCGCATTACGATCTCGGCAACGACTTCTATTCGAGTTGGCTGGACCCGACCATGATGTACTCCTGTGCCTACTTCGAAACACCGGATACGTCTCTGGAAATGGCAGCGACCGCCAAACTGGATCGAATTTGCAGGAAGCTTGATCTAAGAGCCACGGATTCCGTGGTTGAGATTGGCACAGGCTGGGGCGGTTTCGCCATTTACGCCGCGAAGAACTATGGTTGTCACGTCACTACAACCACGATCTCAAAAGAGCAGTACGAGCTCGCAAGCATGCGCGTCAAAGAGGCTGGCCTCGAGGACAAGGTCACTTTGTTATTCGATGACTATCGAGACCTTGAAGGTCAGTACGACAAGTTGGTGTCGATAGAAATGATAGAGGCGGTAGGGCATCAGTTTCACAAATCGTTTTTCCAAAAATGCAGCGCCTTACTTAAGCCGGAAGGGCAGATGCTGTTGCAAGCGATAACAATCGCCGATCAACAGTATGACAAGTACAAAACGGGTGTGGACTTTATCCGCCGTTACATCTTCCCAGGTGGTTGCCTGACATCCGTCACAGACATGACTGGCGTAATGACGCGTACTACTGACATGCGGGTACTGCACACTGAAGATATTGGGCCGCATTACGCCACCACTCTTAATCATTGGAATAAACGTTTCTTCCAAAGCATCGACAAAACACGGGCGCTGGGATATCCGGAGACGTTCATACGCATGTGGGAGTTTTATTTGTGCTACTGCGAAGCCGCGTTCATAGAACGTGCCACTGGTACCGTACAGATGCTCATGATGCGCCCGGCGGCGCGCCGCGACCGGATAGATTACTAATCCATAGCCGTAACCAGCCGGGGCCGGTAGACTCACTCGCCTGTCGACTCTGAAAACTGAAACCCATGGCAAATTATGCTGTCGCGCTGCATGGCGGTGCGGGCCCTGTTCCCGGCCGCGACTACGCGGTCACCGAGGCGCATTTACGAGGTCTCGCGGAAAGTTGTGAGTCCATGCTGGCCAGCGGCACCAGTGCCCTCGATGTTGTCGAGTATGCCGTCGCGGAACTCGAGTCCTGTGGCTTGTATGTGGCCGGCAAAGGATCGGCCTCGAACTCCGCTGGATACGTCGAGCTTGACGCATCGATTATGCATGGACCCACTCGTGCAGCAGGTGCGGTCGCTGCGGTTATTAATGTCGTTAATCCTGTGCGGGTTGCTCGCGGCGTGATGGAGAAAACACCACACGTCATGTTAGCGGGCAGCGGCGCACTCCATTTTGCGACAGCCTCGGGATTTGATTTAGTCGACGACGCAGGTTCTTACTACGTACTGCCGATCGGTGTTACCGCCGAGGATGTCACTGCATCAAAGCATGGCACGGTAGGTGCGGTTGCCCTGGATCAATCTGGCGAGCTCGCGGCGGCGACGTCAACAGGCGGCACATTCATGAAGCTCGAAGGCCGCGTGGGTGACACCCCGCTTATCGGGGCGGGTACCTGGGCGGATGATGACGTTGCGATATCGTTTACCGGCACAGGCGAACATATCATCAGATCCGGCGGTGCGATTGCTGTCGCGCATCAGTTCAAAGCAGGTCGGACCTTGCAGGAAGCTGCAGACCATGTGCTGGCCGAGATAAAGCGATTGGGAGGCGACGCTGGACTGATCGCCGTAAGCAGAAGCGGCGAAATAGCCATGCCTTACAATTCGGACGGTATGAAGCGTGCGGCGGTTGCAACAAACCTACCGTTGGTGGCGACCACATTTGACTAAATTTTTCTAGAAGCAGATAAAGAATCCTATGAAATCGATATTAGAAAATATTCCGGTAGTCCCCGTTGTTGTTATCGATGACGCCGACAAAGCAGTAGCCGTTGCAAGAGCGCTGGTTGCGGGTGGCTTACCGATCATTGAAGTAACAATGCGAACATCGGCGGCGCCAGCCGCAATCGCGGCGATTGCAGCCGAGGTGCCTGAGGCCCATGTGGGGGCAGGTACCGTTCTGAGTGCGGAGCAAGCGCGCAGCATTGTTTCCGCGGGCGCTAGATTCATTGTCTCGCCGGGTTTGCACGAAGACGTGGTTGCGACGGCGAACGAACTGGGCGTACCAATCATCCCCGGCGTGGTGACTGCGACGGAAGCGCAGCAAGCATGGAATATGGGTCTTCGGGAACTCAAATTTTTCCCGGCAGAACAGGCCGGAGGTGTTGCAATGATCAAGTCGCTCTCATCCGTATTCAGAGATGTGACATTCATGCCGACGGGCGGCGTTTCGACGGCCAACCTGAAGGACTATCTTGCGCTTCCTTCCGTTCTTGCCTGCGGCGGCAGTTGGTTGACACCCGCAGCGGTAATTGCGGCGGGAGACTACGATCAAATTACGAAATTGGCACGTGAGGCGTTAGCCGTTGCCAGAGAAGTAAGAACTTAGTTCAGTATTAACCCCAGAAACGTTTCTGGGGTAGGGACACGATTCCCTTGTCGTAGATAAATCCACCGGCGCGGTCATTCTTTAGTAGGAGTGGTCCGTCGATATCGACGAAATCTGCAACGTGTGCTATCACGTGCATTGGCGCCATGCTCAGGGAGGTACCGCCCATACAGCCGATCATGATGCCGAGGCCCTTGTCTCTCGCGTCGGCGGCCAGCTCAAGACCGTGCGTCAAACCGCCGGACTTATCGAGCTTGATGTTAATCATCTGATAGCGATTGGCTATCTGTTCAAGTTCACCAGAGTGCTGGATCGACTCGTCCGCACACAGCGGTAACGGTGAGTCGTAGCCTTCCAGTGCATCGTCATGGCCACGCCGCAACGGTTGCTCGATCATACTGACGCCGAGTTCGGCGAGTGCAGGGGCGACCTCAACCAGTTGATCAAATTCCCAGCCTTCATTAACGTCAACGACGAGTCTCGCATCAGGTCGGGCTTTACGAATAGAGGCGATGCGCTCTACCGGTCTGTCGTTACTCAGCTTTACTTTGAAGAGCGTGAGATCGCTTGCCGCTGCCGCCCGAGCCCCCATGTCATCCGGTTCGGCCTCAAGTCCGATCGTGAACACAGTTTCTATCGGATCTGAGCTTACACCGGCTAATTCCCATGCCGATGTATTCGACAACTGCGCTTCGAGGTCCCATAGGGCCGCGTCCACGGCACAGCGGGCCCCACCGGGAGGTAAGAGTTCCATCAACTCCTGACGCCCGGCGCCGGCAGCCAATTCACCAGTAATAGATTCGATCTGCGCAAGCATCGATTTCTGATCTTCGCCGAGGTAGTAAACACCCAAGCCTTCGCCACGCCCGATCGCCCCGTCCTGTTCGATTTCGCAAACAACGCTCGGGAAATCATCCCAGGTATTGCGCGAGATTCGAAACGGAATCAACGCCATCCAGTTTTCGAGATGTACCGATACGCGACGCGTCATTTGATGTTCTCCAGCAAGTAGTCGGCGATATCTGCCATGCCCGTCGCCACAGGGTCGGCGCAAGGAAGTCCATATTTTCCCGAAATATCAGAAAGATAGCTACGCCGTTCTTCGTCGGCGAGTGATGAGGTATTCATGCTGATGCCAGCCCAAATACAGTTCGGGTTAGTGATTTGTGCGAGAGTTAACGCGGTTTCCGCTACCTCGTTGAGCGGCGGAATCTCAACGTCCACCTCAAGGCCATCGAGGAAGTCACTACGAGTATGGTGGCAAACAACGATCGCATCGGGCTGCGAGCCGTGCAGCAAACCCAGGCTCACCGCTGCGTAACCGGGGTGCAGTAGCGACCCCTGACCCTCAATAATATCCCAATGATCGTTATCATTATCTGGCGACAGGAGTTCTGCCGCACCCGATACGAAATCGGCGACTACCGCATCAATCGGCATGCCTTCGCCGGCGATCATGATGCCGGTCTGGCCCGTGGCCCGAAAATCTGCATTAACTCCACGCGTCGCGAGTTCGCGATGCAGGGCCAGTGCACTGTATTTCTTGCCAACCGCGCAATCGGTGCCAATCATTAATATTCTTTTGCCCGAGCGCTTCACGCCGCTACCGACTTCAATGTCGCTCGGCGGAACGCGGACATCTATCAACTGTGCGCCACCTTCCTTCGCAGCGATGACCAGCTCGTCATTGTCCTGAAGTCTTGCGTGAGTACCGCCAGCGATGTCGATGCCTGCGCGTGCCAATTTCGCAAGCATCGGTATCCACGTATCGCTGAGAATACCGCCTGTCGAAGCAACGCCTATAATCGCAGTGCCTACGCCGGCTTCTACTGCAGCGGCAACATCAAGTTCTGGCACGCCCATATCGACCGGGCAACCGGGTAGTCGCAATTGGCCCACGCATTTTTCGGGGCGCCAATAAGCGATGCCATGTCCGGTCTTTGCGTGATGGTCGTCAGGAACATCACCCATAAAAAGAAGATAGGGGGTCTTGAGTTGTATTTTTCTCAAATAAAGATCGTTGCCGGATGTTCCAGCTGCTCCCTGATGCGTTGAATCATGGCTGCGGCATCGTAGCCGTCGACAAAGCGATGGTCGAATGACGAGGACAAATTCATCATCGTTCGGACGGTGATCTGGCCGTTTAGAACAACCGGTTTCTCGATCGCTCTATTCACACCGATGATACCGACCTCCGGCATATTGATGACCGGCGTTGACACGATGCCGCCGAGCTTGCCAAGACTGGTGATCGTGATTGTCGAGCCACTGAGTTCTGACTTGGTAATGCTGTTATTGCGTGCAGCGTCTGATACCCGTCGAATTTCGCTCGCGAGCTCGTGGACGGTCATGCGGTCCGCATTTCGTACCACCGGCACTTTGAGGCCATCCGGTGTCTGCGTGGCGACGCCAAGATGCACGGCGCCATGTTGCACGATGACATTGCGATCCTTGTTATAGGTCGCGTTGCACTGTGGAAATTCACGTAAGGCGCGAATTAAGGCGAGCCCAAGGAAAGGTAACGGTGTAAGTCTTTGTGATTTGTCTACGTTCTTATCATTCAGGTGCTTACGCAGTGCTTCGACTTCAGTGATGTCGATTTCTTCAACGTAAGTGAAGTGCGGTACTTCCTGAGTGGCCTTTGTCATGCGCTCGGCAATGATGCGACGCAGGCCGATGACCTTTATTTCTTTGTCGACTGCCGGAGCAAACTTGGTGACGGCCGTGCTTGGGGGGTGGCCCGCCAGATGTGCATCAAAGTCCTGGCGAGAAACGCGCCCACCGGGGCCAGTCCCCACAACTGTCGTCAAATCTACGCCCGCTTCTTTAGCGCGACGTCGAATTGCAGGCGATGTCATGACCCGTGTTTGATTTGTGGGGGCGGCTTCAGCCGCGATCGGGCCTGAAGGCCCTCCCACAGACTCTTCTCTTACAGCAACATTTGTGGGAGCGGCTTCAGCCGCGATTGGGCCTGAAGGCCCACTCACATCATCCGTTTCAAAGATGACCAGCGCTGCACCAACGGCGACCATATCGCCGGGCTCACCCGCTAGCTTTATGACCTTGCCGGAAACAGGAGACGATAACTCAACGGCTGCCTTGTCCGTCATCATGGATCCAACGATATCTTCTTCGGTGACCTGTTCACCGACTTTGATGAACCACTCGCCGATCTCAGACTCGACCATGCCTTCGCCCATATCCGGAAGTTTGAAGATGTACTCGCTCATCCTTCCTCCATCATTTTGCGAATACCGTTCGCAACGCGTTTCTTGCCGGGGAAGTACTGCCACTCGAATGCATGCGGGTACGGTGTATCCCAGCCGGCTATTCGACCAATAGGTGCTTCCAGATTGTAGAAACAATCCTTTTGAATTCTGGCCGCCAATTCGGCGCCGTAGCCCGCAAAGCGGGTTGCTTCATGCGCCACGAGGCAGCGACCGGTCTTGTTGACCGAGGTAGTCAAGGTCTCAACATCCAGCGGCGAAATGCTGCGGACGTCAATAATCTCAGCATCAACGCCGACTTCTTCCGCAGCAGCTTTGACGACATGCACCATGGTGCCGTATGTGACGATCGTCAGTTCTTCGCCGGCTTTGACAATTTCTGCGGTATCTAAGGACACGGTGTAATGGCCCTCGGGCACCTCACCTTTTGGATGTGATGCCCAGGATACGGCCGGTTTGTCGGGATCACCGTCAAAGGGTCCGTTGTAGATTCTCTTCGGTTCGAAAAACACAACCGGATCGTCAGACTCGATCGCACTAATCAACAGCCCCTTCGCGTCATACGGATTCGATGGCATCACGCTGCGGATGCCAGTCACGTGGGCGAAGATTGCCTCCGGGCTTTGCGAATGAGTCTGGCCGCCGCGAATGCCGCCGCCGCAAGGTGTACGAATTGTAACGGGGGAGAAAAATTCGCCCGCACTTCGGTAGCGGATGCGAGCGAGCTCGCTGACGATTTGATCGAAGCCGGGGTAAATATAATCGGCGAATTGAATTTCGGCGACCGGCCGAAGACCATTAATGCCCATGCCGATAGCTGCGCCGATAATGCCGCCTTCGGCTATCGGTGCATCGATGACTCGATGTTCACCGAACTTGCGTTGCAATCCATCCGTGCAGCGAAACACGCCGCCGAAGTAGCCGACGTCTTCGCCAATCACGATGACACTTGGATCTCTGTCCATGGTCACATCAAGTGCCGAGCGGATCGCCTCGATCATGTTCATTTGCGCCATGTCAGGATCCCTCGATCTCTAGCATGTAGCGCCGTTGCGATTCGAGATGCTTCGGCGTCTCGGCGTAGATGTCGTCAAACATTGTGCCGGGCTCTATGAACGGCCCTTCGGTCATCGTTCCGTATTGCTGCGCTTCTTTCCACGCGGCCAATACTTCAGCTTTCAGTTCTTCTTCGAGCTGTTCGTGTTTTTCTGTCGTCCAACGGCCGATACTGATCAAGTGATTCTTGAGTCGATCGATAGGGTCACCCAGCGGGAAGTCCTTGTACTCATCCTTCGGGCGGTACTTGCTGGGGTCATCGCTCGTGGAGTGTGCGCCGGCACGATACGTTACCAGCTCGATTAGCGTTGGCCCGCCACCGCGACGTGCGCGCTCAGCCGCCCACAGGGTGACCGAATAAATCGCGAGCAAGTCGTTGCCGTCTACGCGGACACCGGGAATACCGAGGCCGAGACCGCGCGAGGCAAAGGAACGTCGTTCGCCGCCGGCGAATCCCTGAAAAGTCGATATTGCCCACTGATTGTTCACGACGTTCAGAACTACAGGCGCCTGATATACAGCAGCGAACGTCAGTGCGTG
>RCNE010001669.1_pt1 | contig 12005 bp, 8 predicted proteins | sample 2041361 | NCBI WGS metagenome assembly RCNE01 (sample SAMN09708229, study PRJNA481090) | Marine sediment metagenome, whole genome shotgun sequencing project.
GTTGAATTTGGATCTATTGCAAAACTAAGGATTCATTGGTTTCTCCAAAAGATAACAATACATTTGTGTACATAAATTATTAATATGAGTGAAAAAGAATTGAGATTTAATAGCAAGGTAATACATGGAGGACAAAAGCCCGACAAGGCTTATGGTGCAGTGATGCCCCCTATTTATCAGACATCTACCTATGCTCAAACTAGCCCTGGTGAACATATGGGGTATGAATATTCCCGCAGTGCCAACCCAACAAGGAGTGCATTGGAAAAGGCGCTCGCCAGTATTGAACATGGGAATTTCGGATTAGCATTCGCCAGTGGATTAGCCGCCATGGATGCAGTTATTAAACTATTAGGGCCAGGCGATGAAGTGATTTCAACTAACGATCTTTACGGAGGAAGTTATCGTCTTTTCCGACAAATCTTTGAAAAGTATGGAATCAAATTTCACTTCCTGGGCATGCAGGATGTATCTAAAATTGCTGCATTAATTAATTCAAACACGAAACTAATTTGGGTTGAGACTCCAACAAATCCAATGATGAATATTATTGACCTTAAGGCGGTTTCAGAATTGGCCGAAAGTAATAAGTTGCTTATGGCGGTAGATAACACTTTCGCAACACCATATTTACAACAGCCTCTAGATTTAGGGGCCGACATAGTCATGCATTCTGCTACTAAATATCTCGGTGGACATAGCGACGTGGTCGTGGGAGCTTTAGTTGTGAAGGATGAGGGATTGGCAGAGAAATTGTACTTCATTCAGAATGCCAGCGGAGCCGTATGCGGTCCTATGGATAGCTTTTTAGTACTTAGAGGAATTAAAACATTGCATGTAAGAATGCAGCGGCATTGTGAAAACGGGAAACACGTTGCCGAATATTTGCTTGCCCATCCTAAAATTGAAAAAGTATACTGGCCCGGCTTTAAGGATCATCCTAATCATGAGGTTGCCACAAAACAAATGAAAGCATATGGCGGAATGATATCTTTTGTACCCAAAGGGAGCAGTTTTAAGGATGCCATTGCAATAGTAGAAAAGCTAAAGGTTTTCACACTCGCAGAATCTCTGGGAGGGGTGGAGAGTTTAGCGGGTCACCCGGCAAGTATGACCCATGCCAGTATTCCTAAAAAAGAACGGGAAAAAAGTGGGGTTGTCGATTCACTTATTCGACTTAGTGTAGGAATTGAAGATGTTCAAGATCTTATTTCTGACCTGGAACAGGCAATCGCATAAATTTTATCATATTTTTTAAAAAAGCTACTCTAAATTGCAGAAAAGATATAATTTTGCTCTGTAATTTTTAATTCAATAAAAATTTTAGCTAATCATTTTTAATATGAACACAAATATCGAAGTATTTATGGACGAGGTAAGGACCCGAAATGGTCATGAACCGGAGTTCATCCAGGCGGTACAGGAAGTAGCTGATACGGTAATTCCTTACATAGTCCAACATGAAATCTATTACGGGAAAAACATCTTGTTGAGGATGGTGGAACCGGAGCGGTTGATTTCCTTTAGAGTTTCTTGGGTAGATGATGACGGTGAGATACATGTAAACCGAGGATATCGCGTACAAATGAATTCGGCAATAGGACCTTATAAAGGAGGACTTCGTTTTCACCCATCAGTTAACGCGAGTATTCTTAAATTTCTGGCTTTTGAACAGGTATTTAAAAATAGTTTAACTACCCTTCCAATGGGTGGGGGAAAAGGTGGTTCAGATTTTGACCCTAAAGGAAAATCTGACGATGAAGTTATGCGGTTTTGCCATGCTTTTATGACAGAGTTAAGTAGGCATATAGGACCTAATACAGATGTTCCGGCAGGGGATATTGGAGTAGGAGCAAGGGAAATCGGGTTCCTTTTTGGGATGTATAAGAAAATAAGAAATGAGTTCACTGGTGTTCTTACAGGCAAGGGGTTGTCATGGGGTGGATCTAAAATCCGTCCAGAGGCAACCGGATATGGGACTGTATATTTTGCCCAAAGTATGTTAAAGATAAAGAATGAGGAAATTAAAGGAAAAACTGTAGTTGTTTCAGGATCTGGAAATGTTGCTCAATATGCGGCGGAAAAGATTTTACAATTGGGCGGAAAGGTTTTAACATTATCTGATTCTGGAGGATTTATTTATGATAAGGATGGGATTGATAATGACAAATTGAGCTTTATTATGGATCTCAAGAATAATAAACGCGGTAGAATATCTGAATATGTGAAAAAGTATAAATCCGCGACATATCATGAAGGCAAACGCCCTTGGTCAGTGAAATGTGATATTGCCCTGCCATGTGCTACTCAAAATGAATTGGACGGAAATGACGCTAAAGCATTAATTGCTAATGGTTGCTTTTGTATTGCTGAAGGTGCTAATATGCCTTCTACTCCTGATGCGATCCACGCTTTTCATGATGCAAAAGTCTTATTTGCACCTGGTAAAGCTTCTAATGCCGGTGGTGTTGCCACTTCTGGCCTGGAGATGTCTCAGAATTCTTTAAGAATAAGCTGGACCAGAGAGGAAGTAGATGAAAGGTTACGTGGAATTATGGAAGATATTCACGATTCCTGTATTGAATATGGAGTAGAAGATGACGGATATTGCAATTATGTAAAAGGGGCTAATATTGCCGGCTTTGTTAAGGTTGCAGATGCCATGCTCGCACAAGGTGTGATTTAAATAATAATTAGGTGGTTGGCAATTATTGAAACTAAATCTTTCGCAAAATTGAAAGCTCAGTTCCTGTAATTGCCAATCTTATTTTATTGTTAATTCAACCTATCTTTGCTTTATTCTAAGCGCAATAGATGCAAATTACTACTAAAGCTTTAATTCTATCTTCTTTAAAGTATGGAGATACCAGTTTAATAGTTAAAGCGTTTACTTACTCTGATGGATTAAAATCGTATCTGCTCAAGGGAATCTTAGCCTCCAAAAAAGGTAAATTAAAAACCGCCTATTTTCAACCCTTAACACAACTGGAAATAGTTGTGAATCACAAAAACAAAGGGACACTGGAACGACTTATTGAGGCTAAGCTCAATTATCCGTACCAAACAGTACATACAGACATTGCTAAAAATGCAATGATCTTATTTTTGGCGGAAATGCTGGTCAACAGCATTTTTGAAGAAGAACAAAATAAAGACTTATTCCATTTTCTGGAAGCATCACTTCAATGGCTGGACACACACGATAACATTAGTAATTTTCATTTGTTTTTTCTATTGGGATTATCAAAATATTTGGGGTTTTACCCAGACACCAGGAAAATGAGTTACCGGTATTTCGATTTAGTGGAAGGTGCTTTTATTGAGTACCCGGGCATAAACCCAATTATCAAAGAGGAAGCTCTTGATCTCTTTAAAAAATTTTTGGGCATAAATTTTGATGCAATTCATTCGGTCAGGATGGGCAAAGAAACCAGGCAAGAACTATTACAATCCCTTGTACTCTATTTTGAAGTACATTTGCACGGATTTAGAAAACCCAGATCACTCGCCATTTTGAATGAAGTTTTTAGCTAAAATGCATAGGGGAATTTTTCTTGTTATACTTCTTTTTATTAACGTTATATCTGGTCAGGAAATAACGATTCTTGATGTGGAAACACGGGATCCAGTCGTTAATGCAGTTCTTTACAATAACGATAAGTCAAAGACTGTCCTGTCCGATTTTGACGGAAAATGTGATATTTCTGTTTTTAACAGGAATGAGCGTATTACGTTAAGGCACCTAAGTTATCAGACCAAAAGATCTACTAAGGAACTACTTATAAAAAGGGGGGGGAAGGTTTATCTTAGTTCAAAGCGCGAACAGCTTGATGAAGTGGTGATGTCTATTTCCAAATGGGAACAACAAAAAAAGGACATACCCCAAAAAATAGTTACCATTAACGCACAGGCAATAGCATTTACAAATCCACAGACTGCAGCAGATCTTTTACAAAACAGCGGGAAAATATTTGTCCAGAAAAGTCAGTTGGGTGGCGGTAGCCCAATGATTCGCGGCTTTGCTACAAATAGACTTGTGATAACTGTGGATGGAGTACGTATGAATAATGCTATTTTTAGGGGTGGTAATATTCAGAACATAATATCCATAGACCCATTTACCGTTTACAATACCGAAGTGGTTTTTGGACCTGGTTCTGTGATACACGGGAGTGATGCTATTGGTGGAGTAATTAATTTCATTACTTATAAACCACAATTTTCAACCACTGATAGTTTAGATATTTCAGGAAATATGAACTATCGATATGCTTCGGGGGATGATGAAAATACAGGGCATTTCGATATTAACCTGGGGTTGCGTAAATGGGCTTTTTTAACCAGTGCTACATATAATAATTTTAACGATTTAAGAATGGGCCAACATGGTCCGGATTCTTATCTCAGAAAACAATATGTAAAACGATTGAATGGACTTGATGTATTGGTCGAAAATGAAAATCCCCGTATCCAAATCCCAACGGGATATGATCAGATTAATCTAATGCAAAAGATATCCCATAGACCTAATAATAATTGGAGTTATGATTTAGGAATGTTTTTTTCCGCTACTTCAGATAACTCGAGATACGACAGATTAATAAGGCCAAACAGCAATGGAACCGGATTGCGTTCTGCAGAATGGTTTTACGGACCACAGAAGTGGTTTATGGGTAATTTACAGATCTATAAAAAAGGCCGTAGTAAGTTTTATGATGGTTTAAAAATTACAACGGCATACCAAAATTTTAAAGAAAGTAGAAATGAAAGGCTATTTCAGGATCCCATTCTCTATACAACAAAGGAAAATATAGATGCACTTTCCTTAAATATTGATTTTGAAAATAAAAAAATTGGAAATTTAAGATTGTATTACGGTGCGGAATATATTTTTAATAAAGTGGGATCTATTGGGAAACAAACCAATATTGAAACCGGAATTGTAGAAGCCGCACAGTCCAGGTACCCGGACGGTTCTACCTGGCAGACCCTTGCAGCTTATGTTAATAGTGAATTGAAAGCTAAACCCAATTTTAGCTTGTTGGCGGGGATTCGCTATAGCCATGTCTGGAGTAAGGCAGATTTTGATACAACTTTCTATCCTTTTCCTTTTGATAATTCAAATTTAAATAATGGAGCCTTGACAGGAAACATAGGATTTAGCTGGTTTCCTAAAGCAGACTTACAGTTCACACTTAATGGGACCACTGGTTTCAGAGCTCCAAATATTGATGATATAGGTAAGGTATTTGATTCTGAACCAGGGTCCGTTGTAGTTCCCAACCCCTATTTGAAACCAGAATATGCCTATAATGCCGAATTTGGAGTACAGAAAAATTTTAAAGATAAAGTAGTGCTAAAAGGAGCTACGTATTATACTTATCTGGTAGATGCTCTGGTTCGCAGGGATTATCTGTTTAACGGAGAAGAAGAAATCATTTACAATGGGGAATTAAGTAATGTACAGGCTGTTCAGAATGCTTCTAATGCTTATGTATATGGTTTCGAGTTTGGTTTGGAGGTATTTCTTTCAGATAATTTCTCCATATTATCAAATCTCACTTTGACTGAAGGAAAGGAAGAGGACGAAAATGGCAACGAAACTCCAGCAAGGCACGTACCACCAACATTCGGCGATTTTCACCTCATTTGGAGGAACCAAAGGTTGAAAACAGATCTTTTCCTTAATTACAATGGTCAAATATCGTTTAATGACCTCGCGATTTCACAAATAAATAAAAGTTATATTTATGCAAAAGATGCAGATGGTAACCCTTATTCACCTTCCTGGTACACTTTAAATTTAAGGTCTCAGTATCAAATTGCCAATCCTTTAAAAATAACATTTGCAATTGAGAATATTACCAATCAGAGATATCGTCCATATTCATCCGGAATAGCGGCGGCAGGAATTAATTTTGTACTGGGATTGAGTTTTCGTTTTTAAGATTTAAAAAAGGCGATTATTTGATTTTAAAATTATTTCATACTTCTACACCCTTTTCACTGATATGCCGTGTTATTGCTTTTAGAAGCTCAGGGAATAAGCAAAAACCCCACTTTATTTATCATATATCGACATTTTTGAGAAAGACTCATAATTTCATTCTAATTCGTTAATTTTGCAGCCTTAATTTATATCAAAGGAAACTGTTTGTATGAAGTTTGCGGAATATAGGGGATTGGATTTACCTAAGGTTGGGGAAGAAATGCTTCAATTTTGGAAAGCCCAGAATATATTTGAAAAAAGTATTACCACAAGGGAAGGGCAGGAAAGCTATGTTTTTTATGAAGGACCACCTTCAGCAAATGGGATGCCTGGAATTCATCACGTTATGGCCAGGACTATAAAGGATATATTCCCCAGATATAAGACCATGAAAGGTTTTCAGGTAAAACGAAAAGCTGGCTGGGATACTCATGGTCTGCCCATTGAACTGGGTGTAGAAAAAGAACTGGGAATAACTAAAGAGGATATAGGGGTAAAGATTTCCGTAGAAGAATACAATGAAGCCTGTAAAAAAGCGGTAATGCGCTATACTGATGCCTGGAATGATCTTACGCAAAAAATGGGTTATTGGGTAGACATGGATGACCCTTATATTACCTATAAGCCCAAATACATGGAAACCGTTTGGTGGCTGTTAAAACAGATTTACGATAAAGGACTTATCTATAAAGGATATACAATTCAGCCCTATTCGCCAAAAGCAGGTACAGGTTTAAGCTCTCATGAATTGAATATGCCCGGCACTTATCAGGACATAACCGATACAACCGTAACCGCTCAATTTAAAATTATAAATAGTTCTTTGCCCCAATTTCTGGAGCCGTTTAAAGACGAACTCTATTTCCTGGCATGGACAACTACGCCATGGACGCTTCCATCGAATACTGCACTGACTATCGGGCCAAAAATCGAATACGTTTGGGTAAAAACATACAATCAATATACTTTTAAACCTATTACCGTTATCTTGGCAAAAAACCTGGTAGGCCAGCTGTTTTCAGGTAAATTTATAGAGGTTGAAAATGAAGGAGAACTGTTATCTTTTTCTCAGGAAGATAAAAAAATCCCTTACTTTATAGAGGGATCCTGTATTGGTAAAGAACTAGTAGGAATAAAATATGAGCAGCTAATCGATTATGCAAAGCCTTACAGTAACCCTGAAAATGCCTTCAGGGTAATAGCAGGTGATTTTGTTACTACGGAAGATGGTACAGGGATAGTGCATACTGCACCCACTTTTGGCGCAGATGATATGCAGGTAGCCCAAAAGGCAGAACCACCTGTGCCTCCTATGTTGGTAATGGATGAAAATGGGAATGCTGTCCCGTTAGTTGATTTGCAAGGCAGGTTTCGAAAAGAAATGGGAGACCTGGCAGGCAAATATGTCAAAAATGAGTACTACGAAGATGGGGAAGCGCCGGAACGCTCTGTTGATGTTGAAATTGCAATTAGACTTAAAGAAGAGAACAAGGCATTTAAAGTTGAAAAATACTTACATAGCTATCCCAATTGTTGGCGTACAGATAAACCAATTCTATATTACCCTTTGGATTCGTGGTTTATAAAAATCACGGATGTAAGGGAACGCATGTATGAACTCAACCAAACCATAAATTGGAAGCCTAAAGCCACAGGGGAGGGAAGATTTGGTAACTGGCTTGCGAGCGCAAACGATTGGAATCTTTCAAGATCCAGATTTTGGGGAATACCATTACCAATTTGGAGAACTGAGGACGGTAAAGAAGAAATTATTATAGGTTCTGTTGAACAATTGAAAAAGGAAATGTCGCGGTCTGTTGAGGCAGGTCATATGAAATCTGAAGTGTTCATGGATTTTGAAGCAGGAAATATGACTGAAGAGAACTATGATAAGATAGATCTTCATAAAAATATAGTAGATCAGATTGTCCTGGTTTCAGATTCGGGGAAACCGATGAAACGAGAAAATGACCTTATTGATGTTTGGTTTGATAGTGGATCCATGCCCTATGCACAATGGCACTATCCTTTTGAAAATAAAGAACTTATTGATAAACGGGAAACTTTTCCGGCAGATTTTATAGCAGAAGGGGTCGACCAGACCAGAGGTTGGTTTTATACATTGCATGCTATTGCAACAATGGTTTTTGATTCCGTCGCCTATAAAAATGTGGTCTCCAATGGGTTGGTGCTTGATAAGGAAGGCAAAAAAATGTCGAAACGGCTGGGAAATGCTGCGGATCCGTGGATGACTATAAAAGAATATGGCCCGGACGCAACACGGTGGTATCTTATTTCCAATGCTAACCCATGGGATAATCTCAAGTTCGATCCTGAAGGTATTGCGGAAGTGAAAAGAAAATTTTTCGGAACACTATACAATACCTATTCATTCTTTTCTCTGTATGCAAATATTGATGAGTTTAATTATTCTGAAAAGGAAATACTTTTGGAAAATCGTCCAGAGATTGATCAATGGATTTTATCGGAGTTACATACCCTGATAAAAAAAGTGGATGAGGCATATGATAATTATGAGCCTACCAAAGCTACACGGGCTATTGCATATTACGTACAGGAAAACCTTAGTAATTGGTACGTTCGTTTAAGCAGAAGAAGGTTCTGGAAAGGGGATTACCAGGAAGATAAAATATCTGCTTATCAGACCCTTTACACTTGCCTCGTTACTATTGCTAAACTCTCTGCGCCAATTGCACCTTTCTTTATGGATAGATTGTTTATAGATTTGACCAAAACTTCTGGGAAAGATGCTTTTGACAGTGTTCATTTATCTGACTTTCCTAAATATGATTCTTATTTTGTGAACAAGGAATTGGAAAGTAAAATGCAAAAAGCACAGACGATATCTTCTCTTGTTTTATCTATTCGCCAGAAAGAAAAGATTAAGGTGCGCCAACCTTTGCAAAAAATTATGATCCCTGTTTTGGATGAAAAACAGCGTTCAGAAATTGAAGCCGTGGCAGATTTGATAAAAACTGAAGTTAATGTAAAAGAAATTAAACTTTTGGATGACGCCTCTGGGATATTGGTAAAACGTATTAAGCCCAATTTTAAAGTGTTGGGTCCCAGGTTTGGTAAAGACATGAAACTGATAAGTGCCGCAGTTAATAAGCTGGATCAAAAAGATATTCAAAAAATTGAACGTGAAGGTGAAATTTCACTTGAAATAGAAAATAAAAGTATTATATTACAGTTACAGGATGTAGAGATTTCTTCTCAGGATATAGAAGGCTGGCTGGTCGCCAGTTCGGGTTCACTAACAGTGGCATTGGATATCACCATTGATGAGGAGTTAAAACAAGAGGGGATAGCTCGGGAACTTGTAAATAGGATACAAAATCTGAGAAAAGATTCTGGTTTTGAAGTAACAGATAAAATAGATATAAGAATATTAAAGGACGGTTTAGTCGAAAGAGCAGTTAAGAGTAATATTAGTTATATAAAGAACGAAACGTTAACCTCTGAACTTAATTTTGAAGAACAAATGGAAGATGGCGTGGCCATTTCCTTTGATGATGTAAACACAAAATTGTCTATCCAAAAACACTAAAATTATGGGACAAGATTTAAAAATAAGGTATACCGATAAAGAATTAGAAGAATTCAAGGTACTTATAGAAGAAAAGATAGAGAAAGCTCAAAGCCATCTCGAGTTACTTAGGAGCTCCTACATGAATGACGGGAATAATGGCACTGATGACACTTCACCAACTTTCAAGGCTTTCGAAGAGGGCTCAGAGACAATGAGCAAAGAAGCCAACACTCAATTAGCTATACGTCAGGAAAAATTTATCCGAGATCTTAAAAATGCATTGCTAAGGATAGAAAATAAAACCTATGGTATTTGCAGGGTAACTGGGAAGCTTATAAATAAAGATAGGCTCAAGTTGGTACCTCATGCTACGCTTAGCATTGAAGCCAAAAACATGCAAAAATAAAGATCAGCTACTAATTGTCTCTTGTTTATCAATCTTATTGTTAGCACTGTGGTTAATTCCAGTAGAAATTCTATATAATTGGTTTGAAGGTTTAAGTATTGCTTTGACCCGAATAAATTCTTGTTATCTATTGGTTTATTTTAAATGAATATCCTGCCCTTTTGTTGGTAGAATAATCCCTATTTTAGCCGAATCTATTATGAAAAAGAATGAATACTAAAAGGTCACTGCTGATTATTGCGATTGTTTTATTAATAGATCAGCTTAGTAAAATATATATTAAAACCCATTTTGAACTGGGAGAATCAACGGAAGTTTTTTCCTGGTTTAGAATTCTTTTTATTGAGAACGAAGGAGCCGCCTGGGGTGCCAAATTAAGTGATATTTTACCGATATCAGACAAAATTGGCAAATTGGTTCTCACAGTTTTTCGCCTTTTTGCAATTATTGGAATTGGATATTGGCTTTATGACATTATTAAGAAGAAAACAACGGTAACTCTTATTACGGCCGTTTCACTAATTTTTGCCGGAGCGCTTGGAAATATCCTTGATTCTTTATTCTATGGGATACTTTTTAACGACAGTTATAACCATGTGGCGACACTATTTTCTGAAGAACCATATGGCAGTTTATTTTATGGTAAAGTAGTTGACATGCTTTATTTTCCGTTAATTGATACGAATTGGCCGGAATGGGTTCCTTGGGTTGGAGGTGATAATTTTCGATTTTTTGAACCGGTATTTAATGTAGCAGATACTGCCATTAGCACGGGAGTAGGGATATTAATCGTATTTAATAAAATGGCTTTTGAAAAAAAAGCATCTTAAAAAACATAGACTTTATCAGGAGTAACGCAGTAATCCATTGGAATATCATGTTTCTGCGTATCACTAATTTTATCCACTGGCCTAAACAAGGAAAGACCAATTTTGATTACATCTTCACGACATTGCTTTAAAAACTTATCGTAGAAACCTTTACCATAACCCACCCTGTATCCAAGTTTATCAAAGGCCAAAAGTGGAATAAATACAACATCTAATTTAAGCGGAGGTACCTCCAATCCGTCCACAGGCTCCGGAATATTCCATTTGTTTTTTCTTAAAATAGTATTATCCGTTAGTAAATAGTGAACCAGATTAGAATCGTCTAACACTTTTGGGAGCGCAATATTTTTATCTTTTCCCTGCAGAACAGACAAAATAAAACCAGTATCAATCTCATTTTTCTCTGAGATTGATAAAAAAAGGTGATAAAAATTGAATGTCCATACAGGTAATTCCAATACCCTGTTTGCAATTTCTAAACTGTAGTTTGAAATTGTTTCTGAAGACAATTCATTTCTAAATTGAAGGTAGTTTAATCGAAGCTCTTTTTTTAGCATAAATAACGATTAAACCTGTAGCTAGTTTGGGGAACTATTTTAAAAAAACTAATCTTTTGCTGCAACAGCAAAATATATTTTAAAAAATAGCATCAAAATAAGGTACATACCTAAAGTGATGACATAATTTTCCATGCAGTTAATAAAATTTCTGGTTAAATATAAAGAAAAATATGTCGTTTATCTATTAAGAGCACATTTTAATCGATGAAATGCACAATATTTACAATTCCCTTAACATTTTCCCCACTATTAAATAACGTAAGCCCTTTAAGTATATGATGTTAAAAAGTTGATGTTCAATTGATTATCTAACGGAACAAAATATGTGGTCTCTTTAAAGCAAATAATTGTTAATTGAAGACATTAACATATCATCAATCTTGGCCCTTGTGATTTTAAACTTAACATAAGGGTTACACGGTTTATAATAATTGAATTGTAACTTACCTTTGTATTTAAGAGAACCATTCTGTATACAAATTTATGCCCGAAATACCATTAGAGATTACACTTAGCACATTGCCTGACAGTCCTGGAGTATATCAATTCTATGATGCGGATGGTAAAATATTGTATGTGGGTAAGGCAAAGAATCTTAAAAAAAGGGTTTCTTCTTATTTTCATAAGACGCATGTGTATGGGAAGACTCGTGTATTGGTAAAGAAAA
>RCNE010001670.1_pt1 | contig 12003 bp, 12 predicted proteins | sample 2041361 | NCBI WGS metagenome assembly RCNE01 (sample SAMN09708229, study PRJNA481090) | Marine sediment metagenome, whole genome shotgun sequencing project.
AGGTAAGCCGAGACGGAACTGCCAGAGGTGGACGTGCGTCTGGTGCCGCGTGCGCACCTGGGGTCGCAGCGCCACACAGTGGCCAACATCCCCTCGATGCCGTGGCAGGACGTGCCCGCCTTCTATGCCACACCCGTCGATCTGGCATTGCGCCTGCTCATCCTAACCGCCAGTCGCGGTACACCCATCAGGATGGCTCGTGTGGAGCAGTTCGAGGGCGGTGTGAGGAATATCCCAGCGCCTAACATGAAGAGCAGCCAACCATTCCGCATTCCGCTGTCTGACGAGGCCCAACGCGTGGTCGATCTGGCCCTGCCCCTCGCCCGTGACGGGTTCCTGTTCTGCGCACCACGCGGCAAGCCGATCAGCGAAATGACGTTCACGGCGCTGCTGAAGCGGCGGGATGCCCTACCGGGCGCATGGCTTCCGGCCGTCCTTCAGGACGTGGGCCGAGGAGACTGGACGCTGGCCGAGCGTGTCGCTGGACCACGCGGTCGGCAACAAGGTCGAGCGGTCCTATCAGAGGTCCGATCTGATCGACCAGCGGCGGGTTCTCATGCAACTTTGGTCTGACGCCGCCGCATGCCAACCTGGGTAACCGACTTTTTCCACGCCCCAAACTCAGCATCGGCTGGGCAACTCGGTTGAGCTGGCTCACTGGGGTTCTCCACATCGGTTGTGGGTGACCCAACCGGATTTTGACGGTTAGCACTTCAGCGCCCGCAGCACGCCCACGTCCCAACCCATGCTCCCGCACTTACTTGCGCGGGGCGATGCTCTGGCAAGGCCATCATGTTCTCTCCGGCGGCGTCAGCCACGACGCGGTGCAGCACACCGATGTAGAGCGACTGGAAGCTCATCTCAGCAGCGGACCGATACTCTCCGCGTTGGAGACCGCTAAAGGAAGCAGCCGCACCGCGTCACTGGAACACATAAGCTTGTTCATGCTGGGCCTGCGCATCTGGGACAGACCATTGCACAGTCCCGGCAGTGATCCGCTCGACCCCGTGAAGCACTTTCAACAAGGTCGTCTTACCCGCACCGTTCGGACCAATCAAAATCGTTAGACCAACTCCACCTAGGTCGAGGTTCACCGGGCCAAGGACCGTCTTACCGCTCCGCTTCACCAACACATCTTTCAGGCTGACAGTCATGGGTTGGGTTACCTTGCCCCCTCCCGCTCAGTCCGCGACAACGCGTGGATTGCTATATTGACCACCAAAGCGAGCGCGATGAGAATAAAGCCCAATCCCAGGGCAAGGGCAAAATCACCTTTGCCGGTCTCAAGAGCGTTGCTGTCGTCAGCACCCGCGTGGTGTGGTCAATGTTGTCACCCACGATCATGATGGCCCCGACCTCACCAATGGCGTGCCCAAAACCCGCCAACGCTGCTGTCATTAATGTGCGCCTGCCGTCCCAGATCAGGATCGTGACCCGCTGACGCGGGCTTGTGCTAAGAGAAATCAGAAGGTCATGATACTCTGCCCATAGTTCACGCATGGCTTGATGGGTGATCGACGCGATCAGCGGCGTGATAATGATCACTTGAGCGATGATCATAGCCATAGGGGTAAATAACCCCAAACGGGCCGGAACGCGACAAAAGCCGATATACGATCAAGCCCACCACCACAGGTGGCAAACCCATCAAAGCATTGAGCGTGGCGATCGTCGCACGGCGAAACCGAAACCTGCGAATGGCAAGCCATGTGCCAAAGGGCAGCGCTATTGCGCAGGCAATCATGAGGGCAGAGAGGCTGACTTGAAGTGTCCTCAACGTAATCTCTACGAGATCTGCATCAAGCGCAATGATGAGCCGGAATGCCGACTCAGATTTCGTTCATTACAAAGCGGTCCTAGTCAGAAGAGTTCCGGTCAATCGTCCAATCGCACAGAGGGGCTGACGGTGCGGTCTTGGCTGGAGAAACCAGCTTGCATCAAAATACGGTTCGATCCAATCGCGATGACGGCGATGGCCAAAAAGGCTAAGAGTATATTTTTCATGTTAGCTGTCCCCTTGCACCGTCCTGGTGCGTAGATGTTCGACCAATTCTTGCCCCATTCGCCTCATAGGCAACCCACCATATCTACTCCGCAGGGGTGGCGCTTTTGGAAGACGCCTGTTTCTCAGCCAACACTTCATCAACCCAGATCGAATGGTGCTCCCGTGCCCATTGCTCTTCGACTTCGCCTGATCCCATAGCGTCATACGCGCCCTCCATGCCGACAGACCCGATATAGATATGTGCCAAAATGATCGCCATCAGCACAAAGCTGACCAGGGCGTGCCACAGTTGGGCGTATTGCATCTCCTCATGCGGCGCGAGAACTTCGCGTAATTCTCCAAGACCAAGTGCCCCGGAAATACCCAGCGCGTTTAACTTCGCGAATGTGGCCGCAAACAGGTTGATCTCAAAGGGGAAAAGCAAAGTCAGGCCGGAGACGGAAATTGACGTGCCCAGCACGATCACAGACCAGAAAATCATCTTTTGACCTGCGTTGAATTTCTTGGCCGGTGGGTGCCCCTTGGAAAAAATACCGCCGCCTTTGAGGAGCCAATTAATGTCAGTGCGGTCCGGCAGGTTATGGACGACCCACATCACAAAAATCATTACCAAGGCCAACATAAACGCCCAAGACACGTTGTTGTGCACCCACTTGGAGCCGATCGCCAGAAAGGAAAACGCATCATGGCCAAAGGCGGGAATTAGGACTTTACGGCCGAAAAGCGAAATAAGCCCAGTAATCCCCAGCAATATGAAAGAACCTGCGAGCAGCCAATGGCCGAACCGCTCAACCGCTTTGAACCGGGTAATCTTGCGTCCCGTTTTTTCGCCATCAATCTTGATGCGGCCCCGGATTAAGAAGAAGAGTGCCAGCAAAGCAAGCGTACCGATCAAAAGGTAAGCCCCGTATTTGGCAAGCGGGCCTTCGCGAAACTTGAGCCAACTCATGCCACCATCCTGAATTAGAACTTTCGCGGCAGGACCATTGTTTGAGGCAGTTATATCGGCGGACCCAAAGCGCAAGGCACGCCATAGTTCGGGATCAGAGGCCCCACCCAATGTGCCAAGCTGATTTGAAATCCCAGCGGCGCTGTCAAGATCGCCTGTTTCTTGGCTGCGGAAGGTGTTGTCGACATCCTCACCGCGCTGCCGTGCCATAATATCCTCAAGGGTCTGCGCGCCACCTGTGGCGCTACGGTCAGGGGCCGCCGCGTCTTGCGCGTTTGCGGTCGATATGAATGACAGGGTCAACATCAAAGCAATCAGGGCACGCAGCATGTCGGTTCCTCAAAGGTTGTTAGGTGAAAAGGGCGACCCAATCGGATCGCCCTTTCTATTCACATGTTCAGATAGGACGTATCAACCGTCTTGTTGGCCATATGCCGAACCCCAGCCCCAAGCGCCGGAGCCAAAGCCACGCGCAACGACACGTTCGCGGTAGATGCCGGAAACAATGTCGCCGTCGCCTGCCAAAAGCGCCTTGGTCGCGCACATTTCGGCACAGATCGGCAATTTGCCTTCTGCAATCCGGTTGCGACCGTATTTGGCGAACTCGGCGGTGGAGTGGTTTTCCTCTGGGCCACCGGCGCAGAAGGTACATTTGTCCATCTTGCCGCGTGATCCAAAGTTGCCAGCCTGTGGGAACTGTGGCGCACCAAAGGGGCACGCATAGAAACAGTAACCACAACCGATGCAGAGGTCCTTGGAGTGAAGCACCACCCCTTCTTCATTCTGGTAAAAACAGTCTGTTGGGCAGACGGCCATACAAGGTGCATCGGAACAGTGCATGCAGGCCACCGAAATCGACCGCTCACCCGGTGAGCCGTCATTGATGGTGACGACTTTCCGGCGGTTGATGCCCCATGGGACCTCATGTTCGTTTTTACAGGCGGTGACGCAGGCGTTGCATTCAATGCAGCGTTCGGCGTCGACGAGAAACTTTGCTCTTGCCATTTCTCAGGTCTCCTTATGCTGCCCAGATTTTGCAGAGAGTGGCTTTAGTCTCTTGCATCTGGGTTACTGAATCATAGCCATAGGTTTGTGCGGTGTTCGAACTTTCACCCAACACGTAAGGGTCTGCACCATCGGGGTATTTATCCCTTAGATCAACGCCTTCCAAGTGCCCACCAAAGTGGAACGGCATGAACGCAACCCCTTCTCCGACGCGTTCGGTGACCATGGCCATCACTTTGACCTTGCCGCCTTCGGGACCTTCGACCCAAACCTGTTTGCCATCTCTGACCCCCAGATTATTTGCATCACGGGTGTTGATTTCGACGAACATGTCTTGCTGCAATTCCGCAAGCCAAGGGTTTGAACGCGACTCGTCCCCACCACCTTCATATTCCACCAAACGACCCGAAGTCAGGATCATAGGATACTCTTTTGAGAAATCCTGTTTCTGGATCGAAGCGTACATAGTCGGAAGGCGATAGAATTTGCGATCTTCATATGTTGGGTAATCTTCGACCAAGTCGCGGCGGTTCGTATAGAGCGGCTCGCGGTGGATTGGCACTGGATCAGGGAAGGTCCAGACCACGGCACGGGCCTTGGCGTTACCGAACGGCGCACATTCATGCGCAATCGCAACCCGCTGAATGCCGCCGGATAGGTCGGTTTTCCAGTTCGTCTTTGGGCCTGCAACAGCATCAATTGATGCGCGCTCTTCCGCTGTCAGTTCACCGTCCCACCCGAGGTCCATGAGCATCTGCATGGTGAATTCGGGATATCCGTCTTGGATATCTGAGTCTTTGCTGTAGACGCCTTCCGCCAACAGATTGTCGCCGTCACGTTCCACACCAAAACGGGCACGGAATGTAAGGCCACCCTCAGAGACACGTTTGGACAAGTCATAGAGGTTTGGCGTGCCTGGATGGTTCATCTCGGGCGTGCCCCAACAAGGCCACGGCATCCCGTAATAATCGCCATCTGCCGGACCACCGATCGCTTGCAGAGTTGTGCGGTCAAACGTGTGCTGGTTTTCCATATGCAGCTTCATCCGCTCAGGAGATTGGCCAGTATAACCGACTGTCCACATGCCTGAGTTGAATTCCCGCGTGATGCTTTCCACGTTGGGGGTTTCTGGGTCATCCATTTCGATGTTGCGGAACAACCGATCTGCCCAGCCAAACTTGTTGGCAAATTTGGCAATGATAACTTCGTCCGGCAGACTTTCGAACAGGGGCTCAACCACTTTGTCGCGCCACTGGATGGACCGGTTTGAAGCCGTGACAGAGCCACGTGTTTCAAACTGGGTACAGGCCGGCAGCAAATAGACGCCGTCCGTCCGGTCCTGTAGAACCGCAGAGACTGTTGGATATGGATCGACCACGACCAGCATATCTAGCTGTTCCATCGCAGTCTTCATTTCCTTCTGGCGGGTCTGCGAGTTTGGCGCATGGCCCCAAAGCACCATGGCACGCACCTTGTCAGGGTTGTCCGTATTGTCCGGGTCTTCAAGCACCCCGTCGATCCAACGCGACACCGGAATACCGGTGAGGTTCTGAAGCGACTTGTCCTTCCCTTCGGCATCTTTGGTCATCGCAAACTGGCCCTTCAGCCAATCGGAGTCTTCGCCCCAGACGCGGCCCCAGTGCGCCCAAGCGCCTGCGGAAAGGCCATAGTAGCCTGGCAGCGTATGGCTTAGAACACCAAGGTCGGTTGCACCTTGAACATTGTCGTGACCGCGGAAGATGTTTGTACCACCACCCGATGTGCCCATGTTGCCAAGCGCAAGTTGCAAGATGCAATACGCACGCGTGTTGTTGTTGCCGTTGGTGTGCTGCGTGCCACCCATGCACCAGATGACTGTGCCAGGACGGTTGTTAGCCAATGTCCGAGCAACGCGGCGCAACTGCTCACCCGGCGCACCGGTGACGCGTTCGACTTCTTCTGGGTTCCATTTGGAAACTTCTTCTTGGATCTGGTCCATGCCCCAAACGCGGGTGCGGATGAACTCTTTGTCTTGCCAACCGTTTTCAAAGATATGCCACAGAATGCCCCAAACCAGCGCCACGTCCGTACCGGGACGGAAACGCACATACTCATCAGCATGGGCCGCCGTGCGGGTAAAGCGTGGATCGCAAACGATCACAGGCGCATTGTTTTGCTCTTTGGCTTTCAACAAGTGAAGCAAAGAAACAGGGTGCGCCTCGGCGGGGTTACCACCGATGATAAAGATCGCTTTGGAATTATGCATGTCATTGTAGCTATTGGTCATGGCGCCGTAGCCCCATGTGTTCGCAACACCAGCAACAGTGGTTGAGTGACAGATACGTGCTTGGTGGTCGACGTTGTTTGTACCCCAGTAAGCGGCAAACTTGCGGAACAGATACGCCTGTTCGTTATTATGCTTGGCTGAGCCGAGCCAGTAGACACTGTCAGGTCCGCTTTCTTCGCGGATTTTCATCATGCCGTCGCCGATCTCATCGATCGCCTGCTCCCAGCTGATGCGCTTCCACTCTCCACCCTCTTTTTTCATCGGGTATTTTAGGCGGCGTTCACCGTGTGCGTGCTCACGAACGGCAGCACCTTTCGCGCAATGCGCGCCAAGGTTAAACGGGCTATCCCAACCGGGCTCTTGGCCTGTCCAAACGCCGTTGCTGACTTCGGCGATAACAGTACAGCCTACCGAACAATGTGTGCAGACCGATTTTATTGTCTCAACCGCGGCACTAGCGGCTGTTTGGGCTGTGGCTTGGGTGACTGAGCCACCTGTGGCCGAAATTGCGGCAAGGCCGCCAATGGCCAGTCCACTTCCGCGCAGAAACGCGCGGCGGTCTACAGATTTCTCTGCAATGTCAGACAGGATACCGGTCCGCTGGGGGCGTCGCGCAACCCCGTTGGTCTTTTTCCTAAGCATTTTAGTTCCTCCCTTGCTCGCGTTGGCACTGCCGTTGCTAGCTTGGTTAATTTTGAAACCTCAGACAGTCGGGCGTCACGCAACCAGTCGTCTGTGGGTAGAGATCGTTGTGACGGCGTCCTAGAAACGGGCGCTGTCGAGATAGGCGCGGGTATGCGCGGTGTCCTGCATTTTTCCGGATGAAAGATCAGCGGGGCTTGCTTCTGCGGCCTTGGTGCCAGCGGCAAGCGCCACAGCAGCAGCTGGCGCAGCAGTGCCCGCTATCTTTAGAAAATCGCGGCGACTTGTGCCGTCTTCGGTCTTCTTGGTCATGGGGATGTCTCCCTCCCTGTTGTCGGCGGGGCATCCCACCGGTTTTGTGCGGCCACTTAGGCTGCCGTCATTCTGAACGCTTCGCGCTCAATCTCGATAAAGGCCCGGCCCACGCTACCAACTGAAGCATAGAGGATCGAGTTCTTGGCAGCCTCTAAGTCGGAAAAGAAATGTCCGGCCCAAGGTGCGATGTGTTTGTTAAAAAACGTTTTTTGATCGTTCAACGCTGCTGGATTATTGAAGCGGCCGACAATCATGCCGCCCATCATCTCCATCAACGAAGCAATATTGTCTTCTGGTTCGTAGACATTTGGCGCACGGGTCATGCCACGGGTGGCCATATCGCCGCGCAGCGCTGCAAGGGGTTTTTCATTCAAGAACCCCGTCAGATAATAGCTTGCGTAGGGCAATAACTCACCCCGACCAAGACCCACAAACAATGCGTTAAATTCGCTTTCGACTTTGTTTGGTTTCGTTACTTTTGCGACCCGCGACAGGCTTGCGATGGCTTTGCCAAGATCGCTGTCATCGCCTGACAGGCCAACACATTGGGCCAACAACAGCTCATCGGGCGGCCCAGAAAGCAATAGCCCAAGGAAGTTGTAAAGATCCGCGCGCAAGCGGTCCTCTGAGGCAACCTTAATATCTTCGGCAGCAATCACGCGGCGTTCTCCTCAATTCTAAATTTCATCCGACGCGGGGTTGGGATGGTATAGATCTCGTCCTCATCATCGGCCTCCGGCTCCAACTCAAGGATATCGGTATCTTGGTTTTCTTCTTCGATCGCTGACAGAAGGACGTCCTCCTCCTCCAGCTCTTCTTTAACTACATCTTCAACCTCAGGAGGGTTCTCACGCTCCTCGGCTTGGCGGGCCATTTCTTCGATGTGCTTTAACATGCCCTTCCCTACTTGATAGGCGGTCTGCATGTTCTCAACAACCATTGCGCTGTCAGTGAAATCTTCGCCGTAATCGACTAACATATCGACATTCGCCAACACAGGGTTGGAGCGCCACAGCGTCCGTAATGCGCGGCGGCGGATGCGGTCGGGCACGGCCTTTGCCATAAAGGCGGAAAAATCATCCCCCATCTCTAATGTGTCAGGATCCGGCAATTCCAACTCTGCCAAGATCTCAGCGTCCGTTTTTTCTTCTAACGCAGCATGCTGTTCGACCAGCACTTGCTGCTCAACCGCCTCAACAGACGCCTGCTCTTCGGCTTGCACACCGGCTTTTCGGCGTGCCCAGAAGCTCTGCTCACTACTCAATGGATTGTCTCCTTGGCCGAGGGCGAACGATAGACGTCGGAGGTTTGGCGAATACGCGCATCACCAATGCCGTCTTCCTTAATATCCACACGCGTCTTGTTGCGGCGTCGCTTTATAAAGACTTCATCCTCGTGGTGAAGCGCCACATAGTCACGTATCCATGCACCCAGCCCTTCAGGCATTGGAACTTTCTCCACCAACTCTTCGCCGGTGTCCGCATAGTCTTGGGCTTCATAAGGCGAAGCCGTGGCCAACACGAAATCGAGCGGGTCATCACCTTCGGACTCGCGCATCACAACATATATAGAAGGCACTTTGGTGGACAGGCCGTGCAAGTAAGCCTCGGTGTCGGTGCGGAACAGCTCCAGCGGCAGGGTCGCTGCGTGATACTCAACAGTCTCGCCGTCGCGGCGAAGCTCTTTCCACTTTGCATCACCAGCGCCGGGTAAAACCGCAACTGCTTTCCACACGTGCTTAACCCAGCGCGTAACGCCAGGTACTCTGCGGATCACAATCCCCAAAGGCATAGAAATAGATTTTTGACTTCGACCCGTCACTCTGTCCCTTCCGTATCCCTTCGTATACTTTGGAGGATCGTTGAGAGATCACAAAGCAATATTTTTAAAAATGCCGCACAAATTTTGACCATACTGCGCCGCAGCATTCCGAATTCTGTGAAATTGGATCATCCGAACATCAGATTTGTATAGTTTGGCATCAAATGCGTTGTCAGAACCCTCAGTTTGGTGATTTAGATTTTCTGGAAAAAAGGATTTTCGCAAGTGCAGCATTTCCAACTGATCCTTCAAACTTAAAGAAATACGGTTTGCGACCAAGGCGAATCACGGCTAGCCTGCTGAATGCGCTGCTGATTTGGCCTGCGTCGAGAGGACTATAATCAATGGCGAAAAAACTGGTTTTATGCGATTGCCTCGGCAGCCAAGCCGTGGATGTTGATGCGATCTCCGCAGGGTCAGGACTGGCCTGTTCAAAGCTGTATACTAGTCTTTGCGTCGATCAAATTGACCAAGCGGCCAAGGAAATCGCTCAAGGCGATGTCATCATCGCTTGCCAGCAGGAACGCCAACGGTTTGAGGAACTTGCGGAGGAACTGGAGAAAGACGTGCCGGCCTTCGTCGATCTGCGCGATCGCGCAGGTTGGGGCGAAGGAGACGTCTCCGCTAAAATGGCCGCATTAGCCGCTGAAGCGGCGCTATCAGTTCAAATGGGCAGGTCGGTCGATGTGATCTCCGAAGGCACCTGCTTGATCATTGGAGGGGCTGCGGCTATCGAGGCCGCGGCAAATCTTTGCGACACTTTAGCTGTCACGGTGCTGGTGCCGAACGCTGAACACCTGCCGACAGACCGTCGATTTGACTGCGTGGTGGGATCTGTCCGCAATGCTTCAGGTGCATTGGGTGGGTTTTCTGTAAAAATTGACGCCTTACAACAAGTTATCATCGGCGGGCGCGGTGCATTTCAACTGAGCGCCCCCCAAGATGGCGCTGACTCAGAATGTGACATCATTTTGGACCTCACCGGCAGCAATGCGATGTTCCCAGCACCGGAGAAACGCGAAGGTTATCTGCGGGCAGACCCGTCCCATCCGCCCTCAATCGCCAAGGCAATATTTTCAGCTTCACAAATGATAGGCACTTTTGAAAAGCCGCTTTATGTGCGGCTTGAGGAAAGCATGTGTGCGCATAGCCGTGCTGAACAGCCAGCCTGTTCTAACTGCCTCAATGTGTGTCCCACCGGGGCAATCATCTCTGCCGGAGAGCATGTGGCAATTGACCCAATGATTTGCGCTGGCTGTGGATCATGTTCCGCAGTCTGCCCAACAGGCGCAATTACCTATGATGCACCGCCAGTGGACACCTTGTTTCGCAGGCTGACAACCCTCGCTTCAACATACCGAAAGGCGGGCGGTGCAAATCCACGACTGCTGGTCCATGACGGAACTTACGGGACAGAAATGATTTCGCTCGCCGCACGTTTCGGACGGGGGTTGCCCTCTGATGTGATCCCATTAGAGATCGACGCATTGTCTGGATTTGGACATGCTGAGATGATGGCCGCGCTGGCCTGCGGTTTTGGGCAACTGGACATCATTGTCTCTCCCAAAGCTGAAATGGATGTGATCGAGGCGCAAACGACCTTGGCAAAAACCCTGGCGGGCACGCAAAACATCCATCTATTGCAACCTGCCGATCCCGACGCCCTGTGCGATATTCTATACGATGAAGTGGACACGCCCGTCATTTGCGACCCCATCTTACCAATGGGGACACGGCGACAAGTAACACGGCTTGCGGCCAAGGCCCTGCAGCCTGATGTGACTGTTTTGGAATTGCCAGAAAATTCACCATACGGCGCCGTACTGGTAGACACTGATGCCTGTAGCTTGTGTCTGTCCTGCGTGTCGCTCTGCCCCACCGGTGCCCTAGGCGACAACCCAGATTTGCCCCAGCTTAGGTTCCAAGAAGACGCCTGCGTGCAATGCGGATTGTGCAGCAACATCTGCCCCGAAAACGCAATTACCCTAAAGCCACAGATGGACCTTACAGATGCGGCCTTCACACAGCGCGTCATGCATGAAGAAGAGCCCTTTGCCTGCATCGAATGCGGATCATTGTTTGGTGTGAAATCAACCGTTGAAAAGATTACTGAGAAGTTGGCAGGTAAACACGCCATGTTTGCCAGTTCAGAGGCCGCAAAAATGATCCAGATGTGCGACAATTGTCGCATTCAGGCACAGTATCATTCAACAAATAACCCGTTTCAAGGCGGCGAACGCCCGCGTGTTCGCACCACAGATGACTACTTATCAAAGCGCAAGGATCACTGAGATTGTATCGGCGCGCCCAGATCGGCTGGGGGGATAGAGCCAACATAGGCCGCGATCGCATCGATCTGCTCCAAAGTCACCTCAATCGGGGCGATAGGCGACGGCAGGTTTTCCGCAAACGGCTCAGTGACCTCCGCGACCTGCGTAAAGGCTGGATGGGGTTTGAGGACAAAGAACGTCTCGAACCGTTCTTGCCAATCTGGAAACGTCCGCATCAGCCCAAAGGACGGCGTGGATCCAATCGCTTTCATGCGATTACTGTCGTTAACCACGTGACACCTACCGCATTTTTTGAGGCTGATCTTTTCTCCAAGAGCGACATCGCCGGTCAGAGTTACGCTTTCATCCTCAGCTTTCACGCTTACATCAGCGCTGAACATCATTTCGCCATTTGGCGCAAAGGCTTGGATGGTGCGCTTGCCAATATCAGACAGCAACCAATTCTCAAAGACATTGGTATATGGACCATCGGTCTTTGCCAGATGCCAGATTGTTTCGCCTTGCCGAAACACAGGTATCCCCTTCTCCCCAAGCGCGGCGTTACCCGTCCCGACTGTGGTCGTAATGCGGATACCTGTTTTCAACGAAAACCGCGGCAGAAGGTGCTTGATGAACCCTGTCTCGATCAAGACATCAGGCGTCTGCAATATGAACGCCTTTTCCTGCGCCAAAGCGGAGGACGCGATCAGACTCGCCAGAAGGGAAAATT
>RCNE010001671.1_pt1 | contig 12000 bp, 12 predicted proteins | sample 2041361 | NCBI WGS metagenome assembly RCNE01 (sample SAMN09708229, study PRJNA481090) | Marine sediment metagenome, whole genome shotgun sequencing project.
CAGTACGACTGGACCGAAGGCGGCGCCTGGTGGGAGGTCGGGATACCCGAGGTTTCCGATCGAGAGCAAGTGCGCCTCGCTCGCGCCGAACTCGATGCCGAGAAGAAGCTCCAGCGGCGCGGCGTGTAGCGTGACCGACTCCGACTACGCCGGATTTATCTCGATTTGGCATGAACAGAAGGACGCACCATGAGCCACACCCACGCCAATCTCTATCGACCGGCCGGCACGGATGCCGCCGGGTCCGACTCCGTTGTGATCACGCCGGAGTTGGCTGGATGGACCTACAGCGGACTCCGGGTGTTCGATCTCGACCCCGGTGGGTCTCGAACGATCATCACTGGAACCAACGAGATGGCCGTGCTGCCGCTGAGTGGTGGGTGCATGGTCGAGGTTGAGGGCCACAAGTTCGATCTGGAAGGCCGCGAGTCGGTGTTCAGCCGTGTTAGCGACTTCGCGTATGTCCCGATGGATGCGGAATTCCGAGTGACCTCTCATTCCGGTGGCGAGTTCGCGCTCCCGATGGCGGAGGCGACCCGGCGCATGGACCCCACGTATGGGCCGGCAGAAGACGTGACGGTCACGGTCCGGGGGGCGGGATCGGCATCACGGCAGATCAACGACTTCCTCATGGCCGGAGTTGGGATGGCGGACAAGCTGCTGGCGGTAGAAGTGCTGACGCCGGACGGCAACTTCTCTTCCTATCCGCCACACAAGCACGACGTATTCGATCCAGATGGGCCCGAGGTCGAACTGGAGGAGATCTACTACTTCCGGTTCTCGAAGGCGGACGGCTACGGCTTCTTCCGACTGTGGAACGCAGACGGGGAGTTCGACATCACAAAGCGAGTATGCGACGGAGACATCGTCCTCTGCCCCAAGGGGTATCACGGTCCGTCGATCGCTGTCCCCGGCTACCACATGTACTTCCTCAACGCGATGGCAGGTCCCGGTGTGGAACGGATTTGGCAAGCGACGGACGACCCCGACCATGCCTGGATCAAGGACAACTGGGATGAACTCGGTCCGGATCCGAGGCTCCCTCTGACCACCTACGAGGGAGTTGTGTAGGCCATGGTGCGCATCGGGGTTGTCGGAGTCGGTCGCCTCGGCACCTTTCATGCTCAAACGCTGGCCGATCACACCACGGTGACCGAGGTTGTCGTCACCGACCCGCTGCTTGAACGCGCCGAAGCTGTAGCCGCCGACGTCGGAGGAAGCGTCGCTCCCGACGCCCGGTCGATGCTCGGCAGCATCGACGCGATGGTCGTCGCCGCCGCCACCAACGTCCATACCGAGATGATGCTGCTTGCCGCAGATGCAGGCATCCCGATATTCTGCGAAAAGCCGATCACACTCGATCTGGAATCCACCGATGAGGCCATCGCTCTCGTCCAGACGGCCGGGGTACCGCTTCAGGTCGGATTCCAGCGACGCTTCGACGCCGGGTATCACGCCGCTCGAGACATGGCCCGCGCACGTGAGTTCGGTGAGATCTACCTGGTCCGCACGACCAGCCTCGATCCCGCTCCTTCCCCCGAGCCGTTCGTTCGCACGTCGGGAGATCTCTTCCGTGATCTCCTCATTCACGATTTCGACGCCATCCGGTTCGTGACCGGTCAGGAGATCGAAGAAGTGTTCGCGGCGGGAACCGCCGGATTCCCGGCGTTTGATGTCTACGCGCGGAACGACGACGAGGGAATCGCTGTTGGCACCCTGCGCCTCAGTGGCGGAGCGCAGGCCTCGTTCGCAGCAACGCGTCACAATCCGGATGGGTACGACGTCCGCATGGAGATCCACGGCTCGTCCGGCGGGATCGCGGTGGGGTGGGACAACCGCATGCCGCTGGCGCCGATCTCGCTGGACACACCACCGCCGCCGGGTCCCCCGTACCGCGATTTCCTCGATCGGTTCGCGCCTGCCTACCGGGCCGAGATGTACGCCTTCGTCGACCTGGTGCTGGGTCGTGCGCCGAATCCGTGCCCACCACAGGACGCTCGCGCCGCCTTCGTGGCCGCATTGGCGGCGGGACGCTCAGCAACCGAGGGTCGACCGGTTCTGATCTCTGAAGTCGACGGGTCGGAAGATTCACGTGACGGGTGACTTCGAGGACAAGGTTGCTGTTGTGACCGGATCGACACAGGGTCTCGGTGCCGCCGTTGCCCGGCAGTTCGCCGAACGTGGCGGTACCGGCATCGTCATCACCGGGCGCGACGAAACCCGTGGGCTCGCGATGACCGCAGCACTCGAGGACCTGGGCTGCCGATCCGTCTTCGTCGGCGCGGACCTCGCCGATCGATCCGGACCGGCTCACATCATCGAGGCAGCAGACGCTGCGTTTGGCCGCATCGACGTCTTGGTGAACAGCGCGGCTGTCACCGACCGGGACACCATCTGGGAGACCAGCACCGAGCACTTCGATCGGATGTTCACCATCAACACGCGTGCCCCGTGGTTTCTGATGCAGGGTGCCGCGAGGCTGATGAATCGAGAGGGGGTCGAAGGGACGATCGTCAACGTGCTGTCGATCTCGTCGCACGCCGGGCAGCCGTATCTCGCGACGTACGCCGCATCCAAAGCCGCCCTGGCCGCCTTCACCAAGAACTCGGCACACGCCCTGCTCGAACACCGGATTCGGGTGAATGCGCTCAACCCCGGATGGATGGCAACCGCGGGCGAAGATCGGCTCCAGCGCGAGTACTACGGCGTCGGCGATGGTTGGCGCGAAAAGGCAGGTGCAGACCTTCCTTTCGGCGACCTGATCGACCCGGATGACGCCGCGCGGGCCGTGTTGTTCCTCGCTTCCTCCGAGTCCGGTTTCATGACCGGGGCAGTGGTCGACTACGACCAACGCATCATCGGGGCCTACGACTGATGAGCCGGCCAACCATCCACGACGTGGCAAAACGGGCCGGGGTCTCGAAATCCCTGGTGTCGCTCGTGATGCAAGAATCGCCGTATGTCAGCGATGAACGGCGCGCGGCGGTCCTGCAGGCTGTCGAGGAACTCAGCTACCGGCCGAACGCGATGGCGCGGAGCCTCGTGCAGCAGCGGTCTCACGTCCTCGGTGTGCTGCTCTCAAACCTCCACAACCCGTTCTTTGCCGACGTGGTCACAGGCATCGAGGCTGAGGCGCTCGAACGGGGCTACCGGGCGTTCTTCAACACCGGCATCCGAGTCCCCGAACGAGAGGCGATCGCCCTCGAGACGCTGCTCCAGCTTCAGGCGGATGGACTGATCCTGGCTGGGACCTTGCTGAACATGACGACGATCAACAATGCCGGAAAGGCGGTTCCGATCGTCCTGATCTCGCGGGCCACCCGGTCGCAGCACGTCGATAGTGTGGCGGGCAACGAACGCCTCGGTGCCAAGATCGCCGTCGACCATCTCGTTTCGCTCGGCCACACGCGGATCGCCCACATCGACGGAGGTCGAGGGGCCGGGTCCAAGCGCAGGCGGGGGGGTTTCAAGACCGCAATGACGGCTCACGGCCTGGAGCCGATCGTCGCCAGTGGTTCGTTCACCGAAGAAGGAGGCGTCGAGGGCGTGCGGGAGCTTCTCGCCGCGGATCGCCACCCCACCGCAATCTTCGCCCCAAACGATCTTGCCGCGCTCGGGTGTCTGCAGGCCCTGTCGGACGCCGGCCGTTCGGTCCCGGACGATGTCTCGCTGATCGGGTACGACAACGCCTGGCTTGCCGGTCTGCAGCACATCTCGCTGACGACGGTCAACCAGCCCCGCCACGAAATCGGTGCCACGGCCGTCGGACTCCTCATGGAGCGCCTTGAGGACGGGCGGACCGAGTCACGCCACATTGTCCTGGAACCGTCCCTGGTCGTCCGTGCGACAACGGCCCCGCCGGCAAAGGGATTGTAGGAATCCGCGAACCCAGGGTTGTAGACGTCCCAATTGGCGTCCCCAGCCCGCGGACTGAAGAGCGGCGTCAGGCATTCAGAGCGACTGGGACACCCTCGACCGCGGAGCGTTGTACCGCACGACCGACCGCCACCGCGACCGTGCTATCTACGGCTCCGGGAAACTCGACCGGTACCCCGCGAATCGCATCGGCAAAGGCCTCGGCCTGAGCCCGAATTCCCTCGACGAACGCATCGTCCGCCTCCGAGGCTGGGATGACGCGGACTCCGCCCGCGTCGGCCAGTCTGGTGCGCCCGACCGGCAGGAGGTCCACGAAGATCGCCCCGTTTTCACCAAGGATCTCGGTTCGCACATCATCACCAAATCGGCAGTTGCGAGAGAGATCAACCGTTGCAACCGCTCCCCCTGCGAGGTCGAGCATCGCGAGGAGATTGTCAACGTCACCGATTTCGCCGATCGACCGATCGACGAGCGGAAGGTTGCGCGCCGTCACCGTCTCGATATCGAGTCCCGTCATCCACGCGACGAGGTCGAACTCGTGCACGCCGCAATCGATTGCAAGGCCGCCGCTGGTGACCGGGTCGCAGAACGATGCCGGCGGCGGATCGGCGTCCCACTGCGCCAAACGCAGCATGAGCGGCCGCCCAATTGCACCGTCGACGATCGCTTGGCGAGCCGCAACCCAGGGCGCTGCGAAACGCCTCCAGAACCCGATTTGCAGCACGAGTCCGGCGGCCGCCGCCTGCGCACCCAACCGCTCACTCTCGGCCAGGTCCAGCGCGAGCGGTTTCTCACACAGGACGTGGAGCCCCGCCCCGAGGGCCATTTCAACAATCGCCGGGTGGGTCGTAGTCGGCGTGGCGATCAACCATGCCTCGACGTCATCCCGCTCGCTCAGCGCCTCGAGTGACTCATAGCAATCCGCTCCGATTGAGGCGGCGACCCGTTCAGCAGCAACCGAAACTGCATCGGCCACCGCGACCACATCAATCGAATCGGTAGCGGCGAGCGTTTCTGCGTGGAGCGCTCCCATCCTCCCGACGCCAACGACGGCTAACCGCACGGGCGCGGTCACGACACAACTCCAGCCGTCCCTGCATGTACACCGACCGACAGACCCTCAGCTAGCCCCGGAAGGAACTCGTTCGAACCCCAGCCGATCTCAGCACCGTACTCCGGTCTCATAGTGTGAACGCCGCGCGGAATCGTTCGAAGGCCGTGACATCGTCCTCCGATGCGTACGCTTCGAGCCCAACCACTCCGCTGTAGCCCATCTCATGCAGTGCCGCCGCAACCGCTGCGTAGTTCACTTCCCCTGTGCCGGGTTCGCACCGGCCCGGCACATCCGCCACTTGCACCTCGCCGATCGCGGGCCCGGCTCGGCGTACGAGGTCAATCAGGTTCCCCTCCCCAATCTGTGCGTGATAGAGGTCGAGCATCATCCGAACGCCGGGCCGATCGACAGCTTCGATGAGCGCGAGCGTGTCCGCAGCGTACGCGAACGGGACACCCGGGTGGTCAACCTGGAGGTTGAGATTCTCGAGGCAGAATGTCACACCGTTGGCCTCGCCGAGTTCGGCGAGATCGGACAGCGCACGCGCCGCGTTCATCCACATCGCGCCGGTGACCTCGGTGACCGGCTGCACTGCTTGGCCATCGCCGTCGAGCTGCGTTCCGTGGACGACCAATCGCGGACAACCGAGCTCTTTGGCGACCGGGATCGTGTCGCGTGCCGTTCGCAGCATCTCGTCGGACAACTCCCGATCAGCGAGGCCACCGCGCACGTATCCGGTCATCGACGAGAAGGTGGCGCCGGTGCGGACAAGCGAACCGATGTCCTTATGCGTCCAGTCCCAGATCTCAACCTGGAATCCAAGACCGTGGATGCGACGGACGCGCTCTTCGATCGGAAGATCGAGGAAGACCATCTCGCTGCACACCGCAAGGTCGAATGCAGGCCCGTCGGTCGTGACGGATGCCTCCGTACCAGCAGGATCGGAACGCTCCAACGGAAACTCTGACATGATTTGATGGTACACAACTCGCATGGGGGTTCGCCCAAGCACCAGACCCTTTCTCGGTCTCTGGCCTGGCAGCAGCGGTGCAGCGAAGCGGCTGCCCGTCGGGCGGCTGTTAATAGCCGCAACGTCACCCGACGGAGACCTCAGTCGGGCACCGGCAGAGTGAACTCGAAGATGCTCTCGCCGTCCTGATAGCGTTGGGTGAGGTCACCGCCCACGAGGCGAGCGAGCTTGCGCGAGATTGCGTGCCCGAGGCCAATCGAATCGGCATGGGCGTAGTCCCCGTGGGCACCCGCGTAGGGCTCGGAGATCTATTCGCGGTTGTCCTCCGGCACACCATCTCCGTTGTCGAACACCCGCAGAATCGCAAGATCTTTCCCCCGAGCCAGCTCGGCCCGGATCGTGTCGCCGCCGTACCGGTGGGCGTTGCTCACAAGATTCCGAACGATTTGGCGCACTCGGTCCGGATCGCTGACGATCGGCAATCCCGAAACGGTGGCGAAGAAGATCCTTCACCTTCGCGACATCGTCGGAATCACCCGATACATGCTCCACATCAGCGTCGGCACCCTCCCCCACGACCGTGTGGACAACAGAGGCAGGCGGGTTCCTCCGCCAGGGAACGTTCGGGAGGATCTGGCGTGAAGCAGTCACCGAATCAGTCGGGGCGCCGTGCCGAATCCACGACCTGCGCCACACTCACGCCGCATGGTTGATCGCCGCCGGAGAACAACCCAAGTCAATCCAAACACGACTCGGACACTCATCGATCCAGGTCACCATCGACCGCTACGGCCACCTCATGGACGGCCTCGACCATCAGACCGCCACCCGACTCGACGCCATCGCCGCAACCGCACTTAGCCGAAGCGTGGCCCGCGAGGCTCCAGGGACCTCCCTGTGAGGTATGCGAACCTTCGACGTGCAGCTACAAGTAGCTGGCCTGCCGCAGGCTTCGCCTGACTTCGCGCACAACTCGATCGACGTCGGGCACCGGGGTCATGTACGACACCAGCTCCTCATCCCATCGCTGCTCATACGACTCGATGCGTTGCTCAAAACGATCGGCAAACGTGTCAGGGTCGAGTCCACGGTGCTCGGCTTTCCGTTCGAAATCGCGTCGGATCGCGGCGGCATCGATCCCAGCTTCTCCGAACAAGTACCAGATGTCGTACAGGTCCCTGCACTGGAGTCGCTGCATCACGCAACGCAGCTTCTCGACAGTCGCCTCCGGCAAGCCGTATGTTCGAATCGGTTGCGTCTCTGGTTGGTCGTCATAGCGGTGCAGCAGAGCACGGCTTTCGTTGCTGTCGAGGATCAACTCGTCTGTCGAGATGTCGAGCTTGATGATCCGGGGCCGCGCCGTTCGTTTCGGTCCAATGAACTCGATGCGCAGCTTCGGTGCGGTGACCAACGCTAGGTGCGGTAGACCAACGTGCTCTCGTGTCGCGTCAAGTACCTCACCGAGAACACCAACGGCGTCGTTTGCGTCGACGCCCGGTTCGAGATTGAGGTCGATGTCGGCGGAGTAGCGATAGTTGTTGAAGTAGCAAAGCCGGAGCAGTGTGCCGCCCTTGAACTGGAAGATGCCGTTGTCGGGATGGTGAGAGAGGGAGGCCATGACATGAGTGAGGACGTAGTCACGTTCAACCGTGTCCGCATCAACTCCATCTGCATCCGCCTGCTGAGTGATGCGGCCAAGTGTGATCATGGTGCTAGCGGCTCCGCACCATATCGAGCGCAGACGTGGACCACGAAACTCCTGCTACGGCATCCTCCCATTCCCGGGGACCCGGTTGGCGAGGGTCTGCAGGAATCGGTGTCTTGGGGACGCGCACTCCCTCAAGTAGCTGTTGAGCAAGGTCGTCGAGTTCGAGAATCCGGGCAAGCGATGCAAGACGCCGAAGCGCCGGAGCCACACCGAGCTGTCTGGACAGGGTTCGCAGCTCTTGAACATCGAGGTCTGACGAAGCTGCATCAAGGGCGTCACCCAGAACACCGAGCCCTCCGATGAGTTCGATGCGACGAGCACCGTCGAGCAGTGCCCGATCGAGGGTGGAGACATTGGCGCCGTGACCCGCGCTGATCGATCCCACGGCCACCGTGGCCGAGCGCTCCCTAACAACGCCGACAGGTCGTCCGGCCAACTCGGTGATGCGCACCTGGTCCGGACACGCGACCTGGATCACACGCGAGGGACGAACCACCAATCCGTGATGAGCAAGAGCCGACCGATACGCGATACGGTGCGGGCGATCAGAGAAGACGGCAGCCACAGCCAGCGCCGTGTCCTCGGCAGCCGCAGACGTACCGAGTCGTCCAAGGGGCCGAATTGCGTAGTGGCCGCGACTCACCCTCCCGATCAACCCATCGTCGACGAGTCTGCCAAGGAGATTGACGGTGGACTGGGGTGAACGTCCAAGGATCTCGACGGCTTCCGCTGTTGAGAAGGTCGATTCTCCCGCGGCGGTGAGCCGGTCGAGTAGGTTCAATGCGGTCTTGTGGGCCATTGAGCTTCTCCGGCGCTTATGCGTTTCTACACGCTTTTCGTGTATTCGTGCACTATTGTACCGCACCGGATCTCCGTGTCAAGCGGACCCGTACAGACCAAGAATTGACATCCGCCGAAGCGCACGTGGCCCAGGCGGGGCCCGAGCCCGGATTGGGACCTCCGACTGCTTGACCCGAGACGCACAGAAACCCTTGCAGAGCAAGGGTTTCTGGCTTGTAGCCCCGATGGGATTTGAACCCACGCTACCGCCTTGAGAGGGCGGCGTCCTAGGCCGCTAGACGACGGGGCCATCTGTTGGCGACTCGGCAAGTCGCCAGCTCGGGGGGAAGGACTCGAACCCTCAATGACGGGACCAGAACCCGGTGTGTTACCGATTACACCACCCCCGAAGGGCGCCGTGAGGATACGACCGGTACATGTCTAATGGCAACCTGCCACACCCGAGGCACACGAGATGGCGCTAGAGCAGCGGGGATGACCATCCGGGATCGTCGAAGCGCTGGATCTCGAGCAGGTTTCCGTCGGGATCCCGGAGGAACGCGTGGTAGATGCCGAATTGCTCGCTGTGATCGGGTCCGCGTTCGATCGTGCCGCCTTCGGCGATAATCTGTCCGCACCATCCGTCGACGTCGTCGGTCACCAGCGTGACGATGACACCGTCGGTTGCCTGCACAGCCTGTCGAACACAGACACCGACGAAGGCCTCAGACGTGACACGGTAGATGTGACAGGTGCCCTGGTCGGCGACGAGTTCGAGGCCGAGAATCCCCTCGTAGAACAGGCGGCTGCATTCGAGATCAGCCGACGGGAGGAACGTGATCTGAGCGTCGGCGATCACGACAGGGCTGCGCGCGCCGTCCGGAGACGGCCAAGCGACTCGGCGCGCCCGAGGATCTCGAGCGACTCGAACAGCGGTGGACTCACGGTCGACCCCGAGATAGCGACACGGATCGGCTGCAGGCCCTTCCGAGCAGACAGTTCGTGCTCTTCGAGCATCGCCCGCAGCGCTGCGTCGATGGCGTCGGTGGTCCACTCGTCGAGAGCCTCGAGTGCCACGATCGCTCCGTCGAGAGCGATGGGGCCCTCATCGACCGCCATGACCTTCGACCATGCCTTCTCGTCGTACTCGTCGATGTCCACGAACAGGAACCGTGCCTGGGTTGCGACCTCGGGCAGAAGCTTCGCCCGCTCCTTCACCAGTGGAACGAGTTTGGCGTAGCGCTCCCGGTCATCGTCGGACAGGGTTCTGCCGACCGCTGCTTCGACGAGTGGCAGCGTGACAGCGATGAAGGCTTCTTCTTCCATCTCGCGGATGTAGACGCCGTTCATCCATTCGAGTTTCTTGGGGTCGAACACGGCCGGGTTCTTGGAGACGGTGGTCAGGTCGAATCGGCTGATCATCTCACCGAGCGACGCGATCGTCTCGTCGTCGCCGATGTTCCATCCGAGGAGCGCCAGGTAGTTGTTCAGCGCTTCCGGCAGGTACCCGGCTTCTCGGTAGGCCGCCATCGCCGTGTCACCGTGGCGCTTTGAGAGCTTCTTGCCGTCCGGGCCCATGAGCAACGACAAGTGAGCGTATGTGGCCGGGTCGCCGCCCATCGCCTTCGTGAGCAGGATGTGCTTTGGGGTCGACGACAGCAGGTCCTCTCCCCTGATCACATGCGTGATGCCGTAGTCGACGTCGTCGACCGTCGATGCGAGGTGGTAGGTAGGAGTGCCGTCGGATCGCAGGATTACGAAGTCATCGACCTGCGCGTGCTCGAACCGCATGTCACCGCGGACGATGTCGACGAACTCCGTTGCACCGGGCCTGGGCACCTTGAACCGCACGACTGCCTTCTCGCCCGCTGCGAGCCTTTCGGACACTTCGACGGCGGGTGGTTCGAGGCTGCCGTCGTATGCAGGAGACGTGCCAGCCTCCCGGGCTTCCCGCTTGAATCCGTCGAGTTGCTCGGCCGTCGCGAACGAGTAGTAGGCACTGCCGCTATCCACGAGGTCTCGAGCCACCTCGCGGTATCGGCCGTACCGGTCCGACTGGCGATAGGAGCCATAAGGTCCGCCGTTCGAGAACCCCTCATCCCAGTCGAGGCCAAGCCAGCGGAGGTGTTCGAGGATGTCTTCCTGGAATTCGTCGGTACTTCGGGCCTTGTCCGTGTCGTCCGATCGCAGGATGAACGTGCCCCCGTTGTGGCGGGCGAACAGGTAGTTGTACAGGGCCGTTCTCGCCGCTCCAACGTGGAGATAGCCGGTCGGAGACGGTGCGAAGCGGACGCGCGGCGTCATCCCTGCACCACCGGGTTCACCAGCATCCCGACGCCCTCGATCTCGACCTCGACTCGATCACCGGGGACGATCGGACCGACACCCGATGGCGTGCCGGTGAGTATCACATCACCCGGAAGCAGCGTCATGATCGACGAGATGAACGACACCAGTTCGCCGACACCGAACACGAGGTCTGCGGTCGTGCCTGACTGGCGGGTTTCGCCATTGACGCGAGACACGATCGAGAGACCCTCCTGGGGGTCGAGATCGGTATCGATCGCCGGTCCGAGTGGGCAGAACGAGTCGAAGCCCTTCGCACGGGTCCATTGGCCGTCGGTGCGCTGAAGGTCCCTGGCCGTCACGTCGTTCGCCGCCGTGTATCCCATGATGTGCGGTCCGACGTCCTCGATCTTCACGTTCCTCGTGACCTTCCCCATCACAACGGCGAGTTCGGCTTCGTGATGCACCTCTTCGGATTGCCTGGGAATCCGGATCGGCTGCAGTGGTCCGATCACCGACGTCGGCGGCTTCAGGAACAGCACCGGCGACTCCGGGACGTCGCCACCCATCTCGGCAACGTGGTCTGCGTAGTTCTTCCCAACGGCAATGACCTTGGTCGGTATCACAGGCGAGAGCAGGCGGGCATGTTCCCATTCGACGACGGTCTCGGTCGGTTCCCATGCCACGAACGGCGTTCCCCGGTAGATACGGATGCCCTCGGGTTCGACCACGCCGTATGTGATGTCATCGACATCGGTGTCAACCCTGACAATCTTCATGGTGTGCTCTCTCTAGAGTTCGATCAGGGACTCGCCCGAGGCTACGCGCTCGCGCAGTTCGTCGGCGGTTGCGTCGTAGACGTCCGTTGGGATCCCGGCGATCAAGCGCCGAATCCGAAGGGGATGGTGAGCGGAGCCGCCGATCGCTGCTGCCCTAACTGGTCCGAAGTCGCTTTCAGCCTCGTAGCCGAGGATCACGATCGCTGCGTCGACATCACCTTTGGTCGGCCCGCGGCCCACCAGAGAACTACGCGCTGCGGCAACCGCTGCCACGGCCGCATCGGCATCTGCCCGATGCTCGTGATCGGAGAGGATCAGCTCCCGCCCGGTAGCAAGCCGTAGCGCGTAGCCGGCATCCGGACCCTGCATTCCGAAGGCACCGCCCCACGGCAATCCGGTTCCGGTGAGTTCGCCCGGCCGATTTGGGACCCAGGGACGTTCCGGGCCAGTGCCGGACGCGCCCCGCCGAGGTTCTGGGGGTCGGAGTTCAATGTTCGGTTGCTGCGCCATGGTTCTACTCGTTCGGTTGTTCCACCATGGTAGGAGG
>RCNE010001672.1_pt1 | contig 11998 bp, 10 predicted proteins | sample 2041361 | NCBI WGS metagenome assembly RCNE01 (sample SAMN09708229, study PRJNA481090) | Marine sediment metagenome, whole genome shotgun sequencing project.
AGTGGTTCGTTGTGCGAACTCTAGCACATGCACTTGCCCGTTCCAGCACGGATTGCACCGCCTGCGGCGGCCCGCTAGGCTTACGCTATGTTTACGATAGAACACGACTTTGACGCGACTGTTGTTACTTTGGTGGATGAGGGCACAGCCCCCCTTAAAGAGGATGTAATCATCAACGCACATGATGATTGCGTCACAATTAATCAGTGGGACCCACGCATCAATTCAACGGTGCAGATCACACTTACCTTGAGCCAATTGCGCGATCTTGAGGCCGCGTTGGATTTGCCGGAAGGGATTTACCAGTTGCCAAAGGCCTGAGTTAGCGGCACGGATCGGAGCCTCCGGCGGAGGTATTTAGGAACAGAAGAAGGGATAAAGCGTCACATGGCGACAGGGTTTTATTGGGATGAGCGTTGTTTTTGGCATGGCGGCGGCAATTATGCTGGGATGTTGCCGGTCGGCGGTTTGGTGCAGCCGCTGGATGGCGGGTTGCCTGAGAGCCCCGAGACCAAGCGTCGTTTGAAAAACCTGATCGAAGTGACGGGCTTGGCCAAAGAGTTGGCGATGTCTGGCGCGGACCCTGCCACGCTTGAAGATTTGCTGCGCGTCCATCCGGCAAGCTACCTGAATGAATTCAAGACGCTTTCTGATTCAGGCGGTGGCGAGTTGGGCAGGCGCACGCCGTTTGGTCCGGGTGGATATGAATTGGCCGCGCAATCGGCGGGCCTGGCCAAGGCGGCACTTGCTGCGGTGCTACGGGGCGACGTGGACAATGCCTATTCATTGTCACGCCCCCCCGGTCACCACTGTTTGCCAGACTTCCCCAATGGTTTTTGCTTGCTCAATAATATCGGCATCGCGATCGAGGCCGCGAAGGCCGCAGGCCTTGCTCAGCGCTTTGCTGTTTTGGATTGGGATGTGCATCATGGCAACGGCACCGAGGCGGTGTTTTATGACCGTGCTGACGTTCTAACCGTGTCGCTGCATCAAGACCGCAATTATCCAATGGATACAGGCGCTTTTGCGGATCGCGGGAAAGGAGATGGCGAGGGTTTCAACCTCAACATCCCATTGCCACCAGGGACCGGTCACACGGGGTATTTGGCCGCTATGGACCAGCTTGCCCTGCCCGCCATTCGCGATTTTGCCCCTGATGTGTTGATTATTGCATGTGGGTATGATGCCGCCGCTAACGATCCGCTAGGTCGCATGCTTGCCACGGCTGAGACTTTTGCGATGATGACCCGTCAGGTCACGGCGCTTGCGAATGATGTCTGCGACGGCAAGCTGTTGATGGTGCATGAAGGCGGATATTCAGAAACTTATGTCCCGTTTTGCGGCCATAACGTGCTGCAAGAAATGGCAGGAAGCCAGATCACCGCGCCCGATCCTTTTGCAGGGGTCTTCCCTTTGCGCCAACCTGACCCACGGTTTGATGCCTTTTTGGACACGTGGATCGCTGATATGAAAGCGGCGTTGTAGCACGACCGTTGTCTTTATGCCGCTGTATCCATATCTGAATGGCAACCAATACAGGACCTAACGATGCCCACGCCAAACCCTGCCGCCCTTGATTTCTTGCTGACCCGCCGGTCGCGCCCATCAAAGACGCTGACCACACCGGTGCCTGACCGTGCGGCGCTGATGCCATTGCTGACCGCAGCTGCCCGCACGCCCGATCATGGCAAGCTAGAGCCTTGGCGCTTTGTCGTACTAACCAAACCGGCTTTGACCCGCCTTTCGCAAATGGTGCCGGCGCGGGGTGCTGCCCTTGGGATTGATCCTGACAAGATCACCAAGGCCACCGATCAATTTGGCAATGCGGACTTGGCTGTCGCCGTAATCAGCAGCCCTAAGCCGTCTGATAAGATCCCACAGATTGAGCAGGTTTATTCCGCCGGGGCAGTTTGTCTTGCGCTGGTAAATGCCGCCCTTGCCGCGGGGTGGGGTGCCAATTGGCTATCCGGTTGGGCCAGCCACGATCGCACATTCATCGCCGAATGCATGGGGTTGGCCTCCCATGAGGCCATCGCAGGTTTCATCCACATCGGGACTGAGACAAACGCGCCCCCCGAACGCCCTCGTCCTGATCTGGACGCAATCACAACATGGGTTGATGCATGATCCTGTCGTCGTTCCTAAAGGCCCTCGCCCAATTGCCGGATCCGCGTTTTCGTAGCGTGCTGTGGCGCGGGATCGCTTTGACTATTGCTTTGTTGGTGGGGATATACGCCGTGCTTTTGTGGCTGATCGAACGGCTGACTTCTGCACCGATCACTCTGCCAGGTGTCGGCGAAGTCACATGGCTGGGTGATCTGCTGAGCTGGGGATCATTGGGCGTCGTTTTGCTTTTGTCGATCTTCTTGATGGTACCCGTCGCATCCGCGATCACGTCACTTTTCTTAGATGAAGTCGCGCAGGCGGTCGAGGATGCACATTTCCCGAACCTCCCCGCCGTTCCGTCCGTCAGCTTTGGCGACGGGTTACGTGATACAGTCAGTTTTCTTGGTGTTTTGATAGCAGCAAACATCTTTGCGTTTGTTTTCTACGTGATTTTCCCGTTCGCTGCATTTTTCATCTTTTACGCGCTGAATGGTTTCTTGCTTGGTCGGGAATATTTCCAACTTGCCGCCATGCGTCGGATCGGACGCGCCGCGGCCAAAGACCTGCGCAAAGAACATCAAGGTAAAATTTGGCTTGCAGGCTGTTTGATGGCCGTGCCGCTATCATTCCCGTTGATAAATCTGTTTATCCCGATCTTAGGGGCAGCAACATTTACGCATCTTTATCATGCGGTCAGTCGCGACTGACCTCTGGGGTCGACATCCGGTCGAACCAGTCGAGATCACGGATACTGACCGCGCCTGTCAGCAACACGGTCGCAATGACCAGCCAGATCGGAAAGGCGAACATCGTTGTCACCTTGGCTTTGCGTTTGAAGCTAAAATTCGCAGGCGAGGACGCATGCGTGCCCGGCACAATTTCGCCAGCTTCGCCTTGGGTTTCAAGCCGCAGCGGCAGCACGATGAAAAAAACCACCGTCCAAATAACAGCGAAAAGTACTAGACCAGAGACAGGACCCATGGGGGCGTTCCTTTGTAAAAGCGTGTATCAGACAGATACGTCGATTGGCGGTCAAGGCAAGGGGCTAGACCTGCTCTAGTTCCACCAAACAGCCGTTAAAATCTTTGGGGTGCAAGAAAAGAACCGGTTTGCCGTGGGCACCGATTTTTGGCTCGCCATTGCCCAATACCCGCGCGCCTTCTTTCACTAAGTGATCGCGTGCCGCCATAATGTCGTCGACCTCGTAGCAGACGTGATGCATGCCGCCAGATGGGTTTTTATCCAAAAACCCTTGGATCGGCGACCCGTCCCCCAAAGGATAGAGCAATTCGATTTTGGTATTCGGCAAGGTAATGAAAACAACCGTGACACCGTGGTCCGGTTCGTCCTGTGGGGCGCCCACATCGGCGCCCAGCATCGTGCGGTATTGCGCGCTTGCGGCTTCCAGATCTGGAACGGCAATTGCGACGTGGTTTAGGCGACCAATCATGAGCATTCTCCTTTTTGCGCAATATGGCCTGTGGTGATGCCAAGCGCAACGCAGGATGAAGTTAACAACCTGTTCACCTTGTACTGCTTTGATCAGGGTAACGACGATAAAGGGGACGAATCGCCATGGATACGATTGATGCATTATCGCTGATACGCGCACCGACCGCGCGCCGACCTCTTTTGGGACAGACGGTTTTGGTGGTTGAAGATAGCCGTTTCGCTAGCGAGGCGGTGCGCATGATGTGCCTCCGCTCTGGTGCGCGCATTCGGCGAGCTGACAGTTTGGAAACGGCGTATCGGCATCTCGCGATCTATCTGCCGTCCGTATTGATTGTGGATGTTGGCCTGCCAGACGGGTCAGGGATCGATTTAATCGCAACGATCACCGAAGCCGCTCCGCGGATCGATGTCATTATCGGGACCAGTGGAGATGGTGCGCAAAAAGCAGCTGTCATGGCCGCCGGTGCTGATGATTTTATCGAAAAGCCGGTAGAGAGTTTAGTCGCATTTCAGTCCGTCATCTTGGCGCATTTGCCAGCGAACTGCCAACCACCCGCCCCCCGATTGGTAGAGGACGAATTGATCAGTCCTGACCTTGTCGCCTACCAGGACGATCTGAACCATATTGCCCAAGTTCTGGATCGGGATGCAGGTGAAAACACGCTTGATTACGTCACGCAATTCTTAGGCGGCGTGGCGCGCAGTGCGCAGGACCACGACATGGATCGCGCTGTGACCTGTTTGGCACAAATTCGAAACGCCGGGCGCAACCCCGATCAAGGGGTCGCGGCATTGTCTGACATGGTACAGTCGCGGCTCGCTGCGGCTGGGCCCATTTAGCTTTCTTGTGGCAGAACACGCAGGTGCAAATCGCGCATCTGCTCGTTCAAGGGCTCGCTTGGGGCGTCCATCATCAAGTCTTCGGCGCGTTGGTTCATCGGGAACATGATGACTTCGCGGATGTTTGAGGCATCAGCAAGCAACATGACGATCCGGTCGATACCCGCGGCACAACCACCGTGGGGCGGCGCGCCATATTGGAACGCATTGACCATACCGCCAAAGCGCTTGCGCACTTCGTCAGGGCCGTACCCTGCGATCTCGAACGCTTTGAACATGATCTCGGGGCGGTGGTTCCGGATCGCACCGGACACTAATTCATACCCGTTACAGGCCAGATCATACTGATAGCCCAGTACATCAAGCGGATTGCCATCAAGTGCCGCCATGCCACCTTGCGGCATCGAGAACGGGTTGTGCTCAAAATCGATTTTACCGGTCTCAGCGTCCTGCTCGTAGATTGGGAAATCCACGATCCATGCAAAGGCAAAGCGGTTCTTGTCCGTCAGACCCAAATCTTCACCGATCACGTTGCGCGCCTTACCGGCCACACCTTCGAATGCTTTCGGCTTGCCGCCCAAGAAGAACGCCGCATCGCCAAGGTTCAGGCCCAACTGCTGACGGATCGCTTCTGTACGCTCTGGGCCGATGTTTTTGGCCAAAGGACCAGCCGCTTCCATGCCGCCGACAACTTCGCCAGATTTCAGCTTGGCTTGGGCTTCTTTGACAGTGATGCCCAACTCTTGCGCCACTGCGTCCGCAGTTTTCTCGCGCCAGAAGATATACCCCATGCCCGGCAGACCTTCTTTCTGGGCAAACGCATTCATACGGTCACAGAACTTGCGGCTACCACCGGTTGGCGCCGGAATTGCGCGCACTTCGGTACCTTCTTGCTCAAGCAGCTTGGCGAAAATCGCAAAGCCGGAACCTGCGAAATGCTCTGACACAACCTGCATTTTGATTGGGTTACGCAGGTCGGGTTTGTCGCTGCCATACCAAAGGGCCGCATCACGGTAGCTGATCTGCTCCCATGTTTGGTCGACGTTACGGCCTTTGCCGAACTCTTCAAAAATACCAGTGATCACGGGCTGAATTGTGTCGAACACGTCCTGCTGCTCGACAAAAGACATCTCAAGGTCAAGCTGGTAGAAATCTGTGGGCGAGCGGTCCGCGCGCGGGTCTTCGTCGCGGAAACAAGGTGCGATCTGGAAATACTTGTCATAGCCTGACACCATGATCAGCTGCTTGAACTGCTGCGGAGCCTGCGGCAACGCATAAAATTTACCCGGGTGCAGGCGCGACGGCACCAAGAAATCGCGCGCGCCTTCGGGGCTGGATGCTGTAATAATCGGAGTCTGGAATTCACGGAACCCTTTATCCCACATGCGACGGCGCATGGATGCAACAACATCAGAACGCAGCTTCATGTTCTCTTGCATCGCTTCGCGGCGCAGGTCGAGGTAACGATACTTCAGGCGTGTTTCTTCAGGGTATTCCTGATCGCCAAAGACCATCAGTGGCAATTCCTTGGACGCGCCCAAGACTTCAATTCCACGTACAAAAACTTCAACTTCACCGGTAGGTAACTTGGCGTTCACCAACTCAGGATCACGCGCCTTTACTTCGCCATCGATGCGAATGCACCACTCAGAGCGAACCTTTTCGACATCCGCGAAAGCCGCCGAGTCTGGATCGCAAAGGATCTGCGTGATGCCGTAATGATCGCGCAGATCGATAAACAAGATACCGCCGTGATCGCGTACGCGGTTGACCCAGCCAGAAAGGCGTACAGTGTCGCCAACATTCGCGGCGGTCAGATCGGCACAGGTGTGACTGCGGTATGCATGCATGGGTCAGGTCCTCAAACGGGTGATTTATCGGCCCGATACACCTCTTCGATGCGTCAAAGTCAACCATTCGCTTCTTCAGAGCATAAATATCCCCGCCGGAGGCATCAGATTTCATGAAATCTGATTAAACGTGGACTGAAATGACCTCTCAACCTCACTTTCCAGCCAACCCCGCCTCCGTAACGCGCCATCGCCCCTTGCACCCGCGCGCACCATCCCTATAACGCAGGACAATTTGCATCTTAGGGGGCCTGCCATGCCAAAGCGTACCGACATTAAGTCGATCATGATTATCGGCGCGGGTCCCATTGTCATTGGTCAGGCCTGCGAGTTCGATTATTCTGGTGCACAAGCCTGCAAAGCTTTGCGCGAAGAAGGCTACCGCGTCATTTTGGTGAACTCCAACCCTGCGACAATCATGACGGACCCCGGGCTGGCGGATGCCACATACATCGAGCCGATCACACCAGAGGTCGTCGCCAAGATTATTGAAAAAGAACGCCCTGATGCCTTGTTGCCCACGATGGGCGGCCAAACCGGTTTGAACACGTCGCTGGCACTTGCCGACATGGGTGTGCTGGAAAAATACGGGGTCGAGATGATCGGCGCCAAGCGTGAAGCCATTGAAATGGCCGAAGACCGCAAGCTCTTCCGCGAAGCGATGGACCGCCTTGGCATCGAAAACCCCAAAGCCACTATCGTCACCGCCCCTGATGGTGATCTTGATGCAGGCGTCAAAATCGCCCTCGAGGCACTTGATGAAATCGGCCTTCCAGCGATCATCCGCCCCGCCTATACACTTGGCGGTACCGGCGGTGGTGTCGCGTATAACCGCGAGGAATACGAATTCTTCTGCCGCTCTGGCATGGATGCATCCCCTGTTGGTCAAATCCTCGTGGACGAATCCCTGCTCGGCTGGAAAGAGTTCGAGATGGAAGTCGTCCGCGACACAGCAGACAACGCGATCATCGTCTGCGCTATCGAAAACGTCGATCCGATGGGCGTGCACACGGGCGATTCGATTACTGTCGCCCCTGCCCTGACACTGACTGACAAAGAATATCAGATCATGCGCACGCTTAGCATTAACGTACTGCGTGAAATCGGCGTTGAAACTGGCGGGTCAAACGTTCAATGGGCCGTGAACCCCGATGATGGCCGCATGGTTGTCATCGAAATGAACCCGCGCGTGTCACGATCTTCTGCGCTGGCCTCCAAGGCCACTGGTTTCCCGATTGCCAAGATCGCAGCGAAACTGGCCGTAGGCTATACGCTGGACGAATTGGACAATGACATCACAGGTGTCACGCCTGCATCTTTTGAGCCGACGATTGATTATGTCGTCACCAAAATTCCGCGCTTTGCTTTCGAAAAATTCGCAGGCTCTGAGCCACATTTGACCACAGCGATGAAATCCGTCGGCGAAGTCATGGCGATTGGCCGCACAATCCACGAATCCATGCAAAAAGCGCTGGCATCAATGGAAACAGGCCTGACCGGTTTTGACGACATCGATATTCCGGGCGCGCCGGACACCGCCGCGATCACCAAAGCACTAGCTAAACAAACGCCCGACCGGATTCGCGTCATCGCGCAAGCCATGCGTTTTGGGCTATCTGATGACGACATCTATGCTGTGACAAAGTTCGACCCTTGGTTCCTTGCTCGCATCCGCGAAATCATCGAAACCGAAGCTGATCTGATCAAAGACGGCCTACCTGTCACAGAAAAAGGTCTGCGCGACATCAAGATGATGGGCTTTACCGATGCCCGCCTTGCCACGTTGACAGGCCGCAATGAGGATCAAGTTCGCCGCGCACGCCACAACCTTGGCGTCAACGCTGTCTTTAAGCGGATCGATACCTGCGGTGCCGAGTTTGAGGCGCAGACTCCATATATGTATTCCACCTATGAGAACCCCGTCATGGGCGAGGTCGAATGCGAAGCGCGTCCTTCTGGTCGCAAGAAAGTGGTCATTTTGGGCGGCGGTCCAAACCGGATCGGCCAAGGGATCGAATTCGATTATTGCTGCTGTCATGCTTGTTATTCCCTGACCGAACAGGGCTATGAGACCATCATGATCAACTGTAATCCGGAAACAGTCTCGACTGACTATGACACCTCGGATCGTTTATATTTTGAGCCGCTTACGTTTGAACATGTCATGGAAATCATGCGGGTCGAGCAAGAGAACGGCACCTTGCACGGTGTAATCGTGCAGTTTGGCGGGCAAACGCCGCTCAAGTTGGCGAATGCGCTTGAGCAAGCAGGCATTCCGATTTTGGGCACGTCCCCAGATTCAATTGATCTGGCCGAGGACCGCGAGCGGTTCCAGCAGTTGGTGCAAAAGCTTGGTCTGAAACAGCCGCACAATGGTATCGCGTCAACTGACCAAGAAGCTTTTGAAATTGCAAAGACAATCGGCTTTCCACTGGTGATCCGTCCGTCCTATGTTTTGGGTGGCCGCGCGATGGAAATCGTGCGCGATCAAGCACAGCTGGAACGCTATATCTCTGAGGCGGTTGTGGTCTCGGGCGATAGCCCTGTCTTGCTTGATAGCTACCTGTCGGGTGCCGTTGAAGTTGATGTGGACTGTCTGTCTGACGGCAAAGACACCCATGTCGCAGGCATCATGCAGCATATCGAAGAAGCTGGCGTTCACTCCGGCGATAGTGCCTGTTCCTTGCCACCGTATTCGCTGTCTGCTGAGATGATTGCCGAAATACGCGTCCAGACTGAAGCGCTGGCAAAGGCGCTGAACGTTGTTGGTTTGATGAACATCCAGTTCGCGATCAAAGACGAAACAGTTTACCTGATCGAAGTGAACCCGCGTGCATCGCGAACTGTACCATTCGTGGCCAAAGCAACCGATAGTGCGATTGCATCGATCGCCGCCCGCTTGATGGCAGGAGAGCCGCTGTCGAACTTCCCGCTGCGCGCACCCTACCCACCCGCAGATGATCCGATGACTGTTCTGCCGATGGGCGATGCGTTTACGCTGGCCGACCCCCACACGCCTTGGTTCTCGGTCAAAGAAGCAGTGCTACCTTTTGCCCGCTTCCCCGGTGTTGATACAATCCTCGGGCCAGAGATGCGCTCGACTGGTGAAGTCATGGGCTGGGATCGGTCCTTTCCCCGCGCGTTCCTGAAGGCGCAGATGGGCGCTGGCACGATGCTGCCTGAAAAAGGCACCGTGTTTATATCGATCAAAGATGCCGACAAAACCGCTGATATGGTTGAGGCCGGTCAGATTCTGATGGGTCTTGGCTTCAAAATCGTAGCAACGCGCGGAACCGCCGCTTGGTTGCTTGAAAACAAGATCGCGTGCGACGTGGTCAACAAAGTCTACGAGGGTGGGCTAACAATTGTTGACCGCCTCAAGGACAAGCACATCGCTCTGGTGTTCAACACCACCGAAGGCACGCAAGCGGTTGAAGACAGCCGCGACATCCGCGCGGTAGCTCTGTACGGCAAGATCCCGTATTTCACGACCGCTGCGGCGTCACATGCCGCGGTGCTTGCCATGCAAACCCGCGTCGAGGGCGAGATCGAAGTCCGATCCCTACAAGGCTAAACTACCGACCGCATCATTCAGCTAAAATTGGCTGGAGATTGCGGTCGGGTGACGGTCTGGCGGCTCCATGCTGGTGCCGCCGTTTTTCCCCAAGCATCAACATTGCGGGCGTGACGATCAGTGTCAGCACTGTCGCTACGACCAAGCCGCCTGCGATCGCAGACGATAGTTCCGTCCACCACTGTGTTGATGGCGCGCCATAGACAATTTCACGTGTGAAAAAGTTCAGGTTCAGACCAATCACCATCGGCATAAGGCCCAGCGCTGTCGTCACAGACGTGAGAACGACAGGACGCAGACGCTGCGCACCAGTGCGCAATGCGGCCTCTAGCGGGGATTGGCCGTCACGCTTGAGACTGTTGTAGGTGTCGATCAAGATAATGTTGTTGTTCACAACGATCCCCGCCAATGCAATGACGCCGATGCCGCCCATCACGATGCCAAATGGGCGTCCGGTAATAACCAGCCCCAACAAGACGCCCGCGACAGAAAACACAATCGCGCTCATGACAACGAAGGCTTGGTAGAAGTTATTGAACTGAATGACCAAGATAACGAACATCAAAAAGATTGCAGTGGCGAAGGCGCCGACAAGAAAGATCATACTTTCTGCTTGGTCTTCGGCTTCGCCTGCAAAGCTGAATTCTACGCCTGCGGGCAATTCCGCTTCGTTCAAGGCGGCCGTCAGTGCAATCACCTGATCGTTCACCAAGACACCCGGTGCGACGTTTGCTTCGATCGTGTTGACGCGCTTTTCATCGATGCGGCGAATAACGCCAGTGCGCGGTGATGGTGCAAAGGTCACAAAGTTCGAAATCGGGACCAATCCAGACGAAGTCGGCACGCGCAGCCCTGCCAGTTCAGCCAGCGACCGTTCTTCGCGCGGGAAACGAACACGAATGTCGAGAGATCCATCAATATCGTCAGGGCGATAATCAGCCACAGTGATACCTTGGGTCAGCAATTGCACGGCTTGACCAAGAAGGCTGACATCGGCACCAAAACGTGCGGCTTCTGCACGGTTCACCAAGATCGAAACCTCGACACCCGGCACAGGGCGCGTGTCCGTGACATCCGTAAAGCCACCGACGCGGTCCATAATGTCGCGTATTTGTTGCACGGCGACAAGTTGGGCATCGCCATTGCGGGCGGTGATTTGAAGGTTCACAGGTTTACCGGCCGCTGGACCACCGCTTTCGGTTTGGACCTGTACATCGATGCCTGCGATATCAGCCACGCTTTCGCGGATATCAACACCGATTTCAGCGGCAGTGCGACGCGTGTCCCAAGGCGTCAGCTCCAACTGCAAGGTGCCGATTGTTTCTTCATCACCCTGACCCGCACTCATCATGGAGCGCGCGTAAATGCTTGCGATTTCATCATATCCAAGGATGCGATCTTCGACAGCGCGCACCAATGCGTCGCGTTCAAAGATCGAAAAGTTGTCACGTGCACGGACCTGCACCTGCATAAAATCGGGTTCAACAGATGGGAAAAAAGTAACACCCTTGCCGAACTGCCCGTAAATGCCAAAGCCGCCCAAAAGCAGCGCGACAGCCAACAAAACCGTGGCTGCAGGGCGCAATATTGCCCACTGCAACACACGTACATACGCACCCGTAAAGCCGCCCATATCGCGCGGGTCACCAATTTCGGCGGCGTGCAAAGCAGCCTTGGCTGTTGCAGATTGTGGTTGCCGTTTGCCGATCAGACCACCGACGACAGGGATAAAGATCAGCGCCATGAAAAGTGAGGCCGAAAGTGTCAGGATCACAGTTATGGGCAGGAATTTCATAAATTCGCCAACCATGCCCGACCAGAACAACAGCGGGAAAAACACGCTCAGCGTCGTCGCAGTCGAGGCGATGATAGGCCACGCCATGCGCTTGGCCGCAAATGCATAAGCATCTTTTGGCGCCGCACCCTCCTGCAGTTTTCGATCAGCAAGTTCGGTGGTTACGATCGCTCCATCGACCAGCATCCCCACCACAAGGATCAACGAGAACAAGACGACGATATTCATCGTGTAGCCCATCGTCCAAAGCGCGATAACGCCAGCAAGGAACGCGCCTGGAATGGCCAAACCCACAAGAATTGCAGACCGCGTACCCAGCGCAAAAACGATAACGATCATTACCAGAATAACAGCGGCCATGACGTTTGCCTCAAGGTCAGT
>RCNE010001675.1_pt1 | contig 11976 bp, 9 predicted proteins | sample 2041361 | NCBI WGS metagenome assembly RCNE01 (sample SAMN09708229, study PRJNA481090) | Marine sediment metagenome, whole genome shotgun sequencing project.
CTTATAGAATCTCGATTAAGTATAGCTTCTTTTGGTATAGATATAAATGAAGAACTTTACATCCTTGCTTTCGATGGGTCTATCTATAAATTGGTTGAAAATCAGTAAAGTAGACTAAGAAGGTTATTGTTTTGTGCTATCGCAATTATTTAAGCGTCAAACTATCGTCTTGGTTTATGCTACTTTGTTTTGTACTAACGGCTTCAAATACTTTTTATCCACATAAAACGTGGCGAAGGGTAAAAGGGAAGCAATAAGTAAAATAAAACCTCTTTTCAAAGACCATTTTTTCTTAAACCAAAATAAAGCAGCAATAATAATATATGCGATAAAGAGAACTCCATGCGCATAGCCAACAAACTTGTTGGGCATCGGTAGGTCTGCTAAATATTTCAAAGGCATCGTTATGGCAAACAACGATAAATAAGAAATACCTTCTAAAATAGATGTGATTCGAAACAGATTTAGCATAAATTTTATTTATTACAAATGAATAACTTCATCATAAGCATCTGCAACAGCTTCCATAACCGCTTCGCTCATTGTTGGGTGAGGGTGAACTGCTTTCAGCACTTCATGACCTGTGGTTTCTAGTTTACGTCCCAATACTGCTTCAGCAATCATATCGGTCACACCTGCGCCGATCATATGACAGCCCAACCATTCACCATATTTAGCATCAAAAATAACTTTTACAAACCCGTCTGTAGCACCTGAAGCTTGAGCTTTTCCACTTGCAGAAAAAGGAAATTTACCTACTTTAATATCGTAACCCGCTTCTTTGGCTTGTGCTTCAGTTAGACCTACAGAGGCGATTTCTGGCGAGCAATACGTACAGCCAGGTATGTTTCCGTAATCCAAAGCTTCAACATGCATACCTGCGATTTTCTCTACACAAAGTATTCCCTCCGCAGAAGCAACATGCGCTAGTGCTTGACCTGGAGTTACGTCACCAATGGCATAGTAACCAGGAATGTTTGTTTGGTAAAAATCATTTACCAATATTTTATCACGATCAGTAGCAATACCTACCTCTTCAAGACCTATATTTTCAATATTCGTTTTGATACCAACTGCTGATAACACCATATCGGCTTCTAGTATTTCTTCTCCTTTTGAAGTTTTTACGGTTGCCTTTACACCATCACCAGAGGTGTCTACACCAGTAACTTCAGCTGATGTCATGATTTTTACTCCTGCTTTTTTAAAGCTTCGTTCCAATTGCTTCGAAATGTCTTCATCTTCAACAGGCACTATTCTAGGTAAATATTCTACAACAGTAACTTCGGTACCCATTGCATTATAAAAATGAGCGAATTCAATTCCGATAGCACCACTACCGACCACAATTAATTTTTTAGGTTGACTCTTTAAAGTCATCGCTTCGCGATAGCCAATAATCTTCTTTCCGTCTTGAGGTAAACTAGGTAGCTCTCTACTTCGCGCTCCAGTTGCTATAACGATGTTATTTGCTACATAATCTGTAACCGAACCGTCGGCCGCTTTTACCGAAATTTTCTTACCTGGTTTAATAGTTCCGTACCCATTGATTACTTCAATTTTATTCTTTTTCATCAAAAATTGAACGCCTTTACTCATACCGTCAGCAACGCCACGACTTCTTTTTACAACGGCATCGAAATCTTTGTCAACACCTTCTGCTTTAAGTCCGTAGTCACTTGCATGTTGCAGGTATTCAAATACTTGAGCTGATTTCAGTAATGCTTTAGTGGGAATGCACCCCCAGTTCAAACAAACTCCACCGAGATTTTCTTTTTCTACAATGGCAGTTTTTAAGCCCAGTTGTGATGCCCTGATGGCTGTAACGTATCCTCCTGGTCCACTTCCTAAAACAATAACATCAAAATTGCTCATACTTTTATTTTTTATGTTCCGCTTCGATAGCCATCGAGAGCGAGTGCAAAAGTACGGAATTCATGCACCAAAAAGCAAGCAACAAAAACCAAAATATTGTTATAAAAACAGTAGTTCTTTGGCGAGAACAAAATTCTCTCCTTTGGTGGAGGTTAGGAGAACTGCACGTTTTTTAAGTTCAATGCTTTAAAAAAGCACAAAAAAAATGGCCCCAAAATATTGGGACCAATAAGTATATGACTTTGACCCCGATGTTTCGGGTGTACTCCTAGTAGTTTTGAGCTGCCAACTACAACTGCCTACAGTTTACTTTTTTGATGGAATAAACTTTAGGGCAACTCCATTGATGCAATGTCTTTCACCTGTAGGTTCAGGGCCGTCTTCAAAAACATGACCTAAATGTCCACCACAGGTTGCACAATGTTCTTCGGTACGTTTGTATCCTATTTTGTAGTCTACATCGTAAGCTACGTTACCTTCAATTTCTTGATAAAAGCTGGGCCAACCTGTACCTGACTTAAATTTGGTATCACTCTGAAACAACTCAGTATCGCAAGCTACGCATACATAAACACCATCTTTCTTATTTTCAAGCAACTCGCTTGTAAATGGGTTTTCGGTTGCTGCTTTTCGCAATACATAATATTGTTCTTGTGTGAGCTGTTCTTGCCACTCGGCATCCGTTTTGGTTACCGTAAAAGCAGTTGACGCAACATTTGTTTTTTCAGTGGTCGTTTCTTTCTTTTCTTGAGTGGTTCCTTTGCAACTAATAAAAAGAAAACAAAGAGCAATAGCTATATTTTTTATCATAAGTATTTCAATTTTTTGATTTAGACGATTTTATTAAGTATTACTTTCATAGGAAAGTATAAATTTAAAAAAATCCTGCTTCTTAACGAAAACAGGATTTTGGTATTTTTTGTTCAAGAGGTATCTCTAGTCCAATTTTACTTTTTGAACATTTTTTTCATCTACTCCTAAGCTAGCCATTACGGCCTTAATATCGGAGCGGTCAACACTTGACTTTCCAGTTCCTTCAGCGGGTAATACCGCAATTCTAAAAACCTGATTATCAGTATCAGCAGTAGCTAAAGTGGCTGGGTCAAAATCAAATTCTAAAAATACATCCACATCAAAGAAAGTATGTTCGAAGTTGTATTGAAGTATGCCTTGATCAAGTAATCTGGTCTGAGGAATAAGTCTCCAGATATCTACAGCATCTCCGTTGCCATCTTCTGTCTGACCCCATAAAATATAAACTAAGACTACATCAGTTTCGAATACTTCGATGTTGTTTTCTGAGAATTCATAAAAAAATCGATATTCATTTTCTGCTGTAAAATCACCTTCAATATCTACGACTTTGCCTAAAATGTTAACACCATCTTGACCGTCGAGACCATCTCTACCATCTAAACCGTCGAAACCATCTCTTCCATCAAGGCCACTTACCGAGCATGATACAAGTAATAGAGACATAATTGCGCTAAAAACTAGAGTTATTTTTTTCATAATTTTAATATTTAGTTGAATTCGTATTTTCAAAGTTCAAATTTATAATTCAAAAAGCGTTCCATTTTTTTCAGTTTCTTAAAATATTGCCCTTATATTGATAATTTTATAAAAAGAATATAAAATTCTGATCTTTTTTATCATTGCAATTACGTAATCTAAAGATGATTACTTTTGCAGCAAATAATGAACCATATGCCAAACGTAACTGTACAAAGCCTTTTTACTGATTTTGATATTAATCTATTTAAATCCGGAAAGCATTACAGACTTTATGAAAAGTTAGGCTCGCACCCGATGGAGGTTGATGGAGTAAAAGGTACTTATTTTGCAGTATGGGCGCCGACAGCACGATCAGTATCTGTTGTGGGAAACTTCAATGCTTGGAATGATGGAGAGCATCAATTGAATGTTAGATGGGATGGAAGCGGTATATGGGAAGGTTTTATTGCCGGAGTAGGCCATGGTGAAGTTTATAAATATAAAATATTTTCAAACAATCACGGTGCGGTAACTGAAAAAGCGGACCCTTTTGCACGCTATTGTGAGCATCCGCCGAATACAGCATCTATAGTATGGGAAGCAGAATATAAGTGGCAAGATAAAAAATGGATGGGTTACAGAGCTGATAAGAATGGGCTCGATAGACCATATTCGGTATACGAAGTTCATTTAGGCTCTTGGAAAAAGAAAAACGGTAATGAGTTCTTAACGTATGAAGAGTTAGCCAATGATTTGGTGGCTTATGTAAAGGATATGGGGTTTACTCATGTGGAATTCATGCCGATTATGGAATACCCTTATGATCCTTCTTGGGGGTATCAATTGACAGGTTATTTTGCGCCGACCTCGCGGTTTGGTGAACCGGAAGGTTTTAAATTACTCGTTGACAAATTGCACCAAAACGATATCGGTGTGATTTTAGATTGGGTACCCTCACATTTTCCTGAAGATGCGCATGGCCTTGGCTTTTTTGACGGTTCTCATTTGTATGAGCATCCTGATAGAAAAAAAGGATACCACCCGGATTGGAAGAGTTTGATCTTTAATTACGGTAGAAATGAAGTGCGTGCCTTCTTAATAAGTAATGCTATATTTTGGTTAGATCAGTTTCATGCAGATGCTTTAAGAGTTGATGCTGTTGCCTCAATGATTTACTTAGATTATTCTCGAGAAGAAGGCGAGTGGGAACCTAATATGTATGGTAACAACGAAAATCTAGAAACACTTTCTTTTATTCGAGAATTAAATCAGGCGGTATACTCAACTTTTGACGGAGTGCAAACCATTGCCGAAGAATCCACAGCGTTTTCTGGCGTATCAAGGTCTGTAGAACATGGCGGATTAGGTTTTGGTATGAAGTGGATGATGGGTTGGATGCATGATACTTTGGAGTATTTTAAAGAAGACCCTATCAATAGAAAATACCATCAAAATGATTTGACATTTAGTATGACCTACGCGTTTACTGAGAATTTTATGCTTCCATTTTCGCATGATGAAGTGGTTTATGGTAAAAAATCTTTGGTATACAGAATGCCCGGTGATGAATGGCAGAAATTTGCAAACTTAAGATTGCTATTTGGTTATATGTTTACACACCCAGGTACGAACCTTGTTTTTATGGGTGGCGAATTTGGACAGACTGCGGAATGGGATTTTGAGACAAGTTTAGATTGGCATTTGTTAGAACATGACGTGCATTCTGGGGTGCAGAACATGGTCAAAGACCTGAATGCATTCTATAAATCTACTCCTGCCTTGTATGAAAAACAATTCAGCCAAGAAGGTTTTCAATGGATTGATTATGGAGATCATGAAAACTCCGTGTTGACCTTCATTCGTAAAGGACACGACACCAAAAATGATATTTATGTGGCGCTAAATTTAACTCCTGTACCTAGAGAAAGCTATCGTATCGGCATTCCGAAAAAATCGGGACAAGTAAAAGAATTATTTAATAGTGATGCTAAAAAATATGGCGGTTCAGGTACAGAGACTAAAATTTCTAAACTGAGCACAAAAGAATGGCATGGACATAAGAAATCAGTCACTATGACAATTCCCCCATTAAGTATTGTCATTTTTAAATAAAAATTATTACAGATATCGTTATAGTTAGCAGTTTCAACCGAAATTATTTTATAATTAGGTGATAATATGTTTTTTTTGCTGGCTTATATACAATCAACCTACTATGATAACAAATACCGAACTAGAATATAGGGGTGATTTATACCCCAATCATATCGTCGAAATTTTACAAGATGTCGACAAAATATATTTCACCTCTGAAAATGGGGTAGTACTTCAAATAACGGTACTTCGTAACAGTATGTTGCGCTTTAGATATGCGACGGAGCATAATTTTGAACCTGATTTTTCTTATGCTATAAGTAAAGATGGGCATAGAGGTTATGATAAACTAGATGTTTCAGAAACAGATACCGAATACCTGATAGAAACCATTCGCATGAAGGTTTTGGTGGATAAAAAAACGATGCGCGTTCAAATTTCTGACCCTGAAGGAAATATCATCAACGAAGATGAAATTGGTTTCCACTGGGAAGAGAACTACGAATATGGCGGTAACACCGTTAAAATGAGCAAAATTGCGCATACTGGTGAAAGTTATTATGGTCTGGGCGATAAGGCTACGCATTCAAACTTAAAAGGAAAAAGATTAGAAAATTGGGTAACTGATTCTTACGCCTATGGCAAAGATCGAGACCCCTTGTATAAGGCAATTCCTTTTTATGTAGGGCTTACAAATGGTAAGGCTTATGGTATCTTTTTCGATAATACATTTAAAACACATTTTGATTTCGCACATGAGCGCAAAACAACAGCCAGCTTTTGGGCTGATGGTGGTGAAATGAATTACTATTTTATATACGGACCTGATATTTCAAAGGTTGTGCGCTTGTATACAGATTTAACAGGAAAGCCTGAACTGCCGCCTTTATGGGCTTTGGGTTATCAACAGTCAAAATGGAGTTATTTTCCAGAAAGCAATGTTAAAGAAATTGCCAAGAAATTTCGCGATTTGAAAATACCTTGTGATGCCATTTATTTGGATATTGATTACATGGATGGGTTTCGTTGTTTTACTTGGGATAAGACCAAATTTCCTGACCCAAAACGAATGATAGGTGAGTTAGAGGAAGATGGTTTTAAAACGGTCATCATGATCGATCCGGGAATCAAAATCGATCGTGACTATTGGGTGTACCAAGAAGCCATAGAAAATGATTATTTCTGTAAGCGTGGAGATGGTCCATATATGCACGGAAAAGTGTGGCCGGGGGAATGTCATTTTCCTGATTTTACCAACCCTAAAGTACGTGCTTGGTGGGCAGAATTATATAAAGAATTTATGGCCGAAATGGGGGTTCATGCGGTTTGGAATGATATGAACGAACCTGCGGTAATGGAAGTTCCTTCAAAGACTGCACCTTTAGATACACGTCACGATAATGACGGAAACCCGAGTACCCATAGAAAATCGCATAACGTTTACGGTATGCAGATGGTTAGGGCGACCTATAATGGAGTTAAAAAGCACAGCTACCCTAAACGACCTTTCGTAATTACAAGAGCGGCTTATGCGGGAACACAACGATATGCTTGCACTTGGACCGGTGATAACGTTGCCACTTGGGAGCATTTATGGCTAGCCAACGTACAAATGCAACGTATGTGTATGAGTGGTTATTCTTTTGTAGGTTCTGATATTGGTGGTTTTGCAGAGCAACCGAACGGAGAGCTTTTTGCTCGGTGGATTCAGTTGGGTATTTTTCATCCGTTCTGTAGAGTTCATTCTAGTGGAGATCATGGCGACCAAGAGCCTTGGTCTTTTGATTCAGATGTTACTGATGTAGTTCGAAAATTTATTGAATTACGATATCAATTACTTCCCTATTTATATACTATGTTTTACGACTATTCTAAAAACGGAATAGCCATGTTGAAGTCATTGGTCATGTTTGATCAAGAAGATCCGCAAACGCACTTTAGAACAGATGAATTTATATTTGGTGATCAAATTTTAGTTTGCCCAATTCAAGAACCTAATGCACAAGGAAGAAGAATGTACATCCCCAGAGGAAAATGGTATAATTTCTGGACGGATGTAGTAGTAGAAGGAGGTAAAGAAAAATGGGTTGATGCTGATATCGATAGCGTTCCATTATTTATTAAAGAAGGGGCAATAATTCCTAAATATCCTGTACAACAATACGTTGGCGAGAAAGAAATTGATGAACTTGTTTTAGATGTTTACTATAAAGAGGGCGTTGAAAATTCAATGGTTTATGAAGACGGTCAAGATGGTTACGATTATACCAAAGGGCGCTTTAGCCTTCGTAAATTTAAGTTGCAGGGTAAACCAAAACAGTTGAGTATTCAGCAACATAAAGATGGTAGGTTTATTACCGGTTACGAGACTTTCGAGTTTAAGTTTCATGGGCTACCTTTTGAAATTGGTGGCATAGTGATTGATAATGAAAAGGTAAACTTAAACGATATCAAGAAAAACGGTAATCATTCTATTGAAGTAGATAAGAACTTTACTACCCTGCACATTACAGCAAAATAATTTTTTTGTACTTTACCGTTACTAAACGCTCAAAACAATGAAAAAAATAATTTTAATTTTAGCTATTTTTATTGGCGTAACTGCCTGTAAAACAAATCCTTTTACAGGTAAAAAGATGCTTAACTTTTATGGTAATAAGCAAATCTTTCCGATGGCCTTTGCTCAATACGATCAGTTTTTAGGTGAAAATTCGGTCATTGAAAATACCGCTGAAGCTAGAATGATTACTACAGTTGGTCAACGAATTTCAAAAGCGGCCGAAAGATGGTTGTCTGCTAATGGTTATCAGGGCTACTTAAAAGATTATAAATGGGAATATAACCTCGTTAAAGACGAAACTGTAAATGCTTGGTGTATGCCAGGCGGTAAGATTGTTTTTTATACTGGAATATTACCAATTACTCAAACTGAAACAGGTGTTGCAGTAGTAATGGGGCACGAGGTGGCTCATGCACTTGCTGATCACGGTGCGCAGCGTATGAGTGCAGGTACCTTACAGCAACTAGGCGCTGTAGCAGGTAACATTGCAATTCAAGACCCTCAAAAAAGAAATATGTTTAATCAAGCTTATGGTTTAGGATCTACTTTAGGAATCATGCTTCCTTTTAGCAGAGGTCATGAAACGGAAGCCGACCGTATTGGATTGCAAATTATGGCCATTGCGGGTTACGACCCTGTTGAAGGTGCTGAACTTTGGAAACGTATGAAAGCTAAAAGTGGGGGAGGAGCACCACCAGAATTTATGAGTACACACCCATCGAATGATACACGTATTGCAAATTTGACAGCTTGGGCGCCTGCTGCTAAAAAAGAAGCCGCTAAATTCGGAGTCATCAAGTTTGATTAAATAGAAAATTTATAATCGTATATTTAAAACCGTCAGCTGACTAGCTGACGGTTTTTTTTTGACTATACCATATGCCAAAAACAATTGCTCTTAAAGGAAGTAAAAAATTATTAAACGCTTGGGCATTTTATGATTGGGCCAATTCGGTGTATACATTAACCATTGCCTCCTCTATCTTTCCTATATTTTATTCAGCTTTGTTTTCATCAAATGATGCATTGGTTTCTGCTTTTGGTTTTGAGATGAAGCCAACGGTGCTCATCGAAATTGTAACCGCTTTTACATTTTTAGTAGTTGCGATATCTTCGCCGATTTTATCAGGAATAGCTGATTACGTGGGTAATAAGAAGAATTTTATGAAGTTCTTCTGCTATTTGGGTAGTTTGGGTTGCATTGGGTTGTATTGGTTTGACCTTGATCAGATTCACACCAGTCTTCTCTTTTATTTTATGGGCCTATTGGGTTATTGGGGTAGTTTGGTTTTCTATAATTCTTATCTGCCAGATATTGCTTTTGAAGATCAACAAGATCGAATTAGCGCCAAAGGTTTTTCAATGGGGTATATTGGTAGCGTGTTGCTTTTGCTTTTTAATTTAGCTATGGTTATGCAACCTGAATGGTTCGGTTTTGATATTGGTACAACCGAAAAAGAACATAATCATGCCAGCTTTGAAGCCATGAAAATATCATTTATCACCGTAGGTTTATGGTGGGTTGTTTTTAGTCAGTATACGTTTTGGGTGTTGCCTAAAGGCGTGTCGACGGGTCATAAGGTCAATAAACAAGTACTGTTTAATGGATTTAAAGAATTAAAGGGAGTTTGGCATGAACTCAAAGAAGACTTGAGGCTAAAACGCTATTTAGAAGCATTTTTTGTGTTTAGTATGGCGGTTCAAACCATCATGCTAGTTGCAGTTTACTTTGGTGAAAAAGAAATAAATTGGGGAGATAACGACGAAAAGACTCAAGGTCTAATAATAAGTATTCTGGTAATTCAATTGGTAGCAATTTTAGGTGCAGTATTAACTTCAAGAGCATCAGATAAGTTTGGAAATATCAAAACACTAATTGTAGTAAATGCAATGTGGATGTGCCTATGTGTATATGCTTTCTTTATGAAGTCTCCATTGCAATTTTATATAGGTGCAAGCCTTGTTGGTCTAGTGATGGGTGGTGTTCAAGCTTTAGCAAGATCGACATATTCCAAATTTTTACCCGAAACTGAAGATACAACCTCCTATTTTAGTTTCTATGATGTTGCGGAGAAGATAGGGATAGTCATCGGTATGATTATTTTTGCAACGGTTGATCATTTTAGTACCATGCGAAATGCGATTCTTTTTCTAGTAATATTCTTTTTTGTTGGTATTTTACTTTTGTTGAGAGTACCTAAAGAAGAAAAAGCCCCTTTATAAAAAGAGGCTTTCTGATACTAATTGTTCGCTTTTTGATTTTAAATTATCCCTTGGAGATATCTCCAGAACCAGAAGCTTTTGTATCTACTTTTTCTGGGTTGCCTCGGTAGCTAATATCTCCTGAACCAGAAACTCTTGCTTTTAGCATTTTGTTAGCGGTTACTTTAATATCCGCAGAACCAGATACTGTCGCATTTACATTATCTGCTTCTAAATCATATGCCTTGATATCACCGGATCCTGAAATTGTCGCATCAAAAGTCGTTGTGCTACCACTTAAACTAATATCTCCTGAACCTGACATTGAAGCATCAACAGAATTTGATTCGATAGCTAAGGTGATATCACCTGAACCCGACATAGCCGCATTGAAATCATTAGTTTTGATGGTTGTTTTGCCTACAATATCACCAGAACCAGAAAGTGCTACCGAACTGATACTTTCAACAGGAACGGTAACTCTAATACCATTATCCCAAGAAGAAGGTTTTAAGTTATACCCTTTTTCTACTTTGATAGATAGTTTCCCATTTTTTACTTCCGTTTTAATGTGCTCTAAAAGATTTGATTCCCCTTCTAAAGTGATTTCTCCTTCTTTGCCGGCTACAAGATCTACGTCAAACCATCCGGCTAATGCAACTGCATCATAATCACCAACGCTTCGTTCAATTGTGGTAATATTCCCATTTCCTTTAACTTTTTTGCCCCATTGTGCGGAACAAGATGCCGTTAATAATAGGACTAAACTTAGGCTCAATAATTTTTTCATGATAAATAGTTTTAATTTTATTCCTGAGAAGGCGGGAATCTGTTGTTTATAACCCCAAAGTTGTTTTCAGAGTCTGATTAATGAATTAATTTTTATAAAATGTTATTCCTCCGTAATCACTTGTAAGGTTGACAGAGTTTCCACTATTTGAAGATCCATAATGACCTTTGTAATATTTGCTTGTATTTTTCACTTCGCTAATGCTCATTTCAAAATCGTCTTTGCCACTTACACCAGCATATGAAGTCTTGATTTCAAAATTGAAATGATACCCAGCATCATACCCGATTTTCACCCCTGTGTAGTCACTTCGTATTTGCAAGTTACCTGCATCCGCGGCCATTTTTTCGATTTTGACAGAGCCATAATCCGCGGTTACATCTACATTACCATGAATGGTGCCTAGCTTAACAGTTATGTAATCTCCAGTACCCAAGACGTTTCCAGCTTCACCAATCTCGATTTTACCATAGTCGCTATTATAGTCTAGATTACCCATCTTTTCTACGGTAACGTTGGTATAATCTGCTTTTATGTTTAAATCTCCAGCTTTTCCGATGGTAAATCCTGAATAATCAGCATTTATGGTTCCACTTTGCATAAAATCAATGGTTGATTTTGAGGTGTAATCGAAGTTTAACTGATTGTTTCTTCCACGCAGTTCACCAATCTCTAATCGACCGTAATCGCAATTAATTTTTGCATGCCCGTCTACACGATCTAAAACAATACTTCCGTAGTCATTATTCAAGTTTACACTATTTTTAATAGGCAACTTAATGGTGTAATTGATTTGCATATTCACATTGTTGTTATTTCCCCAGTTCCATCCCCAGCTGCTTTTATTCTTGTTAAAGATAGTTTTTGCAGAAACTATACTCCTACTAGCGTCAAAATCGACGGTAATCTCATTTAGTTTTTTCTGGACCTTTTCTTCGTTAATACCATTGGTATTGATATG
>RCNE010001676.1_pt1 | contig 11974 bp, 14 predicted proteins | sample 2041361 | NCBI WGS metagenome assembly RCNE01 (sample SAMN09708229, study PRJNA481090) | Marine sediment metagenome, whole genome shotgun sequencing project.
CCAACGTGCCCGCCGGGACATCAGGCAGAACCAGCCGCCCAACCAAAGCAGCATCAGTACTCATTGCCCGCACCTCGACCGAAGCCGGAATGACACGGGCCACCACATCCTCAGGTTCGATCAACGTTCCAGCCTGAAGCGGTGAAGCTGCCTCCCACACCGTCACCGTGGCTTCCGAACGCCCCAACAGCAAAGCTCCTGCAACACCGCACAACGCCATCAACAAGATCGCAGACGCCAACTGGCCGGCGTTCACCTTCTTCTTCGCCGCCGGAGTTTCACGGGCAGCCGCCGCCACAGTCGCCGACTGCTCGACTCGACTTTCCGTACGGAATACCATCAGCTACAACCCACGTCCCTGTGCCCAACCTGAGCCAGAATGAACCACGAGGCGTAGATGTCCGCCACCACCGAGAGTCAATCTCCTATCAACAAGTACCAACTCAACGTGACATATGACCAACCGGAGCCCGGCAACAGTCACACGCCGGGAAGCCGCGTACGTCAAACTCAAGACTCACCCTCCTCATCAAAGGGACGCCTCCGCAACGGAGCACTCCCAGAAATAGAGGGCGAACAGACAGCCCACAACAAAGTGGGACTAGGACCACCAAACGCTCACCGAGCCAAATGGTCACTGACAGCAACACCATAACAGACACCGACACCGTAGTGTCCAGGGGCCATCACCAACGGCGGCGCTAGCCGAGATCACGACCAAAGCTCTACCAAAAGTTGGCCAGATGAGTGCACCAAGACTGCGTATCTCCGATCTCATGCTCCGGAAATGGGGACAAATGGAGGGCGGAGTTTGGGATGGTCTGGACAGATGTTGACTGCGGCCTATGGTCGGGTTGAGCGACTGGTCGGCACCTGATGCTCCAATACCGAAACTCGGCGAATCGAACTGAGATGGCCCCCTGTAATGAAGACGCGGAGTCGTTCGAATCATGAGCCGTATCAATCTGAGTTGATCGCGGCAGTTGATGTGGCATCCCCGAAGCCGGTAGAGCAATCCACTATGTCGTGGCGGCATCTGTGGTTCTTTAACCTGAGACAATCCAAGGCCCGGCGGAGGCGTTCTTTGGAGAACGCCGGCGACCGTTCCACTGGACGAAGGCAGGCACAAAGAACCTCGAGTTCGCTTCGCTGAACTCGACGACGAAAGGTCCGGTGCGTCTTGTGATAGCAACACGGATGGTCCACCCCGTGGTGATTCCATTTTCGATACTGCATCCCAACGCTCAAGCGCAGACACGAATGCCTCATTGGTAGCGTCCTCGGCGCGGGCATGATCGCCGCCACACGCTCCCCCACCATCAGCCTCGATGCACTCCGATTCCTGATGCATTTGCGTCAAGTGCACTTCGATGTATTTCACGGGCGTTCCCATGGATAGAGATTCATCCCTATGCGTCGGGACATCTGAACACGCGGTCGACAGTCAGAGCAATGGTCCGCCACCGACAGGACTGGGTGCATGGGTGCCCGGCGTCCAGACGCTTCCTCACCAAACTCTTCCACTTGTACAGTCGGACTCAAGATCGCTGCAGCTCTTCAGTTGGGAGCATTCAGTATCGCGACGAAGCCTAATCAAACACTCGAAACGAAAGCCGCCCGTCCAGCATGGTCCCCATAGGGCGACGGAACTGTCGCGACAGCTACTTCCCCCGTAGGTTGCCGTCCCGCCGGACGCACGCGCGAAACTGTGGGTGCTGAGGGGTCGCTTTGGAGCAAAGGGTCGCGCACTTGGACGGAACAAAGCATAGCAAGAGTCATAGCTACTACATAGCACGCTACATATCCGACCACGTCTCCCACTACATATCCATCTACTACTCTTGCGGAGTTGCTATGTTCCTATCGTGCGACCTGTCTCTACTTCTAGCAAGCAACATGACTACCTACTCAGCGTGCACCAGACAAAGCAACAGAGCTGACCACGTCCCTACACCCGTTGCAAGCGATCAAGCTGGCAACAGTGCAAGCCACACATATCCATCGACCGAACACGATCACCGCCTACTCTTTTCAGATATCACCGAAGCAGGTACCAAATGGCGCTTTCACGAATCCCAAACAGCATCGTCGTCGCGAACGGAAAGGGCGGCACAGGCAAGACAACCGTCGCAGCGAACCTCGCACACGAAGCAGCCCGCAGGGGAGCACTCGTCACCATGCTCGACCTCGACCCACAGTCAAATCTCGCCAACGAGTTCGGCGTAACCCACGACAACGGCAGGAGCCTTCTCGCCGCCTCAATGGGACTCGCCGACCAGCCCACGATCTTTGAAACAGGTCGTCAAAACCTGCGCATGATCATCGGCGGTCCAGAAATTAACAAGCTCGTCACACTCGCAATGGTCGAACACCGAGGCAACCCTGCCGGACTCGCAGCAATGATCCACGACGCCGTCGCCCCAATCCTGCGGCCCGGTGAGTGGCTATTCATCGACACACCACCAGCATCAGGCGGCGCAATCAGCGACGCAGCGTTCCTCATTGGCCAGAACCTACTGATCCCGGCGAAGCGCGATCGCGACGGGCGCAACGGCGTCAACTTCATCTTCAGCCGATGCCTCGAACTCGCAAAGGATGGCTCCGACATGATCAACATCCTCGGCGTTGTCCTCTTCGCCATCCCTCTTCGCGCCACCCGGCTCAACAAGGAACTCGAGGACAAATTCAAAGCCGACCTGAACAACGCCATACAAATTCTTCATACAAAGATCCGACAGACAGAGAATGCAGAGACTCAAGCCAAAGAGCTCGGCCTCATCGCCTCCGAATACGCCGAGCTCGCTGGCACCACAGCAGTCCCCAAATGGTACGAAGCGCTAAAGACCGGTCAAGAGGTTCCGAACTTTGGTTCCAACGGTGACGATCTCGCCGGAGACTACCGAGACCTCGCGGACGAAATCGCCAAGATGCTCGATGACCCGGGCACAGCACGATGACCGACTCAATGAGCGAACTTGCGGACAGGTTCAAGAAGGCGAAGTTCGCTGAAGCCCAGACGCAAGACGATTCACGGATCAGCGACATCGACCGGGCGATACAAGAACGAATCAACAACACGCTGCCAGATCCCGAACCCCCGACAGATACGACGCCGCCGCCTTCAGCGATTGATCTCACCGAAACCCCTGAAGAACAACAGGGGAGTGGTGACCCAAGCCTCAAAGACAAAGCGCCACGCAAGAAGACACCGCAAACGCAAGAGGGCGTCGGCGCCGTCAACGTGCTGCTCACGATCGACCTCGCCAGCGCCTCCACGGAAGCTGCTAGCAACCATGACGTCTGGGACGTCGAATACGTACGCTCCGCTGTCACCACCTACGTCGACTCAATCACACCTGTCGTTCAACGCCGAAACCGTCGCACACGAAACGCGCAGCACGGGGTCAACCGGAACTATCGCCTAGGCGCCGAAACAAAGGGCCTTCTCGAGCGCAACGCCAAGAGAACAAACCTCTCCCAGTCCGACCTGGTCCGTGAATGTCTACGAATCGCGCTTTCCGACGACGCCTTCGTGCCGGTTATCAGCTGACCGACTGAACCGCCAGGTCAGCTTTCTTGAAGCGCCTGTGTCAGCTCGTCGATCGTCCGATTTGCCCGGTCGAGCGCCTTAGCGACTACCTCTAACTTCGTCGTCAGACGTGCGTTGTCCTCTGCCAAGCGTTTCGTCTCTGCCAGACCAACGACCTGATCGCGATTGTGGAGCTCAATCTTCAGCCGAGCGTTCTCGTCAGTGATGTCGCGAAGTGCCACCCTAAGTTCCGTCGCGTCGCCCACCTCAACTGGCACGCCAGAAACGCCATCGGAAGATCGTTCCCATTCCAGAACTTGAGCTCCCAGTACCTGCCACGGAGCTGGACCACGTTGGCCCGGGATAGCGACCTTCTTTACCGAAGCCGACTTACTGCGGCTCAGCTGTGCACACTGATTTCGCACCGTGCCCTTGGACGCCGAGAGATAATCCGCTACTTCAGAGGACACATACCACGTCGCGGGATCGATCTGATCGAGCACATCCCCAAACTAGCAAATGCGCACTACCCATGCGCAATACCACGCGCATTCCTCGAATAGACGATTGCGCATCGCTAATACGCACAGACTTGTGCGTATTAGAACGCCGCCCATCGAGGCCCATGTACTTACATGGTCGTAGTTCCTTTGCTCTACGAGTGAATCGAACCTACGAAATCAGTCAACAAATGATCGAGCCGGCCCAGCTGTAACTGGACCGGCTCACACAGATCCACAAGGAACAAACCCCAACATGGACCAGCTTTACGCAGCCAGCTTACATCCAATACGCACTGTGAATGCGCATTCGGCGCCCAGAATCATCGAATACGCACCGAGTGTGCGCAATCAACGATACCTGTCACACGCCAGGGGAGGGTCGAAATGACCACCCTCGATTCATCATTCGATCTGGAACAAACACTCGAAGCAATTCCGTCAGGCACCCTCGACTGTTTCGGTCGGCACCTCATCGACTTTGTTCGAGCCCTAGACCAGGAATCTCCTGTGGACTTCGATCCCGACACCCTCACGATCACCATCAAACAAGGCGACCTCGCACGTCGACGTATCGCCGACCTCTGTGGGCTTCGATCAACCGGTTCGACACAACGTTGGGTCCAACGATGGCGCAAGAACGGCTGGCTCCATGGAGTACACGTCGACCTCAGCCTGCTTCTCACGCAGACCATCAAACCAACGGAAGAAGCTAAACGGGACACAGCTAACATCGTTGCCAGCCTCCTCGCGTACGCCGACACGCACCCTGACCACGCACCCCGGATGTTCGAACTCATCGAAACTGAGCTTGCGCGCATCGACGCGCCACGCACCGACCGTTCGGCGCGTGCCCACGCGCCGAACGACGCGCCAGACGCGCCAAATCCAGCGCGTCACAGCGCGTGCTCAAAACCAGAGATATCCCCTTACACACACGCGTCTAGCCAGCTAGCTAGCTACGAGTTGGATCCAGAACGAACACCCGACGAACTCGCGGAGATCCTGGCACCGCTTGCCGACACCATCGAACGATTCGGACTCACCGGAACGAACGACTACGGCGCCATCGCTGCAATCTCCAAACGATTCACCAACACCGAACTCGTCACCGCAGTGACTCGCACCATCCGCACTGTCGGCGAACGTCGATCGACCGGGTCACCAATTGCCAAGCCGTTCGGATTCCTGGTCCACATGCTCAAAACTCAACCCGACGAAATCACGATGCCTAATCGGGTTCAGTCGCCGACGCCCACACAAAGGGCCGCTCCGATCATCCACCTTGCTGACTTCGAGAACCCAGCGAACGACGATGGGCTGCCCACACCGACGCCCGCAAGTGAAATACCTCCTGAACGGGTAAAGGCGAATTTGGCACGTCTCCGCAACACGATCGACCGTTCCGGTCCGGCAGACAAACGAGATACCTGACGCAACACCTCGGTGCGCACTGACATCGACCGGGAGGTCTCCGATGATTCACCGAACTTCAAGTGAGGACTTATTCGAGGCCTAGGCAGTCTCAGGTAGGGGAGATAGTCAGACCCCGGCGCCGCTATGAAGACGTCGGGCTCTCCGCATTGTTCGTACAGATCGGCGTGAGCGGACTGACAGGCCCAAACAGCGAAGTGATCATCTGTCCGGCCAGAGAGCACCGATCGGTACAAAGCCTCAGTAGGCAAAAGCAACGCGCATCGCGGTGACCGAGACGCGTTCGGGTTGTGGCTTCCGTTGTGGCTCGTTGGGCCGGGTGATGACGAGTCCTACCAGAGCGTTCGTGCAACACCAAGGGCCACCAAAACTTCTCCCGTCGGATCTGAAGTCGGGCAAGGCTCCTCGACTGCGCAGCCTTTGAGCTGACTTCCCTGCGATTACTGGGGAGAACTTTGGGATGGTCCTGCGGCAAACCCTTGGCGCCGCCCGCCCGTTCTGGTCGAGCCGGACTCACACCCGGACCACAGCGAGGCAGCACGGGGGAAGCAGCGGCCTTCGAATCACGAGCTCGGTCAGAACGACCACTCGGAGACAAGGAGAAAGACATCATGATGGAGACACACGACCCAGAGGACACCCTCACGGTCCAGGTTCACAACACTGGCGAACTCGTCGGGCACGATCACTGGGTTCTGGGCGATTACGTCGACCGGTTCTGGACGCCGGTTGTTGGACCCACTGCAACGATTTTGATGAGGCGAGTTATCAGTGACGCCAAACGTGAGAGCATCACCCAGCTGAACTACACCTTCTCGTATTTGGCGTGGAGCATTGGCCGGCAACGTGCGACGGGCAGCATTTCTAAGTCGCTTGCTCGACTCCAGGCGTACCGGCTTGTTCATATCAACGACTACGGCATAGCGACGTTCCTGACACATCTCCCATCGATCTCACCAAGATCCCAAGCCCGTCTTCACCGGGTGCTGTTGGCAGAACACGACATGTATCTCAGCGACCTGGGAGTGCCGGCATGAGCGGGCACGGGGTCCAAACAGTGCATGTCGCCATGACCGGGGGAGTGTCCAAAACAATCGCGGACCATGTCGATTTGGCACCGTTCGTGTTTGCTGCCCTTGACCGTCACCTGGCCGGTGACTGGGGTGATCTCGACGCACACGACACAAACGCCAACAATCAGGCGTGTCACACAAAAGAACGAGTCCTGTCGTCATACCCCCTTGCCGAGCCTCGGGAAGTCGCAACCAACTTTGGGCCAAGGACAGTCTCAAGGCTTTGGGTCATCACCGACGCTGGTTGGGAAACAACCACGATCCTGTGGCCACAGGAATACTGATGGTTGCGGCACGAACAAAGTCCAGGTACAGCTGGCATGACTTCGCTGTCTCTACAAGGCCACGCAGCGCCGGCGAAGTCGCCGAACGCGCCGGGGTGAGCTTGCGGACGATTGAGCGGTGGAAGAAACACGGCATACCTGAACCCCAAGTCGACAACGTTGCCTGCGCCTACTGCTCACATCCGGGCGTGATCTGGCCGCACCAATGGTGGCAGAACGTGTCCGAAGACGATGACTGACAGCTACACGTTGCAAACCGTCGACGGCCATCACATTGCCCATGGTCCGCTCTCGCTCGTCGCTGCTCAAGCGGCCCAACTCCACAACATCGGGCCTCTCGAGATCCACGACGGCCACAACATCGCGCGGTTCGATACGTGCGGTCTGCGATGGGTCGAACCCCAAGAGCTGTTCCCCGAATCTCACAAACGCGCAGCACCCAACTGGGTACTGCGTCTGAACAACCTTCTCGCCGAATTCGGCGAGAACCCAGAAAGGAACCCAACACCATGACCACAACAACCACTACCACAGCGTTCGGAGAACTTCAGATCTCCGACATTGATCCCGACCCTGACAACAGAAACGCAGTCGTAAACGCCGACTTTGTTCAGTCGATCAAAACCGTGGGAGTGATCGAACCCATCGTCGTTGTCGACCACCCCACCAGTGAGGGTCGGTACATGCTCGTCGCGGGGGAGAGGCGCTGGCGCGGTGCCACCAAAGCAGGTTTGACGACCATCCCAGCCGTCGTACGCCGAGATCTCGACGACAGGGCACGCATCGAACTTGCAGTCGTTGAGAATTTGCAGCGTGAAGATCTCCCCGTAGGCCAAGAATCAATACAGCTTCTCCGACTCATCACCGTCGGGCACAATTGCAAAACACTCGCGAACACGATTGGACGTAGCCAGAAGTGGGTCAAAGAACGACTCCTCATCTCCGAGCTACCCAAGCAAGTACGAGACCTGCTCGATAACGGACACATGAGTATCGCTACCGCAGTCGCGGCGCATGCGCTCATCGATCAACCAGACCTACTCGACCAGATATTGGTGACCGAACACGCACGTGACATCGACAACCTCGTCCGTTCAGAGGTCAACAAGATCAGCTTCCACAAACACGCAAAGAAGCTGCTTCGTGAGGCAACCGAGAACCGCCTCCACATTCACGACGACAAAAGCCACATCACGCCACTCCTCGAACTCGGACTAAGCGAACAGGACCATCTCAGCGAAACGTGCCACCGAGTGGACCTCACTGGTAACCCGTCTTGGGGCAACCCACGGCTCACCCATGGTTGTGTCGACCCCACATCGCATTCGAGGAAGGGAACGTCGAAGATCAAGGTGCAACCCGCCCGTACAGGGCGACCTTCCAGCGAGGCAGACACCGAACGCCTTCGCCTGCGACGGGAGGCAAAGGGTTTGCGCCTCGAGGCAATGCAGGGCGCACTTGTGGCTCGTCTCCCAAAAGGAAGCATCGATCAGCTGATATATAGCAGTTCGATCCACCGTGCTTCGCACGAACTATGCAAGAGCGCATGTCGAATCCTCGACCTCACCGTTGAGAGAGACCAGAACCCCTCAGACGTCCTTGATCTCTACGCGTCCTCGGGCACGAAACAGATGCAACGTGCAGCGCTCGCTGTTGCGATGGCCGTAACAGACCAAGGGCTCGATAACACGTGGAGCCCAATATCGAAAACGCGGGCCAAGGCCTGGATGACGTGGCTCAAGAAGGCTTCGGGTTACACACCAACCGTCTATGACCGCCAACAGATCGCGGCAACCAACTAGTTGCCCCACCAAGTCTGTACTGCCGGGGTCGGGGAAGTCCCCGACGGCACAGGACCACCAGGTGGGGGAGGGGAGTCACACATGTCTCCGCCCCCCGCTTGGTGCCACTTCCATGAAAGGAAACAACACCATGACTTCACCACCACCAGCCCCGTCGCCGCCCACGCTGCTGGCCAACAGCGACCTCTGTATTTGCTGTCTCGACATTGCGCTTCACGGCGATTCCCTTTGCACCAACTGCTCCAACTGGCGCGAAATTCTTGGTGCACCACCCATTGGTGTTACCTCGATGTGTCTCTACAACCGGCAGTCACCAATCCGCGAACTGCTCGTTGGGTACAAAGACCCGACCAACCCACAGCGCAAACACCAAACAACCACACTGATCAACCTGCTCTACACGTGGATTGGCACGTCGACACCGTTGGACCGGACTCTGCCCGATGGGGTGGACGGTTGTGTTGTTGTGCCATCGACCAAACGCCGACGTTCCTATCTTGGTGAAGCCCTGTCGAAACGACCGCTGCCCAGATACGGGCAGTCCCTCGATGTGCTGCAGGCAACACCGCACCAACCCGAACAACGGCTCGCGTCAACGACACGGTTCACGACAACCCAACAACTCACCAACAAACGCCTCGTGTTGATCGACGACGTGTACACAACAGGAGCCACAGCCCAATCAGCGGCACACACACTTCAAGCCGCGGGCGCAGACGTGACTTCGATCATCGTTGTTGGACGACGCATCAATCCTCACGCTCTCGCCGAGCTCGGTCACGCCCACCCAGCTATGTCTCGAGAGGTGTCGTCATGAAGACACAGATTTTCTCACCAAGCGGGGGCACTGGATGCAGCACCCTGACCGCGTTTCTCATCGCCCGACTGAGCGACACCAACCGGGTTCTCACTGTCGACTGCCACGGCGATCTCCACGACATGTTCTCGATCGACGCTCAACCAGGCCAGCTCACAAAGTACAGCCCAACAATGAGCGTGCTCCACGGTGCAGGCATGGACCGCGAAACAGTCGCCGGCGTCATTGCCGAACACACCGCTCAATACGAACACATCGTGATCGACCGAGGCAGCGCACCGCTACTCGAGAACGTGCCTGTGGTCGGTGTTGCCACCAACTGCTACCTCAACCTGAGGAAATGGTCCCGAACCAACACCACTAGATCTGTCGATCACTTCGTGTTCCGTATCCAGCACGACCGTCCGCTAAGACTTCTCGACGTCGAAACAACCATCGGGTGCACACCCACCGCGATCATTCCGTTCGACATGACGATCGCTCGCAACGTGGACGCCGGCCTCATCACCAACAAGACCCCAAAGGCGCTCATCGATCCAATCAACCAACTCGTTGCCGCACTCACAAAGGACACTGCCGATGATTGACCTTCAGGCCACATTGACTCACGACCACCAACACGGAACCCTGCTTGAGATTCGTGATCTTCGCCCGCACCCAGAAACACGGACCGCGGTGAAGGCCGCAGGATTTCGATGGTCACGCAGCATTGGTTGGTACCGGCCACGCAGCCGAGACACCAACATCACGAACTCCCAGCTCAAACACATTGTTGCGCTACTAACTTCTGCAGGGGTCGACGTTGACACAACCATTGACAACAACCGGCGAAACATCGAAGACAAACTCAGCGGCAGAGCGAAACGAAGCACCGTCCGGGCAGAGCACCTCGACGAGGTCGCAGCTGGGAAGTCGACGACTGCTGGCCCAACATTGCGCCGGGCCCTGGAGCTTGCGAGTCTCATCCCTATGGGACAACCAATCCTCGCCGTGCATCACTCCGCTCCAGCGCACATCCGACACATCGCCAAGATTCGCAACGAAATGGATGAGGCCACGAATGCAACCGGCAAGTCCAAGGCGATTGGTCGACGTGGCGACGTTGCGAGACGGACTGCATCACGAATCGGCGACCCCACGTTTCTTGTCAACCGAATCCTCGAAGCTGAACGAAACAACGATCAGAAGACAGTCGAGGAGATTCTTGGGTTGTTGGCTCGCAAAGGAGTCCGCTTTGTTGACCCCCGTTCGATCGAGGCCGGACAGCGCTGGTTTGTTCGAGGAACCTGGATCCAAGTCGTCAAGGTCAACACAAAGACCGTCACTGTTCGAGCCATCTACCCCGACGGGTCACTGATCTTCCCCGAGTCGATCACCAACCGGATTGACCTGCGCTACTTCCACCAAACGGATACTCCCGTCACATAACACGACCTTTCTCAAAAAGACAGTGGGCACAAGTCGGGTCGTCCCTCAGCGACACGCCAACGGCAGCACCGGGACAGTCAACGCCAAACTTGGTGAGCGTGCCAGGTGACAGCCGTCGATGCTGATCCGCTGCAATCGGGTGCTGCCCTGCGTTTTCACATTCGTCGGTCGGGCAGCGGTGACAGCGGTCTGTCTTTGACAGACATCTCCGTGTAGCGCCCTTTTCGCTGCGTTTCGACCAAGACCGCCAGTTCCCGTACCCACACCTGTTGCCGTATCAAATCCAACGCAACCCGTCCCCCAATGGGGCCGACCCGAACCCGACGTATCTGCTGTGTCAACCGAGGACGGTAGTGCTCACGGTTGCGCGCCCTCGGCCGTTCGGCCACGGATGTGGGCTATCTGATCACTCACTTAAGACGGCGGCGCCTCCACTACAACCGCACACCAGAACTTCCCGTTCCAGCATTCTCGTTGCCCATTCTCCCTACGGTCGAGAGACAACTCCGAGGTCCACAAAAACTTCTGGTTCTCCCTCCGGTCGACAGTTGCACCTCCGGCTTCCCCCACCGTCTGCATTCATTCCCATCAAGCCCCACACCGGGGCCCCAAACCAAGGAGAAATGCAACATGATCACCACCATCGCTCTCGGCCGACTCACCGACAACCCGGTCCTTCACACCACCCCCAACGACAAAACAGTCTGCAAGTTCCGGATTGCGTGCAACCGCGGCGGCTACGACGGAACCGACTTCATCTCGATCGAAACCTGGCGAGGCGCAGAAGCCAACGCCGAAAAGCTGATCAAAGGCCAACAAGTCCAAGTCACCGGCAAGCTCCGCACCAGCGAATGGAAAGACGAAGACGGCAACCCCCGCAGCCGAATCTTCATCCTCGCCGACGACGTCACCTGGCTCGCCAAACCACAGATCGCCGAACAACCCACCGAGCCAGCAACCGCCTAACAGCCGCCGCAAAGGGCCGACCCGAAAGGGTCGGCCCACAGCCGCACGGTGAGAGAAAGGACCAGCAAATGCCTGGACTACACGACACCGACTACGACACCCACTACCACGACAACAACCGCCACGACCCACTCGTCGAAG
>RCNE010002119.1_pt1 | contig 11961 bp, 10 predicted proteins | sample 2041361 | NCBI WGS metagenome assembly RCNE01 (sample SAMN09708229, study PRJNA481090) | Marine sediment metagenome, whole genome shotgun sequencing project.
TTTTAGAATACGTTTATGCAATGTTGGATTACTCTTTCATACCGGCGATCTTCATGTGCTCTAGAAAGCGATCCAAGCTACTTGGAGCGACCCACGTGTCTTTCCAAGCCGCGCGTTGCTCGGAAATCGTCGGCTTGTTGGCATCGGCGTAGAATACTTCGAAAGCCGCCTGCGCATTATCACATCATCCAGACACCCATAAATACTGCAAGCATCCGATGTGCGCACCTCGGGATCAATTCGATCGCCTTTGAAAACCGCGCCAGTTCTGTGATGATCGCCTCGGCGATGGCATCGGATAAATATCCCTTGTCCTTGCCGGCGCTGAAATCATCGAACGGCAGAATGGCAGAATGGCAGAATGGCAGAATGGCAGAATGGCAGAATGGCAGAATGGCGATACGGGGCTTGCCCGCCATGAAGTTGGTGCCACTTCTGTCTTGCCCGACAAGGAGCCACCCCAAAACCACCGCAGCGAAGACGGCTGCGACGGCACCCAACCGCAGCATTGACCCGGACGTTTTTGCAGGCCGTTCAACCGGCGAACAATGCTCTATGGCTGCGACATTCAGGCGGTCGCCCTTCTTGGGCAGGGTCAGAATTATCCTGTGGTCTTCATCTCCAACCAAGCGCCGTATTTCGGAGATGCAGTGGACCAGACTGTCGTCGGTCACAAAAGTCTCACCTCAGATTTGCGAAAACAGTTCGTCTTTGGGGATGACACCGCCCGGTCGGGCGACGAGATAAGCCAGCACCTCTGTGCTTTGGCTCCTCAGCTCTACAGGACTTCCATCAAGCCCCTGTAATCGCTTGGTTGCAGGAGAGTACATGACTTTCCCGATACGAAGTGTTTCGTATTTTTCCGCACCAATTTCGGGGGCATTTCGGGACATTAATACTCTCAAATGCCCCCAAAGGATTGCGATTTAGCAAACGCTTTTGCAATCTTTTGTCAAAGCGTGGCGTGGTCACGAAACGACTAGGATCGAAAGGACGTACAGATGAAACTGATTGCAACCACGGCGGTCGCGTTGATCGCAACAACAACTTTTACCCAAGCTCAATCGAAGACCACAGAACTTTGCGGCGCGGGCCATGCAAACGAGCTACAACAACAAAGTGATATACAGAGCAATCCAGACGGATATTTTGTCCGCGGGCTGAACACCCAATTGAGCAACGGTGATCCGCAGATAATTCAGGCCGTCGGCGACGTGTTCCATCTATGTACTCGGAGCGCTGCCACACCGAATATGCGCTGGGTTGTAAGAGGATTTCTGGGTTCGAAGCCTAACGCAGAGGTATTCCCTCTGCCCCTTAGACATTAATGCGGCAGATCTCTTTTCATCGGGATCGCCGCGTTTACCCCTGCTAGGTCAACGGCGCCACTGGCCTATGAGCCCTCAAAAAATGTCTTTTGCAGCTTTGATATAGATCATTGGGTTTACAGCCTTGCCGCCGACGCGGACTTCGTAATGCAGGTGAACGCCGGTCACACGTCCTGATGCGCCCATATCGCCGATCCGATCCCCGCGCGAAATACGTTGCCCGACTTTTACGCGGAGTTTTGACATATGCGCGTAGCGCGTTTCAATGCCAAACTCATGCTGGATCTTGACCAAACGACCATAGCCTGTGTCCCAGCCTGCATGGGTTACAACACCATCAGCCGTAGCAAAAAGCGGCGTGCCGTTGCTGGCGGCGAAATCGACACCGCTGTGCATGCGGCGACCCCCGGTCTTGGGATCGCGCCGGTAACCATAGCCGCTGGTGAATCGAAATGCTTGTTTCACTGGCGAGGAAAACGGCGCTTTTTGGGCTGCGATCCGGTAGAGATTCAGCTGGTCCATCTGGTTCAACAGGCGGTTTGCGCGCAACGCGTCCGGCGACGGCGCGTCGCCGCGGGTAGAGAAGGACAAAGGTGTCAGCGGGCCGCCCTGACCGGAATAGCCGCGGCGCACCTGTTCGATGATCCGGTCTGTCGACATCCCGGCAGAACGGAACATCTTGTCCAGTGGCGCCACTGAGACAGTCATCGCTTCCTCCATCTGGCGGAAAATCTGATCGTTTTGTTCTTTCATCAGGGCGATTTGCAGTTCCATCTCGTCGGCCTGTAACAGTGCATCCTGTGCATCTGCGATAACCTGATCACGCTCCTGCGCCGTGCGCTCTAGTGCTTCGGCAAGAAAATCAACGGGTCCGGAGGTTGCGACAGAACTGGCCAGCTCAGGTGCGTTATTGGTCTTGTCTTCAAGGACTGCCACCCTTTGGCGGGCCACTTCGCGATCTTTCATGGTATCGCGCAGCGTACTTTGGATCACTTCGATTCCGGTTTCCAGTTCGCGGCGGCGGGTTTCTGACGCCAGCAGCTCAGACTGCATCACTGAAATCTGATCAAGCGCAGCGTTGAACCGTCCTTGCGCTGCCAGCGCTTCTTCTGCGCGTATATCCCGCTGGGTCGACAGCGCGTTCAGGCGGTCCTGATAGGTGTACTGGTCTCTTTTGGCCTGATCTCGGAAATTCCCGGACCCGATGCTGTCCATCAGCAAAATAGCTGTCGCAATGATTGACCATGCGACAATTGCGGCACTTCCGGCAAAAGCCACCAGTTGTGTCTCTGGCCGAAGACGAATGAAACGAGTGTCTGTGTCAGATTTGAGGAACAGCCGACGCTCGGGAAAATACCGTTCAAGTATTGCGTGCGTCCGAATAGCGAGACGAGTTCTCACACCAATTTCCTTGTCCCATCCCCAACACGGTGCTCCGATCCCCATCGTACCGGCACCTTAGACGGGTGCATATCCAGCGTGCCGCCAATGGGCAAGTATGTTGACCGCTTTGGTTGATGGGATCGGCGGATTTAGCGCAGTTTGGCGAGAAACCGCCGATGAATTAAGGTTTGCCCTGACAAATCAGGTGTAATGCTCGGTCAGCGGCCAATAGAAATCTGGTGGAATTCCCGCCTCGGCGCGCTTTTCTTCGTTGAATGGCGGTTTCAGGTAGCCGTGAAAATAGGTTCGAACGAGCGTGTGAAACATCTCCTTGGGATCGTGTTCGTGCCGCCCGCACAAGAAGTGGAACCACTTGGAGCCATAGGCCACATGGGCGACTTCTTCGCTGTAGATCGTCTTCAGGGCGTCTACTGCGCCGGTCTCTCCTGCAGTCTGAAACACTTTGATCATGCCGGGCGTCACATCCAGCCCGCGCGCCTCAAGCACCATAGGAACCACGGCAAGGCGGCCCATAAAATCTTCTGCAGTGTCGTCCGCTGCGCGCCACATGCCGGCATGGGCTGGCAAGTCTCCATAGAAGCTTCCTAGGTTTTCCAGACAGTCACACATCAGATTGAAGTGTTTTGATTCATCGTCTGCAGCTTTGACCCAGTCATCATAAAAACCCATTGGCATAGGGATATGTGCAAAGCGCGCGATGAGATCCCAGTGCAGGTCCACCGCATTCAACTCAATATGAGCGACGGCATGCAACAGTGCGATCCGCCCGGCAGGTGTGCCGGGGCGTCGGCGTGGGACATCTCTTGGTGACAGCAGTTCCGGGACGGCAGGGCGTGCCGGATGTGCGGGTGGCGTTGCCGTGCCGACGTCAGGCGTATTTCCTGCAGCCCGCGCGGCACCCCATGCTGCTGCATAAGATCGAGACAGAGTGGTCTTTTCGCGCCCGTCTGGCGTGGTCAGAACATTGATCGCCATTTGTGCAAGTGTTTCGCTCATAGCGCCCGCGCCGCCGCGAGCACGTCCTCAACATGACCGGGTACCTTCACCTTGCGCCAGACAGAGGCGATCCTGCCTTGGCCATCAATCAGAAACGTTGTGCGTTCGATGCCCATAAAGGTCTTTCCATACATGTTTTTTTCGTTCCACACGCCGTAGGTCTCACAAACCTGACCATGTTCGTCCGATAAAAGGCGCACTGCCAGAGTGTGTTTTGCGATGAACTTGTTGTGACTGGCCACACTGTCTTTTGATATTCCATAGACCAAGGCGCCGATGGCTGCAAAGTCTTGCGACAGTTCCGAAAATCCGATGGATTCCTTAGTGCAGCCCGGCGTATCATCCCGTGGATAAAAGAATAAAACGGTGGCAGCGGGGCGCCCAGATGACAGGGTCACATCTGCGCCGTCGGAAGAAAGCAGAGTGAAATCGGGGGCGATGTCAGAAACGTCAAGCATAAGGCACTCCATAAGGGCAGAGAAAAAGTGAGTTTCATATTAGCGCGTGGCGGGCAACAATAAAGACATGACAACTATAGCCAAGCAGAACAGGAAAACCGATGAGACAATCGATCCGTCCCGCCGTAAACGGCGCTGGGGACGCACAATCGGCGTGTGTGCGTTGTTTTGTGTGGGCGGCGTGGCGATTGTTGCAACCGCCGCCATCTTGTTGTTGGCTGGGCGACCGGTCAACGCACCGGAATGGGCCCGGAGCCGGATAGAAGCGCGGATCGACGGACAATTGCCAGGTGTGACGATTGGATTTGGTGATATGGAATTCGTCGTAGAGCGTGGTTGGCGGCCCAGCGTGCGATTACGTAATGTCAGTTTCGCTGACGCGGTTGGAGTCCCAATTGTGTCGCTGGCGAACATCGAAGCGAGCTTGGCCATGCGCCCTTTGCTCAAAGGACAGGTGCAACCCAAACGTATTTCGGTGACCGGGGTTGTTGCCGAACTGCGCCGTGATCAACAGGGGCAGGTTGCTTTGTCGCTGGGGGGTAACAAAGCACCAGCACGTCAGGCCTCAAATCTCGCGCAACTGGTCGGACAGCTTGACGACCTGATGCGCCAGCCAGCTTTGAGCGCGCTGGTTGGAATTGATTTGCGCGCGTTGACCTTGCGTTATGAAGATGTGCGCGCCGAGAAGGCGTGGACCGTCGATGGCGGGCGGTTGCGGGTGAACCGGACAGGGGACGATTTGCGCCTGTCAGGAGATTTTGCACTGCTCAGCGGCGGGGCCAATGTCGCGACATTGGAAATGAACTATGACAGTCATATCGGATCTTCGGCCGCCGAACTTGGCGTGCGGATCACGGATGTGGATGCCGCTGATATTGCGGCGCAGGGGCCGGCATTTGCCTGGTTGGATGTTTTGCGCGCGCCGATCTCAGGAGCGCTCCGGGTGCGGGTGCTGGAGGATGGCTCGGTCGGGCCGGTGAATGCCACACTTCAGATAGGCGCAGGTGTGGTTCAGCCAACAGATCAAACCCAACCAATCCCTTTTACGGCCGCGCGCAGCTACTTCACGTACACACCTGACACGCAGACCATCCAATTTGACGAGCTTTCGCTCGAGAGCAAATGGGTCACGGGAAGTGCCGAAGGACGGGCGACCCTCGGCAGGATTGAGGGTGGAAAGCTGAAAGACTTGACGGCTCAGATAAAGGTTTCCGAACTCGTCACCAACCCAGCACAGCTTTATGAAAACCCGATTTCCTTGGGGGGGGCAGAGATGGACGTTCGCCTGCGCCTTGATCCGTTTGAACTGACGCTTGGGCAGGCTCAGATCGCAGATCAGGGCCAGTATTTGCGCCTTTGGGGGGATTTGAAAGCGGCACCAGACGGTTGGCAACTGGCAATAGACGGGCAATTGGACGGGATTGCACGGGATCGCCTGTTGACGCTCTGGCCTAAACGGCTGGTTCCCAAAACCCGCACTTGGCTGGAAAAGAACCTGCTGGCGGTTAAGCTGCAAAATGTCAGTCTTGCGTTGCGCGCTGATGCGGGCAGCAAACCCGATGTGCATCTGACTTTTGAGTATTCCGATGCAAAAATCCGGTTCGTGAAAACCATGCCGCTTATTGAAAATGCGCGTGGCAACGCCAGCATTCTGCGCAATCGTTTCGCGTTGAGCGCCGATGAGGGATACGTGCAGGCGGATCAGGGCGGTCGGGTCAAAATCGCGGGGACGTCCTTTATTGTGCCGGATATCACGGTCAAAGGCGGAGCGCCGGCTGTCGCGCGTTTGCGCACAAGCAGTACTGTAACAGCTGTCCTGTCATTGCTTGACCGAGACCCGATCAAGGCGATGACAAAAGCCGGCCTGTCCGCGACAATTGCTGACGGGCGCGCTGTTTTGGAAGGAACCTTGGCTTTGCCTTTGAGAAAGGGCGTCAAACTGCCTGAGATGGTGTACTCGGCCAGCGGCACGGTGTCATCTGTACGCAGCTCCGTTTTGGTTCCGGGGCGCCTTCTTGCGGCGGACGCGCTCACGGTTACCGCAGACAACTACCGAGTCGAGATTGAGGGCCCGGGTCGCATAGGCAGCGTTCCGTTTGACGGCAAATGGCAGCAACCTATTGGAGTCGAGTCGAAGAAGGGCAGCACGTTTGCTGGCACCGTCGAACTGTCAGAAAGAACAATTGACGAATTCAATATCGGACTGCCAAAGGGGTCCGTATCAGGGGCCGGTATCGCCAATATTCAGATTGGGCTGGTCAAAGGGCAGGTGCCTACGCTCGAGTTGCGTTCGACCCTGCAGGGTGTGGGGCTGGCCTTACCGCCTGTCGGATGGGTTAAACCACCAACTGCAAATGGCAGTTTGCGCATTGCCGCAACGCTCGGAGCGCAGCCAGCAGTTAGTTTGCTGAAACTGGAGGCGTCAGGCCTTTCCGCCGTTGGCAGAGTGAGCACGCGGCCGGATGGCAGTCTTAACCGAGCATCGTTCTCATCCGTCAAAATTGGCGGTTGGCTGGACGCGCCTGTTCTGATTTCCGGCAATGGGTCCGGCAAAGTACCTGACATCGCGGTGAACGGCGGGACAATTGACCTGCGGCGCACCGACTTTCGCGATGGATCAAACACAGCGGGAACCGCAGCTTCACCGCCATTGAGCGTTGCGCTCAACCGCCTGCAGGTCACCGACACAATCGCGCTGACCAGCTTTCAGGGCCGTTTTGACACTCGACGAGGCATCAGCGGCGATTTCAGGGGACAGGTCAACGGAGGCACAGAAGTAACCGGCACTCTGGTGCCGCAAAACGGCCGTAGCGCAGTGCGGGTGAAAAGCGCTGACGCTGGTGGCGTGTTCCGCTCGGCAGGCGTTCTGCAGCAAGGCCGGGACGGAGATTTGTCCCTGACGCTGGTGCCGGTTGGCGAGGCTGGTACGTTTGACGGAACCATGCGTGTGACCGGAACACGAGTTAATGACGTCCCGGCGCTGGCTGAGTTGCTCAACGCCGTTTCCGTCGTTGGTTTACTCGAACAACTGGGCGGTCAGGGCATCCATTTTCGGGAAGTTGACGCGAAGTTCCGGCTGACCCCATCGCAGATCATTTTGACCTCGAGCAGTGCCATCGGTCCGTCCATGGGCCTATCGATGGACGGGTTGTATGCTGTTGAAAGCGGCACGCTGAACATGCAAGGGGTGATCTCACCTGTCTACCTTATCAACGGGATCGGCAGCGTCCTCACGCGCAAAGGCGAGGGAGTGATTGGCTTTAGCTACCGGCTGACCGGGGACGCCAAGGATCCGCAAGTCGCAGTCAATCCGCTGTCGGCGCTTGCGCCCGGGATGCTTCGCGAGTTGTTCCGTAGTCCGGGTCCGGTTCTGGAGGGAGACAATGGTGAGGCGCCTCCACGTCGCCCAAGAACGGTTGTGCCACTCGGCTCAGACAGGTAGCAGGCCCTTATGAAACTGTCTGACTTTGATTTTGACTTGCCAGAGGGTCATATTGCGACGCGACCTGCAAAACCTCGCAGTGCAGCGCGGCTTCTGGTGGCGCATGGAAACATGAGAACAGATGCGCATGTCTTTGATTTACCGGAATTTCTGCGCGCTGGCGATTTGCTGGTGCTCAATGATACAAAAGTAATACCGGCCCGCCTAAGCGGAACCCGACAACGCCTTAGTGCACAGGGACTGACCCAAGCAAAAATTGAAGTAACCTTGCTTGAACCCAAAGCTGACGGTGCATGGACAGCGCTGGTCAAACCCCTGAAAAAGCTGAAGTGTGGCGAAGAGGTTGTGTTCTCCAACGCCCTGAGTGCGACCTTGATCGACATCACAAATGGGCAGGGGGTGTTGCAGTTCAACCTGTCTGGCGATGATTTTGACGTGGCGCTGGCAGAGGCAGGCGCGATGCCCTTGCCGCCTTACATCGCCGCAAAACGAACCGCTGATGAGCAGGACAAGGCGGATTATCAAACGGTCTTTGCGCGCACACCGGGGGCCGTTGCGGCGCCAACGGCGTCGCTACATTTTGATGACGATGTGCTGGCGGCTTTGACGGCGAAAGGCGTTCAGATGACTTATGTCACGCTGCATGTCGGGGCCGGGACCTTCCTGCCGGTCAAGGTCGATGATGTGACCACCCACAAAATGCATGCAGAATGGGGTCAGGTGGGTACGCAGGCAGTCGATGACATTGCTGCAACCCGGGCAGCGGGTGGGCGCGTTATCCCGGTTGGAACTACTGCATTGCGGTTGATAGAAAGCGCGGCCCGGGCCAGTGGCCAGATTGCACCATGGGAAGGTGAGACTGACATCTTCATCTATCCAGGGTTTGAATTTCAAGTCGCGGACGGGCTGATGACAAATTTTCATCTGCCCAAGTCCACCCTTATGATGCTAGTCTCAGCGTTGATGGGTCAGGAGGTCGTTCGCGCGATATATCAACACGCCATCGTCGAGGGCTATCGGTTTTTTTCATATGGTGATGCGTCACTTTTGTTTCCAGCCGGGCGCTGAGCGGCAAATACGACATGTGAGAGGTCGCAGACACGACCGACACGATTCTTTTCATCCTTCAATAGGGCCACAACGACACCCCAACCAGCAGCGGAACCCAAGATGATTCAAGTCCTCTCCAGCGCATGGGCGCTTTTGCTTGGTATGGGATTGCTTATGGTCGGCAATGGCATGCAGGGCACATTGCTTGGCATTCGGGGTGAGATTGAAGGCTTTTCCACGCTGCAGATGTCCTTTGTAATGTCCGCCTATTTTGTCGGCTTTCTTGGCGGGTCCCGGATGGCGCCGGGATTGATCCGACGCGTCGGTCATGTACGGGTCTTTGCGGCACTTGGATCGTTTATCTCAGCTGTCATGATCCTTTATCCGACTTTTACCGACCCCATCGCATGGTCGATTGGTCGTATTGTGATCGGTTTCTGTTTTTCTGGCGTTTACGTGACCGCCGAAAGTTGGCTGAACAACGCGGCCACTAACGCAAACCGGGGCAAGGCGCTGTCGCTTTATATGATCGTCCAGACCGGCGGGATCGTCGCCGCGCAGGGATTGCTGCTGACGGCTGATCCGTCAGGGTTCATTCTTTTTGTCATCCCATCGGTGCTGATCTCGATCTCGTTTGCACCGATCCTGCTGTCGATCAGCCCGACGCCGGCGTTTGAGACCACAAAACCGATGACATTGCGCGAACTCTTAGTGATCTCTCCGTTAGGCTGCGTCGGCATGTTCCTGTTGGGCGGCGTGTTCTCGGCGCAATTTGGCATGGCACCGGTTTACGGGGCAGTGGCCGGTCTCAGCGTGCCACAAATATCGTTGTTTGTAGCAACGTTTTTCGTCGGATCGGTTATCGCACAATACCCCATAGGCTGGATTTCGGACCGAATGGACCGGCGTAAATTGATCATGGTTGTTTCGGCAATTGGGGTGATCGGATCGTTCATGGGAATGACGTTAGGGCATAGCTATTATCTGCTTTTGGTCTCAGCCTTTGTCGTCGGCGCGATGTCCAATCCGCTCTACTCATTGCTGATGGCCCACACAAATGACTATCTCGAACCGGAAGACATGGCCGCGGCGTCAGGCGGGTTGATCTTTATCAATGGGCTCGGGGCCATTGCAGGGCCGTTGATCACCGGTTGGATCATGGGGCAGATTGGTCCGGGGGGGTTCTATCTGTTTACCGGGACACTGTTCGTGATGCTGGCCGTTTACGCTGGATATCGGATGACTCAACGCCCGGCCATCCCGGTCGAGGACACCGGCAGCTACGCCGCCGTTTCGCCGACATCATCACCTGTGGCTGTATCCGTAGCGCAGGAGTGGGCGATTGATGCAGCGCAGGAAGAAACTGAGGCCTAAAAGACTCACTAATGCAATATGTCGAAGTTGTTGCAAATTGTTACTGTGCAAGTAGTGTAAACAGAATGTAACGTTCGAGTGTTGGGGGCAATTAGCTATGGAGATAGCGCAATGTACGGTCCTGAAGAAGTATTGAGTTTTTGGTTAGATGAAGTTGGTCCCAGCGGTTGGTACAATAGTAGCGACGCTTTAGACGCCGAGATCAGAAAACGGTTTGAGACGACGTGGCAAGCTGCGCATGACGGACGGTTTTCCTTATGGTTGACATACCCCAGCGGGGCGTTGGCTTACATAATCCTCACAGATCAGTTTCCGCGAAACATGTTCCGCACAGATCTTCGTGCGTTCAGTACAGATCGGGCTGCCTTGACGGCGGCAAAATCTGCGATCTCAAAAGGCTGGGACATGCGGATTGATGAACCGGCACGGCAGTTCTTTTATCTGCCGCTGATGCACTCTGAAAACCTCTGCGATCAGGATCGATGTGTACGCCTGATGAAAGAGCGGATGCCAACCTATGGCGATAACAACATGCTGCACGCGCGGGCGCACCGAGAAGTGATCCGCCTGTTTGGCCGGTTCCCCTATCGCAATGCCGTGTTGTCGCGCAAGACAACAGCGGTTGAATCCGATTATGTCCAGCAGGGTGGCTACGGCCAGACTGTGCGGGAAATGGACCGCAAAGCAGGTTAAAACGCAGTTACACTGACAATTGCTAAGGCAGGTTGGCCCGGCTTTTGCGGATATTTGTCCAACGGAATGAACCATTTTTTTGCGAGCGCCAACTTTTTGGAGCTTTGTCGCGTCTGCATCGGATTGATGCTAGTGCCCAGATAGTTTAACGGTGAACTAAATCTGGAACGGAGAGCATTATGGCCGCAAAATCATTTGATCTGATCGTCATCGGCGCAGGCCCCGGTGGATATGTCGCTGCAATCCGTGGCGCACAGCTGGGACTGAACGTCGCGATTGTCGAACGCGAACACATGGGCGGTATTTGCCTCAACTGGGGATGTATCCCAACGAAAGCGATGCTGCGCAGTTCGGAAGTGTTTCACCTGATGCACCGCGCCAAAGAATTTGGGCTGAAAGCTGACAATATCGGCTATGATCTTGACGCCGTGGTGAAACGCTCACGTGGGGTTGCAGCGCAGCTTTCGGGCGGGATTGGCCATCTGATGAAGAAAAACAAAGTCACAACTGTGATGGGGCAGGCGACATTGACTGCCAAAGGCAAGGTTTCGGTCAAGACAGACAAAGGCACAGAAGAACTGACGGCGAAGAATATCATTGTCGCCACCGGCGCGCGTGCCCGCGAATTGCCCGGGCTCGAAGCTGATGGTGATCTGGTTTGGACGTATAAAACCGCATTGACCCCACCGCGCATGCCGAAAAAGCTGCTCGTCATTGGGTCCGGAGCGATCGGTATCGAATTTGCAAGTTTCTACAATACGCTGGGCTGTGACACCACTGTAGTCGAGGTCATGGACCGCATCCTGCCTGTGGAAGATGCAGAAATTTCAGCCTTTGCCAAGAAGTCCTTTGTCAAACAGGGCATGAAGATCATGGAAAAAACCATGGTCAAGCAGTTGGACCGATCCGTTGGCAAAGTCACGGCGCACATTGAAACCGGCGGCAAGGTCGAGAAACAGGACTTTGACACGGTTATCTCGGCAGTTGGCATTGTCGGCAACGTGGAAAACCTTGGGCTCGAAGCACTAGGTGTAAAGATTGACCGCACCCATGTTGTGACAGACGAATACTGCCGCACCGGAGTCGAAGGACTTTATGCGATTGGTGATATCGCTGGCGCCCCTTGGCTGGCACATAAAGCCAGCCACGAAGGTGTCATGGTTGCCGAACTGATTGCCGGCGGCCATCCCCACCCGGTCAAACCCGAGAGCATCGC